>Ga0115002_10001983_pt1 | contig 27207 bp, 22 predicted proteins | sample ArcticOcean_MG_C_8_FD_89576 | JGI IMG/M metagenome (GOLD analysis project Ga0115002, IMG submission 89576) | Marine microbial communities from western Arctic Ocean - ArcticOcean_MG_CB11_86 | ecosystem: Environmental > Aquatic > Marine > Oceanic | place: Arctic Ocean: Canada Basin | collected... | reverse complement strand
GCCACCTCAAACTGCGTCGCCGCCTGACCGAGTTGCCCGAGCGAATACCAGTCGAGCCCCTTGAAAAACGCGGCCGCCGCCTGCTCTCCACTAAGCAGCGATTCGATAGCGGCGGCCCCATATCGCCCCGCGCGCGCGTCCACGAGCGGACCGTCCAGACCCGGAAACGCCATTTCGACCGAGTCCAGGAGCGTCCCCAGGATCTCAGACGTCATCACCAGCCTCGGCTCGAACTCGGCGACGGTGCCCCGTACAAACGGTGACGACGCGGCCGCAGCCGCGCCCTGCGGATCCAGGATGAACGGGCGCACGAGCACCCCGGCGACCTGGCCGTCCTTCATGACGCGGGCGCGGGCGACGTACCGCCCCGCGGGCAACAGCATCGGCTCGATCAGCGCGTGCACGGTCCGCAGTGTGGGCTCATCTCCGGGAACGACTTCCGCCGCTCCAGTGAGCAGCGCCGGGGAGTCCTGGTCGTCGGCCAGTTCGACATCAACCGTCGTGCCGTCGAACCCGTCTGGAGATATCGAATACATCTCCAGCCACGCACCGATTTCTCCCCTGACGTGAGGCTCGACGGCGGGCCGCATGCGACGCGCCGTATCCCGCGACGTGTCGCTGATCATCAGATCGCCGATCGCAAACTCCTCGCCCCCGAGTTTCCAGGCGGCCAGTTCGCGGATCACGCCACCGCGACGCCCCTCAGAGTCAACCACGCCGAACCGAAGCGAGTAGTTCCCTGGATCGATGACGATCTCGCCGAGGTACTCGTGAGGAGCGTTTGGGGACCCATCCGGTACGGACAACGTGAGCGTATTGACCGTGCCTCTCACGACCTCACCCTCGCCATCGACCAGCACGTAGCCAACGGTGTACTCTTCCGGCTCGCGGCCAGGCTGGCCGACCTCCGCCGCCACCACAACCAGGGCTTTGTCGCTGGCGCTGTCCTTCTGCGTAAACGTCGCCACCCGGAGAGGCACTTCCGCAACGCCGAACGGAGACTTGAGCGCGTCGAGCAGCGTCTCCTCCGCGGTCAGCCGGTCCGTCGTCGGTGACGAAAACACGAACGCTCGGCGTGAGCGAACAGTCACGTCGCGCCGCCGCACCTCGACGTCGACCCGATGGGCCCGCCCGTCGCGGTCGCCGGGCTCCTGCTCAACACCGAGGACGTAGTGGGCGCGCATCTCACCAGCGAGGCGCTCGAAGACGCGGTCGCCGCTGCCCACGATCTGGTACATGGCACCGCGAGCCCCTGACGCGAGGTCCGCAAGACCGGCGACCTGAAGATCGCGGTCCTGGGTCGTGCTCGGACCCATGTCTCTGACGGCCACGTCGTTCCGTTCCACGTCCATCACCAGGACGTGAATCGTGACTTGGGCCAAGGCGGCGGCACGGATGACCTCGTCTAAATCGCCAGCTGTCCGGACGACGAGCGCCTCCGACATCAGGATCAGCGTCTTCGGCCCTTCGATCACCGACAGTCCGAGCATCAGATTCCGCAGGCTGCGAAGCGATTGATCTGCAGCCTGACGGGTGTCACTGGCGAGCTGTGCGCTCTCGCTCGCCACGTCGTCAATGCACTGATCTCGAGTGAATCCGCTTTCCCGCGCACACTCGCGATTGACGACCCGGTCATACGTCTGACCATCGCGTCGCTCAGCAATGGCGATCGCCTCGGAGATTCCGATGTTGTGCTCGCCCTGCCGCTGGCTGCGGAGTCCGAAAGCACGATTCATTGCCAGCTTGATGCGGAGACGGTCAGACGTGAACGCCACCTGGACCCCAGGCTCGGGGTAGGCCACAAACGCCACGCTGTCGGCTGGGCTGAGAAGATCCAGGAACCTCGACGCCGCGGCAAGCAACGGGCGCATGGATCCGAGCCTGATGCCCGACTGATCGACAGCAAGGATGATCTGACGTCCGTTGGCCGGCGTCAGGTTCGTCGTATACAGCGACTCGAATGGATCCTCAGCCTCCAGGCGCGCGGCCTCCACATCGAAGGTCACCTGTTCGGCCGACACGACGCGGCGCTCCTCGCCGTCGATCTTCACGGTGAATTCGGGCGCGAACAGATCCTCGACCGGGCGGCCGTCATCGTCGACCACGGATACATCGACGGCGATCAGGTCGATGCCGGTGCGGAACGTGGGGCCTTCGACAGGAGGGACGGTCGGGGGCTCGGCGGGCGCCTGGCCCGCCAACGACACCGAGGCCACGGTCAGAATCACGGCGAGAGCGTGCAGCTGCTTCATAGGGTTCTCAGGGCTGCCAAGATGACAGATCATCGCGCGCCAAAACGCAAGCTCCTTTTGACGCAGACACCACGCCCACTTACCACACCGCCCACCACACCGCGGTCGCCGCCAGGAGCGCCCCTGCGGCAAAGGCCGGAGCCGCGACGAGCGACGCCGCGAGCAACAGGGCGACGGTGCCGATGAACGCGAGCGGCCCGAGCGGCCACAGCACCGCAAGGCCAAGCCGCGCCACAGGACGAGCGTCGATCATCAGCAGACCCCACAGGATGCCCGCGACATACGTGGCACATCCCACCTGCCACGCACCGAATCCGATGATCCCCACCCGCGCATCTTACCGCTATGCCGGAGCGGTTTCCCTAGCGCCTGTCGATCATCGGATTCAGCGGAATCGGCGAAATCGGCGGATGATGCGGTGACGCGGACGCGCCGCGCGCTCACGGAGCAGGGGCCGGAGGGGCTGTGCGTGTTCCAGGCGCGGCAGGCAGAAATTCTCGACTGCCCTGGCGTCCGTTCCTCAGAGGCAGCGCTGAGCTTTAGCGGACACTTTGACCGGATGTGTCCGCAGTTGGGAGCGTCAGAGGATCCCGCAACTCCGCACTTCTGGGGGCACCTCCACCAGTCCCTCGACCCCCGCCACCACGCACACACTTGCGGCCATGCCTTTTACACTCCTCGCGCCTGGCACGCCGGCCACGATGGGGCCCAGTCCGCCATTTCGGCATGCATTTCGATTGAATTCCTCGCCTTTCGACCAACGTCCCGTCGGAGCGACGCCGCAGGAAAGACCTGAGCAGGCGACACACCTATGGGGACACCGCCCTCCTGCGTCCGGAATGCAACTGCCACGCCGGTTTACTCCGTGGAACGATCATTGCTAAGCTCCGTCACATGCGTTCAGTACTCATACCGTTGCTGGTCATTGTCACGGCCTCGATCACCATCGCCCAGGAGCCGACGTTCCGCACAGGCACGCAGATCGTCTCGGTTGTGACCACCGTCACCGATTCGCAGGGTCGGCTTGTGCCAGGGCTGGAACAGGCAGCCTTCACGATTCTCGACAACGGCGAACCGCAGCCAATTACGTTCTTTCAGAACGACGTGCAGCCGTTTACCGTGGTCGTCATGATGGACTACAGCGCGAGCATGACGGCAAACCTCGACCGGCTCCAGGCGGCGGCCGAACAGTTCATCCTTCGAATGCTGCCTGAGGACAGAGGTCAGGTCGGCTCTTTCAGCGACAAAATTCAGTTCAGCGGAACGTTCACCAGCGATCGCGATGATCTGATCTTCGGGCTGAGAGACCTGCAATTCGGCAATCCAACTCGCCTCTGGGACGCGATCGATGCGAGCATCGAGATGCTTGAAGGCATAGAGGGGCGCCGAGTCGTCCTGGGTTTCACCGATGGCGACGATACGGCGAGCCGCGCCGGGCGGGGCGATGTGCTCGATCACGCGCGCGACCAGGAGACGATGATCTACGCGATCGGCCTCGAGTCTGAATACTTCAACGGCCAGCGTCGGGTGCGGACGAGACCCGACCGCGGTCTGCGCAACCTCGCGCGGGAGACTGGTGGCGGGTACTTCGAACTTGAGAAGACGGATGATCTCGGACCCACCTTCACCCGGGTGGCGCAGGAGCTGCACAGCCAGTACACGCTCGGCTTCAGCCCCACGAACCTCGATGACCGCGAACATGACCTGGAAGTCACCATGACCGAGCGCGGCATGATCGCACGGGCGCGCACGACCTACATCGCGTCACAGGAACGGCTGCGGTCCGCCGAGTAATGGCCGCCCTCACCGAACAAGACTTTCGCCTGGCGGCCGACCGTGCGCTCGAGCAGGCGCAGCGCGCGCTGCTGCCGCTGGCCGACGAGAAGGAATTCGAAGTCGAGTTGCAGAACGGCGTGCTCCAGGTGGTCTTCGAAGACCCTCCCCCAGCCAAGTTCGTCGTCAGCCCCAACGCTCCTGTCCGACAGGTCTGGGTTTCCGCCCTCTCGCGCAGCTTCAAGTTGTCGTGGGATGAGGGGACCTCGGTGTTTTCGCTCGACGGAGAATCGCTCGATACGCTCATCGAACGCCTCGCGCGCGAGCACCTCGCGCGGATCCCATAGGCGCGCGGTGCCCGAGTAGCAGCAATCAATAGCCGCGTCTGTAGATCCGGAGAGTACGCAGCCATCGCCCCCTCCCTCCCCACGCGAGCGCCACCAGCGAGCAACAGATACTAGTGAAATCCGAGCGCGACAATCCCTAGGTCAGGATGGCTCCTCCTCGGTGAGTAGGCGGACCCGTGTCTCGCCCTCCCTGAGCGTGCGCAGGAACGCCGCCACGATGTCGTGGTCAAACTCAAGGCCCGCCCGCTCCTCCAGGTACGAGACCGTCTTCTCTGTGGGCCAGGCATCGCGATAGGGACGCTTGGTGCTGAGCGCGTCAAAGACGTCGCACACATGAACGAGGCGGCTGGCAATGGTGCATTCCCGGTTGTAGTGCATCGACGGATAACCGCCGCCGTTCAGCATCACATGATGCTCGTACGCCACCGCGGCGGCCATCTCAAGCTCATCCTCGCTCTGCAGGATGATCCGTGCGCCGTCCACCGGATGCGAATTCATGATCGACCGCTCGTGTTCGGTGAGCTTCCCAGGCTTGGTCAGGATCTCAATCGGGATCCGCGTCTTCCCAATGTCATGGAGCAACCCGGCAACGCCAATCGCCCTGATTTCCTTTTGAGCGAATCCTAGGGCCTCCGCCAGCCCAAGCGAGAGTACTGAGACGTTGAGGGAGTGGGTGGTGGTGTACTGGTCGAACTCCTTGAACTGGAGTAGCGGCAGTACGAATCGGCTGTCGCCGTGCATGGCAACCGACAGCGACCGCACGACCGCCTCAGCCTCAAGCAGCGGGACCGACCCGAGCGACTGCACGTCCGACTGCAGCCGTCGAAAGGTGTCGGCCTCATCGCCGAGACTCAGTGTCAGCGTCGTACGCTCCACCGGAACCTCGTCGCGGTCGGGTAGCTGAAGGCCAACCGAGCCGAACCTGGCGCCGATCGACCGCATCTGTCGCTCCTCTCCGGTATCGATCGTCGCCAGTGTCAAGCGTGCAAGAATCTCTTGAAGCAGGCCCTCGAACTCCTCCCGGCTGACCTTTCGCTCGAACTCCAGGCGCTGAATACCGGCAGCGACCAGACGCAGGCCGAAGCCCCACGACTTGAGCTCCGTGAGTGGTTCCCGCCCGTAGACCACCTCATCTTCAAGAAATGTAAACGTTGGCCGACCTGTCGCACCACCAGTCAGACCCTCTAGCTGCTCGAACGCCCCATCGAGTGCCTGCTCGCGCAACCGGTGGCCCTCCGGATAGAGGGTCATGACCGCGAGAACCTGGGCGAATGCGTTGAGGAAACCGACCGGATCGCTCATGGGGTCGGGCTGCGGCCCAGCTCTCGCAGTTCTGGATCGGTCGATTGGGCAGCCAGCGAAAGCACCGCCACAGTGCGGGGAACCGTGCTCCACCCTTCGGCTAGAGCTCTAATAGTCGCCACCAGGAGCGGAGATCGGGGCGGCAGCTTCGGACGTCCCAGGAGTGACAGTCCGCCGTCAGACAGCCGCAGGAGCGTGTCAAGAGCATGGGGCCGACGGAGACGACCGAGTACCCCCACTGCCAGGAACCTGATGTCCTCGTCGGCACTGGGCTGAAGCGCTATCGCGGAGACGCGCAGGGCGGCATCAGGCGAACGACTCTCCTCAAGGGCGGCAAGACCCAGGGCCACGACGCGCTAGTCGGCGTCGTCGAGCGCCGTTCGGATGGCGAGTTCCCTCTCGTGCGGCAGCCTCAACTGGAGCCGGATCGCCAGCTGCCGGACCCTCGCATCCGGATCGGTCGTCCAGAGGGACGGCGAAAAATCATTGGGGTTGTGACCGGAGCGCTCAAGAATGGCCAGCATGTTGCGCACGACGTACCACCGGTCGTCTCCAAGACGGGCAACAACGAGCCCGCTAATATCAGAGGCTCGCCCGGAGAGCAGATCCAGTAACTTACGCCTCGTCAGCCGATCCTCCGACGACGCCAGTGCGTCCAGGAGCACCGCAAACCCCTCCAGTGTCACGCGGTGAAGCAGGCGCTCGAGACAGGCCACATCGACAACCTCGCGAGACGTAAAGACACGCAACGCCTCTGGACTGGCGAGTGTGTCGATGATCGCCACGCCAGCCTCATCGCATTCTTCCGGTGCCGACGCCAGGAGATCGAGTACAGGGCCCGGGTGCCCTGACCCAATGATGCCCTCGAGCGCCCGAGTCACAAGAGGTCCGAAGACGCCCGACTCCAAACTCATCTGCACCATCCGGAGCGCCTCCGGTCCCGCCGTTTCAAATCCGCCGCCGGTCGAGGGCGTCGCGGAGGACTCCGACGTCGCCATCTGCTGGAGAAGCGCATTGTAGGCTTCGGGGTTGGGATCCTCCAGGTTCCAGTCCGAGAGCAGGCGGGTCACCTGACCGCGTAGTTCGAGATCAGCGCGCTTGCGCGCCTGCGGCGGGCCTGCCTCCGCGTGCGCGGCCAGTTTCGTGAGCATTCTGGTGAGACCGTGCGAAATCGTCTGCCCGCTGGCGTGGGCCGCGGCCTTGACGATTTCCATGACCGCGTCGACCGCCATTCCGTGCGTGGCGTCGACGACGAACTCCCCCCGCTGTCCAGCGTCGCCGCCCATTTCCACCAGCCGACGCAAGGTTTCAGGCTTCAACGCGGCGATCATGGACGACGCCTTACTGCGAAGTCCTTCATTTCCGCCGTTGGTCGACGTCTTGAGTTCTCTCCCGATCTGCAGGAGGTAGCCGACGACCACCTGGTCGTAGGCTTCCGCGCTTGGATGCTCGTCGATAGCCCGAGCGACAACCGTCGGTTCAGTCGGTATTGGAGTCGAATCGTCGGCCTCATCAACGGAGAGGGCCGCGCGCGCCAGCCCGACCCACAACTCGGCCTCTCGAACCCTGGCCTTCCCACCGGGTCTGTCGAGCTTGCCCGAATCCCCGTCGGCCGCCAGCGGCGCATCGCCAACCAGCGCGAGGCCGTCAAACGACAGTGGATGCAATCTGAGATGGCCCCATGCGAGCGCAGCGCCCGATGATGCAAGACCGACCGCGCCTCCTCGTGCTGGCTCGGCAGCAAGCAGACGAAGCGCCTCGGAAATCTCGTCGCCGAGCACCCCCCGTCGAATACTGACGGCGCCAAGATGATGCCCGTGCAGCGCACCGGCCATCCGCCGCAGAACGGGGTGATCCGGATCTGTCGCGACACCCTCGATGATGAGCTGCCTGCGCGCGACACCAAATGCGATCGACGGACGATCTTCGAGCAGGCGATCGAGGCGCCCCACGATCGACTCCACGGCCGGGGTGAGCGACGGATGGCCGCTCGGGTACATCGATTGCCGATGAAGGGCCACCGAAAGATCGACGAGAAATTCGCTCAATTCCCGCGAAAGAACTGGGCGGCTGCCTTCCTCTGCATCCGACACGACGACTGAGGCTACGGCGACGTGAAATCCGAGCTGGCCCGCCGGGCGCCTCACCGCCCTCGATGCACACGCCGATTCGCAATCAGACCACGAGCAGCCCGAGGTCAAGAACTGGGCGCCCCACCGTGCCTGTCTCAGGCTCCAGAGAACAACAGGACGTCTGTCTTTTGGCGCGGCTCGATGTACGTGAGTGCGTCGGACAGCTCTCCAATCGACCGCACGCGCTGCCCTGTCGCCCGACGATCCAAATCAATAAAATACGTGAATGCGCGTTGCAAGTCAGCGTACAGCTCCTGCGGGTCGTCGCCAGCAGCCCGGAGTCCCGCCGGCTTGATCTCCATCTGCCAGGCGATGTGTGAGCACCCGAGCACGCGTGATGCGCCGGCGAGCACGCGCCGCTCATACCCTTCGACGTCGACCTTGATAAACGTCACGGCGTCGAGCTCAATGTGCAGCCGCTCCACCCAATTGTCGAGCGTGACGCACGGCACGTCGACGACGTCAGCCCCCTCTACGGTCTCTTCCGACACGACGCGAAAGTTACCATGCCGTCCGGCGCGTAAAAAGCGCACGCTGCCATCCCGATCCCCGATTGCGGTTTGGTCAGGCAGAACCAAACCGCGAAGGCCGTTCTCAATGACGTTGCGAGCCAGGCAGGCGTACGTGACCGGATCAGGTTCGGCACAGTAGGCCACCATCGCATCCCCCAAAATTACGCGCGGCACGGCCATTCGACCAACGTTGGCGCCAAGATCGAGCATGATCCCGCCAGTCGCAACGCCGCGTGTTTGCAGGATGGCACGGTACGGGAAACGCAGGCGTGGGTCCTCGCTACGAGCAGGCCGTCCTCTCCCCGCTCTCTCCGGCACCCACCATGACAGCCCCTCACACTCGAGCTTCCGCACCGCTGGCGCAGACGAGTTCGGCACCGACTCAACGGCCCAGCGATACGCTGTGGAGACACCGAGCAGCCGTTGCTCCCGCCCCTGCAGCGCTTGAGCGCCAACATGCGCGGCCAACGTGGCCCTCCGCCGGGCAAACGTCTGTCTGACGACATCCACCGACGGAACTTCGCGACGCGCAACCGCGACGCGACGCTTAATCTCGCCCAACTGCCGATCGAGCGCAGACGCCTGCTCGACCGCCACCTGCTCCCGCGCCAAGGCGTCGGAAGCCCGCGCCTTCCACTTGCGCACAGCCGCCCGCGCCTGTTCAATGCGCCGCGCGGCTGCGGCCCTCTGTCGATCATGCTCCTGCCGACTACTGCCGCGCAGCCAACGAATGAGTCGGCGTACGACATCTGTACTCATGCGCGAATTCTCACCTTACCCGTCAGACAGAAGACGGAGCGTATCTTGTAGTGACCGGACCCCGAACGCTTCGTGCAGGCCTGCGCGCGGCGACGTATGACCTTGACGAAAGGAAACACGAGCCGGGGTCGAAAGCTAACGGTAGACCCATTATGGGTCGGGCCGCTGCTCCGGCAGCGCCCATTGCGCGCGATCGCTGTCGGTCACAGCCTGTGTTTCATCGGGTTCTCCTTAGGTGAGAGGCAAACAGGATCCGGCAGATGAGACTTGATTCGGCCTCAGGAGGAAACGTCGGCCGGATACGAGGTGTGCCTCACGAGACTTCAGCTACTCTGGTGGGCCGCGATGGCCGCAGCTGCATCAGTTCCTGTCTGTGGTTCGCATCCGCGTTCAGCACGACGGATGCATGCCCCGGGAGACAGCCGCCTGACGGTGTTCGGCCGCGCGCTGACCATGTCGCTCCCTGCAGTGTGACACCGTGGCCACGCGCGGACGCAAGCTCCCTCGATTCGAAAGATGGGAGAATGGCCCTCGTGACTGAATCGAGGAAGGCAGAAAGGATCGCGGTTCTCGGCGCCGGTATTTCGGGGCTCAGCACTGCCTGGTTACTCAAGAGGCGCGGCATCGATGTACGGCTACTTGAGGCGTCGGACCGTATCGGCGGACTGGCTAGAAGCTTTGAATGGCACGGGGTGAAGTGCGATATCGCGCCGCACCGATTTTTCACCAACGATCAGGAAATTTTGAGCACGTTTCTGAATCTGGTTCCGATGAGCGCTCACAAGCGAAACAGCAGGATTTTCATGGCAGGTCACGTCATGCGAGATCCTATTAACCCTGTTGAGTTGGTCCTGAAGTTGCCCGCTGCGACCAGTAGCCGCCTGGTATGGGATTTCCTGTTTAAGCCCACATTGCCGGAAGACTCATTCGAGTCGATGGCCATAAGCTCTTTCGGACGAGGACTGTACGAGTTCTTTTTTCTACCCTACACGCGTAAGTTATTCGGTGTGTCGCCGCGGGAGATCTCCGCGGAATGGGGCAAACAGAAACTCCGTTCGTCCGGCCTCGCCGACGCGCTCAAACGGAATTCCAAGACGTTCTTCAGGGGATTCCATTACCCGAACCAAGGCGGTTACCAAGCGATCAGCGACGCGTTCTGCGAGTCCATCCGCGATTCGGTAACGTTGGGCGCCACCGTGACTGGCCTAGACAGCACTGGCGACAGAATCTCGGGAGTGACGTACCAGCTCGGCGGTCGGGAACATGTGCTTGCGTGCGATCGCGTGATTTCGACGATTCCATCCACGGTCCTTGGCGGGATGCTGGGACACGAGGTCAAGCTGCGGTTCAAGCCGATTCAGATCGTCTACCTCAACATCAGTAGACCGCAAGTCATGCCCCATCACTGGATTTACTTCGGCGACGGCGATGTTGTGATCAATCGCCTCGCGGAGTTCAAAAATTTCAGCCACGACCACACAGCTGAGGACAACACTGTCCTATGTGCCGAGGTGACCGTCGACACCGACAGCCCGGTCGAAGATGTCCTGACTGCCCTGGAGCGGTATCAGTTGATCGATCGAAAGGACGTGAACGACACGTTGACTATTCCGATCAGGTGCGGCTATCCGATCTATGACAGAGGATACGAAGCGATCAGAGAAGGGGCCCTGGACTTCTTCAACGGGTTCGAGAACCTTCACCTCGTAGGCCGCAACGCCGAGTTCAGACACATCGATGCTGACGAGGACTTTGCCTCCGCCAATCATTTGATAAATGAACTCTACGGCCGAGGAGAATAGCCAGATCAAGTCCGGAAAAGCAGGCGGGCATCCTACCGGTGTTACCATCCTTCGCGAATGTGCGCCAAGCCGTGGTGGCGGAGGCCGTTGCGTGCCGCTGCGGCCGGGCGGATTGGGGTCAGTGGCCTTGAGATCGGTAGCGCCGTAGGTCGATTCCTGTCGACGGTGGTGTTCGGCGGCTGTATCGCCGCGCTCATAGTCGGGCTCGGGACGCGCGACCTCGAGAGTTACGAGCACTCGTTCTTCTCGCTGGACCGGGGAACAGCGGTACACGCCATCGAAGTCCTCGGACATCCTGTCTACACGCTCGCGATCGGGCTCGGGACGCGACTGCCGCTGTCGGCCAGCCTCGGTGCCTCGCCCGTCGCGGCGCTCGCGCCGTACATGCCGGCGCCGCTGACCTACTGGGCCCTGATCGCGTTCGCGATTGGTGCGGCCGTGATGATTGCCCGCCATGCTTTGGAGCCGATGTGCGGACCCCTCTTGTCGTGGCTCGCGATGGTGCTCCTGTTCTGCTCGGTGCCCATGGTCAATTACACCGTCACTGACGATTGGCCGGAGGGTGCCGTCAACTACTGTGTCTTAGTAGGGTGCGTGTTCGCGCCGCACGCTCTGCTGGCGTTACGGAATGCCCACGGGTCCGTGCACGTCAGACGTCTTGCCGGCCTCTGGTTGGCCGGCGCCGCGTGGAGCCTGGTTGGGCTCTCGCACCCCGGACTTTGGCCGCTGCTCGCAGCCTCTCTCGTTCTGACCGCAACGCTTGCGCTGTGCAGATCGGATCATCCATTCCGAGCAAGACTCGCGGCCGTGGCCTCTCTTGCCATCGTGTCGTTGGTGGCCGTCGCGTTGCAGCTTCCGGATTTCATCCGCGAACTCAATCTTGCCTGGGAGAGCGGCGCGATTGAACGAGCGGTTGAGGGTCCAAGCAGCGGCCTCATATCCGCGAACGGCTTTCCGTTTGGGTACATCGACTCTCGCATGCCATTCACGTTTCTCGTGATGGCGCTGCTGTCCCTGTCGATCGGGCTCGCGTTGAGGGATGTACATTCCCGCCGGCTGACAGTCGGCAGTGCGCTTATCTCCATCGCCCTGGGCATCGCCGCGGTCACGGTGTCGCCGGGGTCGGCGCCGTACGCGCCATCCACCACCTGGATGCTGCGCGACCCCGCGATGGCTTTCGCGATTCTCAGTGCGGCCTGCGCGGCTGGCGCGTTGCGAGCGTCGGGCAGTGTCAAGTACCTCGCGCGAATCGGACCTGTAGTCGTCGCGCTCGCGATCGCCGGACTGCAGGGACCGTCGGTCGCAGCATACGTAGCTCTCACGGACATGCCTCTGCCCGGCTGGAACCAGGACATGACGACGCGTGAGGCACGTGTGTTGGTTCGAGGTCTTCCGCGGGATCGTGTTCCACCCGGTGAACGCCTGGCGCTCTGGCCGGATGTGCGCCGTGCGATGCGAAGGGAAAGGATGCCTAGTACCGATTTCGCCGATGCGGGCTATCTTCTCGCCACCGCCTGGACGAAGCAGCGCACCATGCGTGGCCTCGTCGAACCCAACGAGGTGTTGTTCGATCAGGCGACCGATCTGTCGTCGCAGGTCTTATGTGATCCGCACGCGGTCGGGTTCCTGCGACTGCGATACCTCGTGATGCCGCCCGGCGTCGTCTGCCAACCATGGGCCAGACTTTCAAGCGTCCAGGTAGACGACCGGTTTGATCTGGGAGTAGCCACCGAGTGGGATGACATGGTGAGGGCGTTGCCCGTCGCCAACGTCTCGGAAGGGGTGCGCCGCGCGCCGGCGCTGTCGACTGGTTCTGCCTTGCTATCCGCCCTGGCTCCGCTATCCGGCACATCGTTGCGAATCGCAGGAAACAGCGTCCGGATCCGGCTGGCCTACCCATCATTGGCAGAAGGCCAGGCGCTGGTGCTTCCGGTCGCCTACGATACTGCCTGGCACGCCTCGTCTGGACAGGTGCACAACATGGGTGGACTTGTGGCGCTCATCGGCGTCGACCACCATCAGGTGCGCGTCGACTATGTGCCGGATGCGGTAGCCGTGCTGCGCGCAGCCTCGATGACCCTTGCGCAGATCCTGGGTGTTGCTGGATTCCTCGGGTTGGCGTGCGTGCGTCCGGCGCGACCGACGCCCCGCCACTAGGGCCACACGGAAGCGAACTGCAGATCGAGTCCGCGATGCCGGTAGCGGTGCGTCAACGCTCACCTGAGGACCGCATCCGGCGAGTGCAAGGAACAGCATCATAGTGTCCCGCTGTGTTTATCGTCCATTCTGCGGCGCAGACTCCTAGCAGTCGGGAGGCAGGATCTCCACGAGCGTCTGGGTGAACTGTGGTGCCTCCTCCCGGTCGAGGTGCTCCCAGTCGGTCATCTGGAAATCGCTCAGCGCCGGGGAGGCGTTGCCGTCGATCGCCAGAGCGCCGGCGCGCGCCACGAGGATGTCCCAGTAGTCGGGGTCCGGAAAGCGTTCGTGCTCAAGGCTCAGGATTCCGCCCTGCGCGGGAAGGCGCAGGAGCACGACCCTCCCTCCCCTGGCCTCGATGTCGCGTACCCAGCCCTGCAGCGGCTCCACCAACGTTGCGGCAAACTCGCTCCTCGGTATGGCCGGCGCCGAGTACCGCGCAACGCTGCGTGCTCGCCAGTCGTCCAGGTCAATGTGCGTGTAGTCCAGGATCTCCGTCCGGTCGCGCGTCAACCAATAGAATGGCTGCTCGAGCGGCTCCCCCGACTCCAGCGATTGCCACACCGCATTCGGGTGCGTCTGGCCGGCAAAGGTTACGAGGTGCTCCTTCAGATAGAGCTCAAGCTCAAACTCGAGCGCATGATAGGTGGGCTCGGGGATGCGTCTCTGTTCGCGGAGCCGCCGGGTGAACCGCTCCAGCCACTCCGCGGTATCTTGCTCCTGGTCGGCAAAAGGAATGAACAATTCGCCGGGTGAAACCTCGGCGACCACGCAGCCGTTCCAGGTGGTCTCCTCGGCCAAGTACTGCAGCACCGCGACAGGAGAGCCCCCGAGCGTGCCCACCTGCGCCAGCAGGCGGTCCGGGCGCGCGGCGCGCAGGGTGGGAAAGTCGATCCCGACCATGATCCGCGAGCTGCCCGTGAACATGATCGCATCCGACCCCGCCCGCAGCCCCGCGCCAAGTTTCGCGGCCCAGAGCTCGAAGGTGTTGGCGACAAACGGCTTGAGGCCCTGCGAACGCCAGTAGCCCTCCCACCCCCCGATCAACACGGCCGCGACGAGTAGGCCAAAGAGGTAGGTCCGGATCCAGGGCCACGCTCCGAGCCGGCCGTTAGAATTGGAAGTAGATGAAGCCACGCGTCTCCTCCTGGTGGGTGATGGCCATGATGACGAGGAGCAGCCCAATGCAGAGCGCGACGGTCCATCGGGGCAACCGTTCGGTGACTTCTTCGATGCTGGATTGCCGCATCTTCCACTGGAACACAAGTGTCATGCATACTGCGGCAAGGGCGACGTAGGCCTGCGGTCCGACGGGCGACATCTGTTCCGCGCCCCCGAACATGGCCTGGAGGAACAAGGATGCGCTCGTGAAGTCCGGAGCGCGGAAGAAGACCCAGGTCATCGTCACCAGCAGGAACGTCAACAGCGCCAGAGCGATCTGCATGGCGTGATGCCGCCAGAGCGCAAGGTGACCGACGGTCGCCTTCGCGATACGTTCGGCCACGAGATACAGGCCGTGGAGCCCCCCCCACACCACGAAGGTCCACGAGGCGCCATGCCACAGGCCACCGATCAGCATCGTCAGCATGAGGCTGCCGGCCTGGTTGAACCTGCCGTGGCGATTCCCACCGAGCGGAATGTACAGGTAGTCGCGCAGCCAGGAGCTGAGGCTGATGTGCCATCGACGCCAGAAGTCACTAAACCCGATCGCGGCGTACGGGTAGCGAAAGTTGTCGGGTAGCACGAAGCCGAGACAGAGGGCGGCGCCGATGGCGCAGGACGAGTAGCCGGCGAAGTCGAAGAAGATCTGCCCGGAGAATGCGAGCGTACCCAGCCAGGCCGTGGCGAACGAGACGCGTTCCGGTTCGCGGTAGATCGCGTCGGCGACTGGCGCGAACAGATGATCCGCCAGAATCGTCTTCTGGAACAGTCCCAGCGTCAGCAAGATGAAGCCCCAGCCGATCTGACAGCCGTCGGCGCGTTTCGGCTGGAGACACTGCGGTAGGAACTCGGAAGCGCGGACAATCGGTCCGGCAACTAGCTGTGGAAAGAAGGTGACGAAAAGTGCGTAGTCAAGAAACGACGTCGCCGGGCTCAATCGCTTCCGGTAAATGTCAATCGAGTACGACAGCGTCTGGAAGGTGTAGAAGCTAATCCCTATCGGCAGCACGATCCCCGCCGTGGCGGGCTCGAACACAATGCCGACCCCGGCAGCGAGTCCCGCAAAGCTCTGCAGCAGAAAGGGAGAGTACTTGAAGTAGGCCAGGATGCCGAGATTCGTACACAGGCTGAGCACGAGCCACGCGCGACGCGGCGTACCGCTGCTCGCGTAGATGCGCTTGCCGGCAACCCAGTCGACCACGGTCGACACGACGAGCAGACCGACGAAGGGCGGATTCCAGGCGGCGTAGAACAGGTAACTCGAGCAGAGCAGTATGCCCTTCCGGGTGCGCCACGGGAGCGGCAGCTGATAAAGCCCGAGCACCACCAAGAAGAACAGAACGAAGGTAAAACTGTTGAAGGTCAAGGCTGGGGTTCTTCTATGGCCCGCAGACGATGGCACACACCCCCGTGCTGGCTACTTTCTCCATTCGCGTCGTTCTCGAGCCACGACGGCTGGCTGAACCGGCCGCCGAACGTCAGCGCTTCGCCTGATAGTCTAGTCGGGATGCTTGGTGCCTCTTGGCAGTTCGTGATTGGTATGCTCCACTCGCGTGCTGCCTTCGTCGCGGAGAATGAAGTCCTCCCGCGGCAGCTGGTGGCGACGCAGTGTCGGTTGCGAGGCAAACGGGTCCGCTGGGCGCCCAGCCAGCGGTGGATCATCGGTCTGCTGGCGACGTCGACGGGGCGAGCCGAACGCCTTTACGACGAGCGTCGCAAGCTCGGCATCCGCGTCAACAAGGGCACGATCCCACAGTACGTGAAGCGGCGCGCGTCGGGCGGCGGGCAGCGATGGGAGACCGTCATCAGCAACCACGTCACCTGGGCGTGCGACCTTGCGCAGACGTACGATGTGCGCGTCCGCCAGATCTTCGTGCTTTTCCTTGTCGACCTGCGAGGCCGAAAGGTGATCCACGCAGCGGTCACCTAGAGCGCTTTTCATGTCTGTCTGGCGAACCAGGGGCGCATCGGTCCTCCTGCATCGGTGTGCGGAGAAGTGCCATGACGAGCCCGGCAGCACACAAGAGCTACTTGAAAAGCGCTTTAGCAGCCCGACGACTGGTGAGCACAGCACGCACGCAATGCGACCATGTGAGGGAACGCCCGAGGTGCTCATGCGCGACCGGGACGGCACATTCGCGAAAGAGCTCATCAGAGTCTTCGAGGGGGGACGGACGTCCGTCGCGCGGACGGCACCATGGACGCCCGACATGACCGCATTCGCGCAACGCTTCGTCGGGGCGCGCACAGGAAACGTCGTCGCGCTACCAGTCCTCGACGGGCTTTCATCATGACTGCCGCCGCGCCGCGTGATTCGCGGATGGAGAGAGTAGCCAGCACGGGCGGGGTTCTTATGCCTATTCTGATCCAGAAGATGTGGATCCAATCGAAGAGAATTGGCCGCCGCAGCGCGCTCGCGGTGTGCGGCGGATTGGTGCTGGTGGGGGCGTGTAGCAAGTCTTCTCCGACGCCGCTGGCTCCCTCGCCGCTCCCGAGCGACACGGTGTCGGTCCCGGTCGTCCCCACGCTTCGGATCAGCAGCATTGTGGCATTCGGAGACAGTCTGACCGCCGGTGTCACCTCGTCTGTGATCCCAAGCAGTGTGCAGCTGGAACCGAACAGCTCCTATCCGGCTCGGCTCCTGGAGCTTCTCAACCAGCGGTATAGCGCGCAGACCATTCGCGTCACCAACGCCGGAGTGCCGGGCGAGCATGCGGCTGATGCGATCTCTCGTTTACGGAGCGAGCTGGGGAGTCTTCAGCCCGATGTTGTCTTGATCATGGAAGGCACGAACGATTTAGATCCCGATTCGATGACTCCCGGACTGCGGGGGGCGGACGCGATTGAGAGCATGGTTCAGGACGCAAAATCGCGCGGCGTCGACCCGATTCTTGCCACGATTCCACCCCAGCGCCCGCCGTCACGAGAAACGGAGCCGATGGTGGATCCGTATAACGACCTGATTCGACAGATCGCCATCCGGCAGGGTGTTCCTCTCGTCGACGTGTATCAGATCATCAGCTCGGGGCAATGCCTCGGGGCGGCGTCGTTGGAGCTGTCGTGTCTTGGCGACGACCACTTACACCCGACTGCCCAAGGCTACGGGCTGATCGCCAACGCCTTCTTCCAGCGACTCATGGATCTCTATGAACCGCAGAGTCCCGGCGGTTCCGGCGTGCTCTCAGAGGCCGACATGTCTCTGGAGCACGCCCCGACTATTCTCGGTCGCTTCGGGACGACCGGATTCGAGTAGACGAGCCGATGCGGGACGATGTCTATAGGCGTGCCCTGCTGTTGACCGCGGTGTTCTTCACCGAGTCTGTCACGCTGGCGATCAACGCGCCGAGGACTATTGCCCCCAGACGCGGTCTGTGACAATAGCCAGCAGAAACACAGGCACAGCCATGGCATGGCGCTCGGCCGGTATAGAACAGTCTGGGCTGGAGGACGCATTCTTACGATCGCCGACACCGTGTGGCCCACGTTTCCGATTCTTGGGTAGTCCACGTGACGCTGTCGCATAGTCTTGGTCTCATATGGACTACGCCGGATGTAGCCAGTAGGTTCCGCTTGAACCTCTTCGATGCCCAATGGACGCTATGACTCCCATGGTCGTGAATCTTCGCGAGACGTGCGGCGTTCGGTTTGTGCCTGACGTAGAATCGCCCCAGATCGGCGAATGACGAATGTGGCTCTCACGATTCCCCCTCGGCGCCCGCGTGTGCGGGGCACGATGCCGTTGACCTGGAGCTCCTGTCCCTCTGGCAGCGTTCGGCACCACCTGGCTGTGTTGGTGCTGGCTCTCAGCGCCTCGCTTGTCTGGACGGCAGCGGCGCACGGCCAGGACGGGTCTGATGCCGATCTGCCGCGGCAGGTCGAGGTCATCCGGACGGCGTACGGGGTGCCGCATGTCTACGCCGACAACCTGAGAGCGCTCGGGTACGCTTTGGCGTTCCTGCAGGTCGAGGACTACGGCGAGCGCGTGCCGCTCGGCCTGCTTCGCGCACGTGGCCAACTCGCCGCCCACCAGGGGCGCGGCGCGCTTGATTCGGACTTCGCCAGTCGCCCCTCCTTCCTTCGTGCCGTGGAAATCTATCTGGAACTCCACGAGGACACCCGGGACGTCTACGAAGGGTTCGCCGCCGGCGTGAACCGTTACATGGCGCAGCACACGGAAGAATTCGCCGACTGGTCGGCATCGCCATTCACTGGGCATGATGTCGCCGCGCTCTACGTCTATCGTTCGAGTGCTGGTCAGGCGCGCCGGTGGATTCGCCAGTTCGGCGGCTCAGCGGAGGCGCCGCTCCTCAGCGTCGACAGGAACACCCCGGACAGCGCCATCGAAGAGGGATCGAGCGCATGGGCGCTGGCGCCGAGTCGCACCGCGTCGGGCGCGGCCATCCTGCTTCGGAACCCGCACTTGTCGTGGGAGGCGGGTTACTGGGAGGCCCACGTGGTGGTGCCGGATCGGCTGGATTTCTACGGCGACTTCCGTATTGGCGCTCCGCTGGGCATCATCGGCGGGTTCAATCCGCACCTGGGTTTCGCCACCACAAACAACGACGTCGATAACGCCCAGGTGTACGCGCTGGAGGTTGATCCAGATCGCGCCGACCACTACGTCCTCGACGGCGCGTCGATTCCTATCGGTCGCGAGTCGCTGACGTTGAGATTCCGTAACGGAGACGGCTACGGCCTCGAAACGCGTGAGCGCCTGTTCACGAGCCTGGGGCCCGTGATTCATCGCGACCACGGCCGGGTCTACGTGTTGCGGGCGCCGGAAGATGGGGAGTTTCGGGGGGGAGAGCAGTTCCTCCGCATGATTCAGGCCACCACGTTGGCGGAATGGACCGAGGCGATGCGGCTCCGCGCCCACCCGCGTTCCAACTTCACGTACGCCGACGCGGAGGGCAACATCTTCTTTCTGTGGAACGCGGCCATGCCTAGGTTCCCGCACCGGTACGACGAAGCGCGCGCGGTGCCCGTGACCAGGCGTGAACAGAGTTGGACGGCGCTGCACGAGTTGGACGAACTGCCACAGCTGTTGAACCCGGTCGGCGGGTATCTGCGAAACGAGAACGACGGGCCCTGGCTGACCAATCTCCGTGCCCCTCTCAACCCGGACGACTATCCCGAGTACTTCGAAGCGCACGAGTTCAGTCTCCGCAGTCAGCATGCCGAGCAACTGGTGGGCGGTGATGAAAGGCTCTCGCTCGAAGATGTCATGCGGCGCAAGCACAGTTACCGGATGTTGCTCGCCGACCGCGTCAAGGACGAACTGGTGGCGGCGGTACGCGGCGCGATTGGAGCGGCGGCGCTCGATGTCGGTGGCGTCGATGCTGCCCGGGTGACGTCGGGGCTGACGGTGCTCGAGCGGTGGGACAACACGGCGGCAACAGAGAGTCGCGGTGGCGTCCTCTTCCAGGAGTGGTGGACGCGCTACACAGAGGCGCTCGAAGCCGCCGCGGACCTCACACGTGGGGATGAGGCGGTGGAATTCTTCGCGATTCCGTGGTCGAGCGAAGCCCCGACCGAGACGCCGCGAGGACTGGCAGATCCCGAACTGGCGGTGCGTGTGTTACCAGGGGCGGTCGCCGCCACCGTGGATCGTTTCGGTGCGTTGGATGTCGCCTGGGGCGACGTGCACCGAGTCCGGCACGGGGACGTGGACGAACCGGTCGGGGGCTGTCCTGGCCGGCTGGGGTGCTATCGCGTCATCAACTTCCGACAGGACGAAGACGGGCGTCGGCGCGCGGTGGGGGGCGACGGCTGGATTCTGGGCGTCGAGTTCACGAGCCCCCCGCGTGCCTTGTCCGTGCTGGCCTACGGTCAGAGCAGCCGAGAAGCATCGCCCAACCACGCAGATCAGGCAGCGATGTTCGCGCGCGGCGAAATGAAGGAAGTGGCCTTCACGCGGGAGGATGTCGAGCGCGCGGCAGAGCGACGCTATCGACCGGGCCTCGACTGATCAAGTTCAAGCCTCGAGAGCCATTTCTAAGACCCCAGGCTCACATCGATGCCCCTATGCCTGCGGCCAGAACTTTCTTCCCAGCGAATTGATCGTCAAGGCCTCTCGCAGGGCGGTGCTGCACACGCAAGTACGGGCGGACAAGGACGACAATCTGTTCTTCAGCTTCTATGTCACGCTGGCGATCAGAGCGCCGAGGACTATCGCCCCCCAGACGCTGTCTCTGACCGCGCGGATTATCACGGTGTGTGGCCGCCAACGGCCCCTGGCGTTCGTGCAAATGCCGAACGCGCACTCCCCCGGCTTGGCGGTTCGTTGACGCCGCGATCAGCAGCCCGGATCGAACATAACGGGCTCGTCGTTTATCAACGACGAAGCGCGACCGGAGGCCAGTGTCGGGATCTCGGACGGCAGTCCGAGATGACGCAGCATTCGCTCGGAAGGGGGAACGCGTCCCCGAGGGGGGGGGCGTCAGGCTCGCAGTACCGGTGTTCCGCTCACCTCGGACCCCGCTAGTGGTGCCTATCCCTCGCCAAGTGCTAGGGCGTCTGCTGGACGGTCGGATCTCCTGGCCCCTCGGAAAGACCAGGCTGTGTATGAATTCGTCGGCCGCGCGAAATACGATCGCCTCCTAAGCGGGATCGCGTGTTCGCGAGGTGTGGTACCGGTACGGGGAATCGAACCCCGGTCCCGTGACTGAGAATCACGTGTCCTAACCCCTAGACGATACCGGCTCGTTGGGAACCCTTCGATGTTAGCGGATGCGCGCGTCCGGGTAAAGCCCCTCACTCCAGGCCGCATATCCACCGCTTCCTCGCTGAGTGTGCCCTGCCCGTACACAGCGGGTATGAATTTCTCGGAATCCAGCCCACAATCAGATATCCCTTATGCGAAAATTCATTACTGTCGTGGTGCTGCTGGGCCTGCTGGGTGGCGGCGGAGCTTGGTTCTGGGCTGGTCGAGAGGCAGGCCCGATCATCGAAATCCAACAGCCGGATCGATTCATCGGTCAGGTCACATCGCTGGGCTTGATGGTCGAGTCACCGGGCGGACAGTTCGCCCGCGTAGACGTGACGCTTGAGCAGGGCGACCAGTCGTACCCTGTGTTTTCGCTCGACCAACCGACCGCGGGCGACGTCCGCCAAGAGACCGCCGAGCGAATCTACATCATTCGGCCGGTCGGTAAACAGGACCTGCCCGAGTTGCAGCCTGGGCCGGCGAGAATCATGGTGCGCGCGTCGCGGCCGGTGTTGTACGGACTGCGCGAAGCTGAATCCCAACTATCGCACGACGTCGAAATTCGGCTCGAACCGCCGCGCGTTGGGGTTCTCTCAACACTCCACTACGTGAACCACGGCGGCTCAGAGTTTGTCGTCTATCGCGCCACGCCTGCCGATGTCGACTCCGGCGTCAGGGTCGGAGACCTGACTTTTCCCGGCTTCCCGGCCTCCGGCGCCGGCATACCGGGGGACGAGGCGACGCGGGTCGCGTTCTTCGCCCTGCCTCACGATCAGGACCTCAACACGCCGATCTCGGTGTACGCGATTGACCCGGCCGGCAACGAGGCGACGACGCCACTTGTGCATCGCGCGTTCCCCAAACAGTTCGCACGCAGCCGGATCGGAATCGACGACCGCTTCGTGCAGCGCGTGGTGCCCGCCATTGCCGCCACGACGCCAGACATGACCCTCTCGACGGATCCGGCGGATCTGGTGGCATCCTTCGTGCGCATCAACAGCGACCTGCGGCAGCAAAACGCCGAGACGATTGCCGAATACGCCAAGAGCACATCTCCGGAGATGCTGTGGCGAAGCGCCTTCCAGGCACTGGGTAACGCGTCGGTCGAAGCCGGGTTTGCCGACTACCGCACGTACTTCTACGAGGGTGAGGAAATCGACCGGCAGGTGCACCTCGGATTCGATTTAGCCGTGACCCAGCACATCCCGATTCTTGCCGCACACGCCGGTGTCGTGGCCCGTGCCGAGGATCTCGGCATCTACGGCAACTGCGTGATCGTGGATCACGGCCTGGGCGTGCAGTCGCTCTACGCACATCTCTCCTCCTTTGACGTCAACCTGGGAGATCGCGTGGAGCAGGGGCAGCCACTGGGGCGAAGCGGCATGACCGGACTCGCGGGCGGAGATCATCTGCACTTCACCATGCTTGTCAACGGCCAGCCAGTGAATCCGATGGAGTGGTGGGACCCGCAGTGGATGCGGGACCGCGTGTTACGAAAGATCACCGACGCGGGCGGGAGCGACATGTGATAATCGAATTTTTGGAGGCGAGACGAATGATGCGACGGTTTCAGGTGGGCGTAGTGGTCGTGGCGCTAGGAGCGGGCGCTGCGGCGTGTGGAGGCGGATCTGCCGACGACGCCACCTCGGCCCCACCGGCGCCGCTCATGAGCCCTGTCGATGCGGCAACGGCGGGTAACATCATCGGACGGATCACCTTTGAAGACACACCGCCACAGCCTGGGGTCATACTCATGGACTCGGATCCCAACTGTGTCGAGCCTGGCGTCACGGCGACCGACGAGACACTTGTCGTCGGGGCGGCCGGCGCGCTCCGGAACGTGTTCGTGTACGTGAAGGACGGTCTTGGCGATCTCCGGTTCCCGATCCCGTCGGAATCGCTCCTGCTTGACCAGACGGGCTGCCTCTATGCGCCTCACGTGATGGGCGCGCAGATGGGCCAGAGCCTCGAGATCCTGAACAGCGATCCCACGTTGCACAACGTGCACGCCGTCCCGGTGACGAACCAGGAGTTCAACACCGGCCAGCCGCTCCCGGGAATGAAGCACACGCACCAATTCACGACGAGCGAAGTGATGGTGCCGTTCAAGTGCGACGTGCACCCGTGGATGTTCGCGTGGGTTGGTGTTGTCGATCATCCGTTCTTCGCGGTCACTGGAGCCGACGGCTCCTTCAATCTCGAAGGGCTGCCACCGGGCACCTACACAATCGAAGCCTGGCACGAATCGCTGGGCGCGCAGACGCAAACCGTCACGATCGGCGAGCAGGAAACCGGGGATATCACCTTTTCCTTTCAGGCGTAGCGCGAATCGTGGGAATGCTGCTTCACCTGTTCGCCCTGCTCGTGGCGGCAACGACGGCCCTGCTCATCTTCGCGGGTGGACTGGTCACCAGTACGGGGTCTGGGCTCTCGGTGCCTGACTGGCCCAACACCTACGGCTGGTTCATGCTGACGTTTCCGCTCGACAAGATGGTCGGCGGCATCTTTTACGAGCACAGCCACCGTCTCGTCGCCAGCTTGGTCGGCCTGTTGATCGTCACGCAGGCAGCGTGGCTCTGGAAGGCGGAACCCAGACACTGGGTACGTCGCCTGGGGTACATCGCGGTCGCGGCTGTCGTCACCCAAGGCATCCTTGGTGGCATCACCGTGCTCTGGTTCCTACCCGCTCAGATTTCAATCGCACACGCGGGCTTGGCGCAGCTGGTGTTCTGCCTCGCGGTGTCGATCGCGCTGTTCACGTCTGCAGGCTGGCGACGCGGATATGCCGGCGGACATACACCTCTCGACGGTGACCGGCCCTTGCAGACGATCGCCATACTCACGACGGTGGTGGTGTACGCCCAGATTATCGCTGGCGCGACGATGCGGCACACCGGCGCTGGCCTGGCCATCCCGGATTTCCCGCTCGTATTCGGGTCCGTCGTACCGCCGTACTGGACGCCGGCGATCGCCATTCACTATGCGCACCGGGTCGGCGCGCTCGTGGTCTCCGCGTGCGTGCTGGGGACCGCTGGGCACGTGTTGTACCACCACCTCGGCCGCCAGGAGCTACGGCGACCGTCGCTCCTGCTGCTCGCGCTGCTGGCGATGCAGATCACGCTTGGCGGGCTGACCGTACTGAGCGGCAAGCACTACATCATCAACTCGCTGCACGTCGTCACCGGTGCGTTGGTGCTGGGGACGTCGCTGGTATTGACACTGCGAACCTGCCGATCGCGTTTCGCTGTCACCGAAGCGGGTGCCAGAGACGTTGACACGCTGCGCGAGTCGAACCGAGCGTACGAGTCGTCCGGCGAATGGACTCCGACCCCTGGAGTCCCCGGAGCGCGCGTATGAAGCCCACCGCTGAGGCGGCCGCGACCCCCTCGGACCCGGCCACGACCGGATGGACCACCACGGACGCGCAATCGGCACACCGCGCGGCCGACTTCGTCACGCTGGCCAAACCGCGGCTGAACCTGCTCGTGGTCTTCACGACGGCTGCCGGCCTGTACCTCGCGTCACCCAATGGTGTCGCGCTGTCTGTGCTGCTGCATGCCCTCATGGGCACGGCACTGATCGCCGGCGGCGCTGCGGCCCTGAACCAGGTCTTGGAGAGGGATACCGACGCGCGGATGCGCCGCACGCGCACGCGCCCAATCGCAAGCGGCCGTCTGCGCCCATCGCAAGGCGTGTTGTTTGGGCTCGCTCTGTCGACGGCCGGGCTCATCGAGCTCGCCGCGGGGGTCAACCTCATCTCCGCAGGCATGGCGGGCCTGACGCTGGGCAGCTACGTACTCGTGTACACGCCACTGAAACGACGGACGTCTCTGGCAACGCTCGTTGGAGCTGTACCTGGCGCGCTGCCCCCGGTCATCGGCTGGGTGGCCGCCACTGGCTCATTGACGCTGCCGGCGCTCGTCCTCTTTGGAATCTCCTTCTTCTGGCAGATGCCGCACTTTCTCGCGATCGCCTGGCTGTACCGCGATGAGTACGCCGCGGCAGGCATTCCGCTACTGCCGGTGCTCGAGCCTGACGGACGCAGCACCGGACGGCAGGCGCTGCTCCACAGCGCCGCGCTCTTGCCCGTGAGCCTGCTGCCGCCGCTCGTCGGACTGGCCGGCGGGCTGTATCTCGTCGTGGCGACCGTGCTCGGGCTGACGCTGATCGCGTTGAGTGCCAGCTTTGCTCGCGATCGATCGACGGTCGCCGCGCGGCGCCTATTTCTGTTCTCCATTACGTATCTCCCGCTGCTCTGGGGGACGCTGGTCGCCGACCGTCTGTGGATCTGATGCAGATCTCCGACTTACCGGCGGTCAACGCGACACTGAACGGCCTGGCGGCGATCCTCCTGACGATGGGTTTTGTGATGATCCGTCGTGGCAACCGTGAGCTGCACAAGCGCTGCATGATCGCCGCGCTCGCGACGTCAGGGCTCTTTCTGGTGTCCTACGTCGTCTATCACGCCAATGCCGGTTCACGGCCCTTTCTTGGCCAGGGAGCGGTCCGCGTTGTCTACTTCGGGATTCTGATCACCCATGTGGTCCTGGCCGCCGCCATCCTTCCTCTCGCGCTGTTGACCGCGGCGCGCGGACTGACCGCGCAGTTCGACCGCCACGTCCGCCTGGCGAGATGGACGTTGCCGATCTGGCTCTACGTCTCGGTCACCGGCGTGGTGATCTACCTGATGCTCTACCAGCTGTACTAGCAGCCCGTGGTAGGCGTCCGACGTGGTGGAAGACGTAGTCGGATAGGATGGGACTCCACCCATGCGACACAATGCGCCCGCCGGGCATCGCCGCTGGCACGCCACCCTCGTCGTGGCGCTGTTCGCCGTTGCTGTTGTCGGGGCCGGACTGGTGGGCTGGTGGTACGCGGGGATCTCGACGCCCGTTTAAGGACCGATCGTCCTCATCTCCATAGACGGCCTCAGTCCGTCCCGGTTATCTAGCAACGTCGCTGGTGGCGCTGAACGGTCGATCGATGCGCTCGCGGCTGACGCGGTGGTGTTCGAGCGGGCGTACACACATTCGCCGCTCACACTCCCCGCCCACGCCTCGATACTGGCGGGTCAGCTCCCGTTTGAACACGGAGTCAGGGATGAGGTCGGCTTCGCACTGCAAGAGAACGCGAGTTCACTGGCAGAACTGCTCCTGAGTCGTGGCTTCGAGACAGGCGCGGCGGTGTCGTCCTTCCTGCTGCGGCCCGCAACCGGCGTCGCCCAGGGCTTTACGTTCTTCGACGCCGAACTCCCTGACGGGCCTGGCGCTCATTCGGCGGTGGTCGAACGCGACTGCGCGAAGACAGCCGCGGCAGCCGCGGAGTGGCTTCGCTCCCGACCCGGGCATCGCGTCTTCCTTTTTGTGCAGGCACACGAGAACGCCGGCGAATCCACGGTGACGGAGCTTGTCGCGACGCTCAAAGAGCTGCGGCTGTATGAGCAGGCCACGATCATCCTGACATCCAGCCATGGCGACACCGACGCGAGTGGATCGCTCGACGACGCGTCGCTGCACGTGCCGCTGCTGGTCAAGCAGCCGGACGGCGAGGGCGCTGGACGTCGTATTGCCCTGCCCGTGCAGCACATCGATATCCTCCCCACGCTCCTCGATCTGGCGCGCGCCCCCATTCCTTCGGGCCTGCGGGGTCGGTCGCTTCGCGCGGCGCTCGGCGGCGACGAGACCAGCATCGCCGATCGGCCGATCTACGCGGAGTCCCTGGCGGGGCGGTTCCGGTTCGGAGGTCCCGGAAAGTTTGCGCTCGCAAACGACGAATACCGGTACGTCCGCGGTGGCAACAAGGCGTCCGGCGAATCCGAGGGCGAACCGGCGAGCGCGCCGCCTCGAGGGACAGCCTGTGGCGCAACCGACGGAGATTGCGGCCGCTGACGAGGATCACTACGCCGCGCTGGGCTACCTGGGAGGCGCGCTGATCGCCGGCGCCGGGTCAGGGTTGATGAATCCGGCGGATGAGGCGTTTGTCGCGGAAACCCATCGCGCCGCCGCGAGACTGATTGGACAGAAATCCTACGTCGTGGCTATCGACCTGCTGCGAAGAATCGCACACGCGCATCCGCAAATGGCGGTGGCGCAGTATCAGCTCGGTATGCTGCTGTCACGCGCCGGACAATTCGATGAAGCGGTGACCGCATTCGATGCGGCCGCCGCAGTCGAGCCTGATGATCCGTACATTCCTGCCGCACTCGCGCGCGTGCTGATCCGGGCTCGGCGGTACGACGAAGCCGGCGACCGTGCCAGGCTGGCCG
>Ga0115002_10001981_pt1 | contig 27242 bp, 24 predicted proteins | sample ArcticOcean_MG_C_8_FD_89576 | JGI IMG/M metagenome (GOLD analysis project Ga0115002, IMG submission 89576) | Marine microbial communities from western Arctic Ocean - ArcticOcean_MG_CB11_86 | ecosystem: Environmental > Aquatic > Marine > Oceanic | place: Arctic Ocean: Canada Basin | collected... | reverse complement strand
GCCGATCGCGTCTCCGATCCGTAACGCCTATATCGATTTCAGCAAGATGACCACGAGTCTGGTGGCCGTGGTCACCGACGTCGTGCGCGACGGCCGCCGCGTGGTCGGCTACGGGTTCAACTCCAACGGCCGCTACGGCCAGGGTGGACTGATCCGCGAGCGCTTCGTGCCCAGGCTTCTCGACGCGGACCCGAAGACGCTGCTCGATGACGACGGGGAGAACCTCGACCCCGATCGGGTCTGGCAGACGTTGATGACGAACGAAAAACCCGGCGGGCACGGCGAGCGGTCCGTCGCGGTCGGCACGATCGATATGGCCGTCTGGGACGCGGTGGCGAAGATCGCTGAGCAGCCGCTCTTCCGGCTACTAGCCAAGCGGCACAGCGTTGAGGCGGATCCGCGAGTGTTCGTGTACGCGGCAGGCGGCTACTACTACCCCAATAAGGATCTCACGGCGCTGCGTGCCGAGATGCGCAGCTACGTGGATCGCGGGTACACGGTCGTGAAGATGAAGATTGGCGGCGCTGACTTGGCTGAGGACCAGCGTCGGATCGAAGCCGTGCTCGATGAAATCGGCAGCGAGGCGCAGCTCGCGGTGGATGCCAATGGTCGATTCGATCTGGAGACCGCGATCGCGTATGCGAAGCTGCTGTGCCAGTACCCGCTCTTCTGGTACGAGGAGGCGGGCGATCCGCTCGACTACCGGCTCCAGGCGGCACTTGCCGACTACTATCCTGGGCCGATGGCGACCGGTGAAAACCTCTTCAGCCATCAGGACGCACGCAATCTGCTCCGACACGGCGGCATGCGGTCGGATCGTGACTGGCTGCAGTTCGACTGTGCGTTGTCCTACGGGCTGTGCGAGTACCACCGCACGCTGTCGGTACTTGTGGCCGCCGGTTGGTCAAAGCGCCGCTGCATTCCGCACGGTGGCCACCAGATGTCGCTGAACATCGCCGCTGGCCTCGGCCTGGGCGGTAACGAAAGCTATCCCGATTTGTTCCAGCCCTACGGCGGGTTTCCCGACTCGGTGCGTGTCGAGGATGGTCATGTCGTCATGCCGGAGCTTCCGGGCATTGGCTTTGAAGGTAAGTCCGATCTGATCCGCGTGATGCGGGAGTTGGCTGAGTAGATTGCAGGAGCCGAATACATGACCACCGGGACCGATAGCGTGGAGCCTCAGGGCGTGGCATATGCGCCGACCGAACTGCGCCGTTTCGCCGCAGCGCTGTTTCGAGGGGCCGGGTTGGAACTCGACAAGCCCGACGTCGTGGCAGACGGCCTGCTCGAGTCGGATCTTCTCGGCCACACCACGCACGGTCTGGCGCTGGCTCCCCGGTATCTCAAAGAGATCGGGAGCGGGTCGATGGCGACACAGGGAGAGCCGGAGGTCGTCTCCGATAGAGGAGCCTGCGTCTGCTGGAATGGCAAACGCCTGCCCGGCGTGTGGCTCGCGACAAAGGCCATCGACCTTGCGGTCGAGCGCGCGGAGACCTACGGGACCGTCACCGTGGTCGTCGGCAACAGTCACCACATCGGATGTCTCGCCGCATATCTCCCACGTGCGACGGAGAGGGGTTACATGGCCATCGTATCTGGCTCCGACCCATCGCAGCGGTCCGTCGCGCCATTCGGGGGCACGGATCCCGTGTTTACGCCCAATCCGATCGCAGTCGGCATCCCCACCGAGGGTGACCCTGTCCTGCTGGATACCAGCGCGTCGATCAGCACCAATAACATGGGTGCGCGACTGGTCCGGGAGGGCCGTCGATTCCCGGGCCTGTGGGCACAGGACGCGACCGGGCAGGCGACCGACGATCCCACGGTCCTGTCAGCAGGCGGCTCGATCCTGCCCGCTGGGGGAATGGATCATGGGCACAAAGGTTATGCGTGGGCGCTGCTGGTGGAAGCTCTCACGCAGGGGTTGGGCGGGTTCGGTCGGGCCGACGAGCCGAAGGGCTGGGGCGGATCCGTCTATATACAGGTGATCGACCCGGCCGCGTTTGGTGGCCGCGACGCGTTTACCCGTCAGACTGATTACCTCGTGCAAGCCTGTCGCCGTTCGTCGCCCCGACCCGGCGTCGACCACGTGCGCGTGCCGGGCGAGAAGGCGATGGCGCATAGGCGACACGTGCAGGCCCATGGCGTGGTGCTCTATCCGGGGGTGCTCGCCGCGCTGCGCCCCTTTGCCGAACAGTTTGGGGTTGAGATGCCTCAGGATCAGAGCGACGCAGCGCCTGAATGACGAGCGCCTGAATAACGACGGGACTGCGGCGACGCGTCGGTACAGACAGAGCACGTAACCGAGACGGAAGCGAGGAGGAACAGGTTCATGGCGTTTACATTCGATCAGGTACATCTGGGTGTCCCGGAACCCGAAGCCGCGGCTCGATGGTATCGGCAGTATCTGGGCGCGACGCCGGGGGACCACACGGATCGCGTGATGTGTGGTGACACCCGATTTATCTTTCTCAAGAACGAGACTCCCGCACCGAGCCATGGCGCCGCCATCGATCACGTCGGATTCTCTTTTGCCGACCTCGACGCAGGCCTGAAGGCCCTGGACGGATCAGGGATGCGGGTCACGACGCCGGTGGCCGAGATCGCCGGCCTGTACAGGTCCGGCTTCATCGAGGATCCGTGGGGCACGAGGATCGAGGTCGTCGAGGACCTTGAGACGGTCGGGTTCCACCACGTGCACCTGCAGGTCCCAGATCCTGAGGTCGCGCGAGGGTGGTACGCGGAGCGGTTCGGAGGTGAGCTGGTCAAGCTCAAGGGGCAGGTGGACGGCCTCAAATACGGAGACGTGTGGCTGTTCGCCGACCGTGGGGCGGCTACGCCGAGCCAGGGCCATGCAATCGATCACATCGGCTGGCGGATGGCCGATTTACTTGCGGCGGCCGCCACCTTGAAGACCCAGGGCATCCAGTTCACCACGGAGCCGCACCCGGGACCCTCCGCCGCCCACGCGCCAGTATTGATGTCGTTTACAGAAGATCCGTGGGGCGGGCGAATCGAGCTGCTCCAGCGTTGAGAGGGTCCGCCCTTGATATCCTCAGTCGTCGACCGGAGCGGCACTAGTGGTCTGATTGCGAATTGGCTTGTGCACCGAGGGCGGTGAGGCGCCAGGCGCGACGAGGGAGCATGCTGGGCGCATGTGACCGAAGAGCAGCGCCGCCAGACCGGGGTCTCCGCCGCGCGGGCTGTGCGCGGTGGGGTGGAGACGGAGGCCTCACCGACGGAATGCCTAGAGCGTTTTCGAGTTTGTCATAGCAGGCCGGAGCTGAAAACGCGCTCGCTGATTCGCAATCAGACCACTAGAATGGGCGCGGAATCTTTACATGGACGGTGATCAGCGAGTCTGGGGGGAGCGAAAGCGATGGCACATCGGATTGCGGTGATTCCTGGCGACGGCATCGGCAAGGAAGTGATGCCCGAAGGCATGCGCGTGCTGGAGTCTGCGGGACGCCGCTTTGGTTTTGATCTTGAGTGGACCACCTTCGACTGGAGCTGCGAAGTCTACACCCGCACCGGTCGCATGATGCCGGAGGACGGACTCGAACAGCTCCGCCAGTTCGACGCGATCTATCTGGGCGCCGTGGGTGCTCCGGGCGTGCCGGATCACGTGTCGTTGTGGGGGCTCCTGATTCCGATCCGCCGAGGGTTTCGACAGTACATCGCCCGCCGACCGGTACGGCTGCTCAAAGGCGTACGGTCGCCGCTGGCCGGGCGCGGCCCCGACGACATCGACATGGTCATCGTGCGCGAGAACAACGAAGGCGAATACTCCGAGATCGGCGGCCGGCTCTACGCTGGCACGCCTGAAGAGCTGGCCGTCCAGACCGCGATGTTCACGCGAAACGGCTGCGACCGGGTGATGCGCTACGCCTTCGAACTTGCGATGACGCGCCCGAAGCGTCACGTCACGTCCGCGACCAAGTCCAACGGCATCATCCACAGCATGCCTTACTGGGACGAGCGCTTCGCGGCGATGGCCGCACAGTATCCCGACGTGCGCACGTCGCAGTATCACATCGATATTCTTACCGCGCATTTCGTCCAGCACCCAGACTGGTTCGACGTCGTTGTCGGCTCGAATCTGTTCGGCGACATTCTGTCTGATCTCGGCCCGGCGATTGCCGGGTCGATCGGGATCGCGCCCGGCGCCAATATCAATCCGGAAAAGGACTATCCGTCGATGTTCGAGCCCGTGCACGGATCCGCGCCGGACATCGCGGGGCAGGCGCTCGCCAATCCGATCGCACAGATCTGGACTGGTGCGATGATGCTGGACCAGCTTGGCCACGCGGACGCGGCGAGTGCTGTGGTTGGCGCGCTTGAGACGGTGGTGCAGGAAGGTAAAGTCCTGACGCGGGATCTCGGCGGCATGGCCTCAACCAGCGATGTCGGAAAGACGATCGCCGAGTTGCTGTAGGTGCGGCATCTCCGGCATGTGCCGCCCGATATCAGCGAGCCTGCTGGCTCTGGCGGTTGCCGTGCCCTTCGGTCCGTGTCTCCTTCGGTGATCGTGTACCCCTCGTGAACAGTCCGCAGATGATCAGCCTGCACAGCGACGTGCTGGTGATCGGCGGCGGCAATGCCGCCCTTTGTGCGGCCCTGACGGCGCGGCAGGCCGGGGCGGCCGTGACCGTGCTGGAGCACGCGCCGCGCGCGTGCCGCGGCGGCAACAGCCGACACACGCGCAACTTTCGATGCGCGCACGACGCGCCCACCGATGTGCTTACAGACGCCTATCCTGAAGAGGAGTTTCTGGCCGATCTGAATCGGGTGACGAAGGGGGAAGGCGATCCGGTGCTGTCGCGTCTCCTCATCACCCGCTCCACTGGCTGCCCCGCGTGGATGAAGCAGTTCGGTGCCCGGTTCCAGTCGTCGTTGCGCGGCACGCTGCATCTGGGTCGGACCAACGTCTTCTTCCTGGGCGGTGGTAAGGCGCTAATGAACACGTACTACGCTGCGGCCGAGCGAGCCGGCGTGCGTGTCGAGTACGACGCGGAGGTCATCGGGCTCGACATCGCCGATGGCAAGTTTCAGAGCGCGCAGGTGCGGATGGGCGATCGCACGCAGACCGTCACGGCCAAGGCCGTCGTGATCGCCGCCGGCGGGTACGAAGCCAATATCGAGTGGCTGCGCGAAGCCTGGGGCGACGCGGCCGACAACTTCATCATCCGCGGCACGCCCTTCAACACGGGCACGTTGCTGCGGCTCATGCTCGATGCCGGCGCGGAGCCGATCGGTGACCCGACCCAGTGCCACGCCGTGGCCGTCGACGCTCGCGCGCCGCGGTTCGATGGCGGCATCGTGACACGCTTGGATTCGCTGCCGTTCGGCGTGGTTGTCAACAAACTAGGCGAGCGGTTCTACGACGAGGGAGAGGACGCCTGGCCGAAGCGCTATGCCATCTGGGGTCGGCTGGTCGCCGCGCAGCCCGGCCAGATCGCCTTCTCGGTCGTTGATGCGAAGGTGACCGGTTCGTTCATGCCGTCGGTCTTTCCGCCGGTCGTCGCCGGCACGGTCCGTGAACTGGCCGCCAAGCTCGAGTTGCCGGCCGAGACCCTCGAGGCCACCGTCACCGCATTCAACCAGGCGGTGCGCCCAGGCACGTTCGACCGCGCCACACTGGACGACTGCCAGACCGAAGGACTGACGCCGCCCAAGTCGCACTGGGCACAGCGGATCGACACGCCGCCGTTCTGGGGCTATCCACTGCGCCCGGGCATCACCTTTACGTATCTGGGCCTGAAGGTGGACGACGCCGCGCGGGTCGTGATGGCCGATGGCCGCATGGCGGCCAACATCTACGCGGCAGGCGAGATCATGGCCGGCAACATCCTGCGGCAGGGCTACGTCGCCGGCATCGGCATGACTATTGGCACCGTGTTCGGGCGGATTGCCGGAGAGGGCGCCTCGCACTATGCCGGAGGCTAGCGTCCTCGACCGCGGCGAGTTCGTGATGACGGTGTGCAATTCCTGCCGGTACTGCGAGCAGTACTGCCCGGTGTTTCCGGCGATGGAACGGCGCACCAGCTTTGCCGCAGGCGATCTCGCGTATCTGGCGAACCTGTGCCACAACTGCGGCGAGTGCCTCTACGCCTGTCAGTACGCGCCGCCGCACGAGTTCGGAATCAACGTTCCGAAGACGTTGGCCGAGATTCGCGTGCGCTCCTACGAGTCGTACTGCTGGCCGGGAGCGCTCGGTGCGGCCTTTAGCCACCACAGCGTGTCCACGGCACTCGGGCTTGTCGCGGTCTTTGCCGCCGTGCTGATGGGCGCGGGATGGGTCGCACACGGGGGGGACCTGTGGCGGGCGACGGCCGGCGACTTCTACTCCGTGGTGCCGCACGACGTTATGGTCGGGTTGTTCGGCAGCGTCGGCGCGTTCGTGCTGCTGGCCTTTGGCGTCGGACTGCGTCGATTCTGGCAAGAGGTGCACAGCGACTCGGTGCCCCCGTCACCCACGGCCGCGCGCCGCGCGCTCGGTGACCTGCTCACGATGCGTCACCTGCACACGACTGGCGTGGATTGCACATCAGGCGTCGAGACGCGCCGCCCGTGGCGGCGATGGTTTCACCACTGCACCTTCTACGGGTTCATGCTCTGCTTCGCGTCCACGTCGGTGGCGGCGATCTATGACGGCGTGTTCGGCTGGATAGCGCCCTACGGCTACGCGAGCCTACCCGTCGTGCTGGGAACTGTGGGTGGCCTTGGCTTGCTCGTCGGCCCTGTCGGTCTGCTGGCCGTCCGGCGGAAGCGTGATCCCGAGCTTGGCGACGCCGAGCAGACGGGCATGGACGAGTCGTTCATTGTCCTGCTGCTCGTGACCAGCGCAACCGGCATCGCGTTGCTCCTGCTACGGAACCAGCCGGCGATGGGCACGCTACTGATGGTGCATCTGGGTGCAGTGCTCGCGCTGTTTGTCACGCTCCCGTACGGCAAGTTCGTCCACGGCCTCTACCGCACAGCCGCGCTGCTGAAGTACGCCAGCGAGAGCGAGGCCGAGGAGAGGCGATGACCTCGTTCCGGATCTACTCGTCGTCGCCTTCATGCCTGGCGATGAACCTCGCCAGTTGACGGTTATCGGGGAAGTCCTGCAAGAGCGCACGGGCCGTGACGACCGCCTCCGCAAAGTTCTGTTCACGCGCCCGCATATCCCATACCGCGAACCTCGCCTCGGCGCTGACGTACGGCGGCGCGTCGCCCTTCGCCGCCTGCTCGACCGCGAGCAGACCGCGCTTCTTGTTGCCGCCTCCGAGCAGCCAGCGCGTCCCGGGCGGTAGGCTGGTGGCGACGATGTACTCGATCCAGGCCTGCGCGACCGTGCCCCTGATGTGGTCGGGACGACGCTCGAGTAGCGTTTTGAGCGACGCGCGCGCCTCCTTGGATTCGCCGATGCCGGTCTTGCGGCCAACAGTTGCCAACCGCAGCCACACGTAGTTGAGATCGAGCTTGCCGAGCAGGAACAGCCCCTCGTCGTCGGCGGGATCGGCTTCGACCGCGGCGCGCGCCGCGGCCCGGCCGAGCGTGAACGCCTCGAGGAACACGGGCATCAGTTCTTGGCAGAGCGCGCACGCCTTCCACGCCTTGCCTCGATCCTTTGGCTCACCAAGCACGCGGCGAATCTGAGAGTGCAGCGCTGTTGTCCGAAGTTCGGACGCCTCGAGATTGACGACGTCACGGGTGCGGATGTCGAGTGCAAGTGCGGCCGAGGCCTCGTAGGCGCCGCTGTAGTAGAGGTGATTGGCCCGGTCGAGCAGCGCCGATGAGGTGATCTCCGGAAGCGGCTGGTTCGGTTCCTGTGCGCGCGCGCCTGGCTCCACGGGGAGCGCGATCAGCGCAGCCATTACGATGACGGGCGTGAGCGACTTTACCATCTTCCCTCCTACCGAAACGCGATGTTCACGGTGCTTTGATGAGAGGGTCGTCGCGCACGTTCGGTCGGATCGCTCGCTCCGCGGCCCCGCTAGGCGCGCGCGCCCGCGAGGCGGGCCCGCTAGGCTTCCCGGCGCTCGATCGTGACGGTCTCGATCGCGATCTCGGTGGCGGGGCGGTCCTGTGCGCCCACCCGCGTGCTGCCGATCTTCTTGACGATGTCCATGCCGTCCACAACCTCGCCAAATACCGAGTGCCGATTGTCGAGATGGGGTGTCGGTCCGAGCGTGATGAAAAACTGCCCGCCATTGGTGTTCGGCCCGCTGTTAGCCATCGACAGGATACCGGCCTTGCTGTGGCGCAGCGTGGCGTGAAACTCGTCGGCAAAGTTGTAACCCGGTCCGCCGATGCCCTGTCCGAGCGGATCGCCGCCCTGGATCATGAAGCCGTCGATGACGCGGTGGAAGATGATGCCGTTGTAGTAGGGCGTGGACACCTTCTTGTGAGTGCGTGGGTCGGTCCACTCCTTCGTGCCCTCCGCCAGCCCGACAAAGTTTTCAACTGTCTTTGGCGCCTCTTGATCGAAAAGACGCACGGTGAACGGGCCTTCGGTGGTGACAAACTGCGCGTAGATTCCGGACAACAGGAGCTCCATTTCTTGTCGCGCCGACCAGGTCAGATGTGGCGCCGACAGCCAGGGGTTGGGTAAGCCGTGAGGATATCATCAGATCATGGCGCCCGATGATCGCATGACGAACGACGCGGCGCTCGACGCCATCGTTGCGGGCACAAGCGCTGATCCCTTCGCGGTGCTCGGCCGCCATCGTGTGGTGGTCGACGGAGTAGCCGCGCTGGTCATTCGTACGTGGCAACCCGCCGCGTCCGAGGTGCAGTTCGTCACCGACGACCGCGTCATCGGCATGCAGCGGAAGCGTCGCGAGGGGCTGTTCGAAGCGATCGTCCGGCTGGATCAGCGAACGCCGGAAGACGTGGCCTACCGGTTCCGCGTGCGCGAAGGTTTCGTCACCCGCGACGTCATCGACCCCTACCAGTTTGGCCAGGTGCTGAGCGATGTCGACTTGCACCTGTTTGCCGAGGGCACGCAGTACCGCGCGTGGGAGCGGTTCGGCGCGAATCGCATGACGATCGGCGAGGTGCCGGGCGTGCACTTCGCCGTGTGGGCGCCCAACGCGCAGCGCGTCAGCGTGGTCGGCGATTTCAACCAGTGGGACGGCCGGGCGCACGCGATGCGCTGCCTGGTGCCGTCAGGCGTTTGGGAGCTGTTTGTTCCCGGAGTGGTTGACGGCGCCACCTACAAGTTCGAAGTGCGCACCGAGGCGGGACAGTTGTTGCACAAGGCCGATCCCTACGCTCGTCGCTTCGAGGCACCGCCGGAGACGGCGTCGGTGATCTGGTCCGACGGCGAGTATGAGTGGCGCGACGAGGACTGGATACGCGACCGTGTGTCGCAGGACGGTTGGCGGGAGCGGCCGATGTCGGTCTACGAGGTGCATCTCGGATCGTGGCAGCGGGTGCCCGAGGAGGGCGACCGGTTTCAGACCTATCGGGAGCTGGCCGACACGCTGGTACCCTACGTCAAGGAACTCGGCTTCACGCACATCGAGCTGATGCCGATCATGGAGCACCCGTTTTCGGGATCGTGGGGCTACCAGGTGGTCGGCTTCTTCGCGCCGACGAGCCGGTTCGGCACGCCGGACGACCTCCGTTACTTCGTCGATCAGTGCCACGTGTACGGCATTGGCGTGATTCTCGACTGGGTGCCGGGCCACTTTCCCAAAGACGCGCACGGCCTCGCGCAGTTTGACGGCACGGCGCTGTACGAGCACGACGACCCGCGGAAAGGGGAGCACCAGGAGTGGGGCACGCTGGTGTTCAACTACGGCCGCGACGAGGTCCGGAGCTTCCTGTTCAGCAATGCCCTCTACTGGCTCGAGCAGTTCCACCTCGACGGTCTTCGTGTCGACGCCGTCGCGTCGATGCTGTATCTCGACTATTCGCGGCGGGCGGGGGAGTGGATCCCCAACGAGCATGGGGGGCGTGAGAACCTGGAGGCCGTGGAGTTTCTGCGGCAGCTCAACACGCTGACGCACGGCCGCCTACCGGGCACCGTGACCATCGCGGAGGAATCAACATCGTGGCCCGCGGTCACGCGACCGGTGCACCTGGGCGGGCTCGGCTTCACCTACAAGTGGAACATGGGATGGATGAACGACATCCTCCGGTACGCCAAGGAGGATCCGGTGCACCGGCGCTACCACCACGGCGCGATCACTTTCTCGATGCTCTACGCATTTGCCGAGAACTTCATGCTGCCGTTCTCGCACGACGAGATGGTGCACGGCAAAGGGTCGATGCTGTCGAAGATGCCGGGCGACCCATGGCAGCAGTACGCGACGCTGCGCGCGCTCTATGGCTACATGTACGGTCATCCAGGCAAGAAGCTCCTGTTCATGGGCGGCGAGTTCGGCCAGTCGCGCGAATGGGACCACGACACGAGCCTCGACTGGCACCTGCTGGACGATCCCGCACACGCGTCGCTGCGCCGCTGGGTGCAGGATCTCAACCACGCGTACCGGCGCGAGGCCTCGCTGCACCAGGTGGACTTCGAAGGCGCCGGGTTCCAGTGGATCGATTGTCAGGACACCGAGAACAGCGTGGTCTCGATGCTACGGCGTGCGCGCGACCCCAGCGACAGCACGGTGCTGGTGACGAACTTCACCCCTGTGCCGAGGCAGGGCTACCGGATCGGCGTGCCGGCAGCGGGCAGGTACACAGAGATCCTCAACAGCGACAGCGAGATCTACGGCGGCAGCAACGTGGGCAACGCCGGTGGTGTCGAAGCCCAGGCGCACCCGATGCACGGCTTCGACCACTCCATCTCGCTGGCCGTGCCGCCACTCGGGTTCGTGCTGCTGAAGAAGTAGTCCCCGGCTGGCACGTCATCAATATCCTCGAGAGTGCCTACAGAGCGCACACTCGCCATGGCGACAGTGCCACCTTCCGCATGTTGCACACCGGCGACTTCCGCACTCGCTGAGCGACCATGCGTGGACTGTCTCCTACGCGACCATGGAGGGGCGTCTTCGTCGTTTACGTTCGTGGCCGAGCTCACGTGTTGGTTGCATTCCGACCGTGAGTTTTCCCGGGTAGGCCTGTCTCGCGTACCTTGGGCTTTGCGTCGTCGACTTCAAGCGCGAGGACGCCATCATGTGGGTGCGGCCCATGCCGTACGTATGACGGTAGTTGGCAAGTTGACTCTTCGGGGGTGCGGTAGCCTCCAGGTCATTGAACCGAGGCAGACCACTAGTGCCTAGCGGCAAGCGGCTCCGTCTCTGCCATCGAGGGCACGCCGCTGATCGCCCCGAGGCGCGAGCAACTGATGGCGGCGGCGGCGTTGGCGAATCGCAGGATGTCTTCCGGCGCGTCGCCGCGCAGGAGCGCGGTGATGAATCCGCCGCGAAACACATCGCCGGCGCCAGTCGTGTCAACGACGGTCGTCGGAAAGGCCGGCTCGTCGTGCAGTCGATCACCGGCGAGCAGCATCGCGCCGCGGGCGCCGAGCGTGACGCAGAGCATGCCGGTATGACGGCGTCGCAGCGCGCGGAGTGCACGCTCGACATCGTGCTCGCCGGTCAGGGGCTCAAGCACATGCTCGGCAAAAATAGGGACGGTCACCAACGAGATCAGTTCGTCGGTCTTGTCGCCGGCAGTTTCGATGTCACTCGTGACCGGCATGCCAGCCGCACGCGCAATCGACGCAGCGTGAAGTGCTGCCTCCACATCCACGTCGTCCACGTGCAGCAGCCTTGCGTCGGCGACAGCCGCCGCGTCGATCTCGACGGGTACCAGGTTGAGCTGCGAGCCGCGGTCCCACAGCACGACGCGCTCGCCCTGCGTGTCGTCGATGAGAATCACGGCGTACGCGTTGGCGGCGTGACGGACGACTGCGTGCGTGATGTCGATCTTCCGGCGCGACAGTGCGTCGCGGATCAGGCGCCCGCTGTCGTCGTTGCCCGTCGCACCGACGTAGCGCGTCGTCAGGCCCATCGCCGCGCACGTGCACAGCGTGGTCGCGGTCTGACCGCCGGGCCCGACCTCGTGATTCGCGATGCGCAGCTTGGACGCCGGACCGGTGGGGCTGGGGAACGCTGGAAGGCGGTAGACGCGGTCCACCGAGTTGGCGCCCACGCCGACGACATCTACCATGAGCGGAGTATATGAAACGTTGGGCCAGACCCACATACGTGGATAGGGTGTTGGACGGCAAGACGCGCGCTAGGAGGTAGCAGAATGGCGAAGGTCGTCGCGAAACGTGTGACAGCCGAGATCGAAGGCGACTTCGTCGTGTTTCTGATCGGTATGCGGATCAACAAACCCTGGAAGATCCACAAGTGGCTCCCCGCCTTCATGGGGATGCCGAAGATGATTCGCGAGCTTGAGCGGCGGCCCGAGTCGGGCTTCCTTGGACACGTGATGAGTCTCGGTGTGTTCGTGCAGTACTGGCGATCCTTCGAGCATCTTGAGGCGTATGCCAGGGACGCTGACTGCCTGCACTGGCCGGCCTGGATGGATTTCAACAAGCGGGTGGGCAGCAGTCGCGGAGACGTCGGCATCTGGCACGAGACGTACAAGGTGCGCGCCGGGGAATACGAGTGTGTCTACAGCGGAATGCCGCCGTTCGGCCTGGCGAAAGCCAGCTCGATCGTGGATGCGGTAGGCCAGCGCGAGTCTGCTCGGGATAGGATCGGCGGCGCGTAGGTGGCTGTCCAGGCCGTCTGCGCGCAGAAGGGATGCAGAGTTCTCCGTGTTGAACAGGCCATCTAGCATGCCCAGGCACACCCGCCGGCCGCGGTACGCCGGCCAGCACCCGCGCGGATTCCATGAGAAGTACAAGGAACTGAATCCCGAGCGGTACCCCGAGGACGTGGAAAAGATTCTGGCATCCGGCAAGACGCCAGCAGGCACGCATCGACCGATCATGGTGGACGAAGTGCTGGACTGTCTTCGACCCGCGGCCGGCGATGTTGCGGTGGACTGCACGCTCGGTGGCGGCGGTCATGCCCGCGCCATCTTGGAACACGTGCAGCCAGGCGGCCGCCTGATCGGACTCGATGTTGATCCGATCGAGTTGCCGCGCACAGAGGACCGTCTCCGCGCGGTGGGGTTTGGCTCTGACCAGTTTGTGGCGCGCCATGGGAATTTTGCCGGCCTTCCTCAGGTGCTCGCGGAGCAAGGGCTGTCGGCCGCCGATGTGATCCTGGCGGACCTGGGCGTGTCCTCGATGCAGCTCGATAATCCCCACCGCGGATTTAGTCACAGAGCGCACGGCCCGCTGGATATGCGCATGAATCCAAACAGCGGGGAATCCGCGTCGCAGATACTGGTGCGCGTGAGCGAGGCAGAACTGGAGCGCCTCCTCACGGAGAATGCCGACGAACCACACGCGGGGGTCATCGCCAGGGTCTTGAAGCAGCAGCCCATCGACACGACCCAGGCAGTAGACCGCCTCGTGCGCGCTGGCGTCACGGCGGCGATTCCGAACATCGCGAAACCCGAACTGAAGCTGTCCGTCCGGCGAACACTGCAGGCAATCCGCATTGCCGTGAACGACGAATTCTCGGCCCTGGACTGGCTGCTGCGGACGTTGCCGCAGTGTCTGGGACCGGGTGGTCGGGTCGCGGTGCTGGCGTTTCACTCCGGCGAGGACCGTCGTGTGAAGAAGGCATTTCAGTCCGGCTACCGAACCGGAGTCTACGCCGATGTGGCGAATACGGTCATTCGCGCGTCGATGGAAGAGACGCGCGCGAACAGGCGGGCGTCGTCCGCGAAGCTACGCTGGGCCGTGCGCGCATAAGGCTCGGGTCAGAAGCAGGTTGCCAGTTTGGGCATCGAAGCATTCCGCCTGCCAACCTGATTCTGACCCGAGCCCTTAGTCGGCTACACACAGTAACGAACCGAGGTCCGTCAGGCATGTTTGTCAATGCAATCGCCGCAGCGTCCGGCTTCACCCGTCCGATTCACACCATTACGCGCCTGTGGCGTGAAACGACAGTGGTCCCGGGAGCGGCCACGCTCTTCTTTGTCAACGCCGATGGCTGGGCGCTGACCTGCAAACACGTGGCGAGCCAGCTCGTTGTGTCTGAGTAGCTCTCGACCAAGGCTGCGACGTTCAAGGCGGAGCGCGCGAAACTGCCAGCCGGCAAGAAGTCGCGACAGGCGCTTAGGGTGCTCGAGCGTGCTCATGGATTCGCAAGCGGCGTGACCGTTGAGATGCACCACCGATTCATCAACTGCGTGGATGGGTCGTTCCAACTCGAAATTCGCCTGCATCCGACGCTGGACGTTGCGCTTCTGCACTTCAAGCAATTCACCGCGCTGCGGCCAACGGCGTTCGCGGTGTTTGCCGCGCGCGGCGACGAGCTGAAGCAGGGGAAGTCGCTGTGCCGGCTCGGGTTCCCGTTTCCGGAGTTCACCAACTTCGATTACGACGCCGAGTCCGATCAGATCAGGTGGACGACGACTGGGCGCGCCGAGACCCCGCAGTTTCCGATCGACGGCATGGTGACGCGCCATCTGAACGGCCCAGAGGGAATCGTGGGGGTCGAAGTCAGCACGCCCGGTCTGCGCGGGCAGAGCGGCGGCCCGACCTTCGACAGCGGTGGCGTCGTGTGGGGCATGCAGTCGGCGACAAACCATCTGGGCCTGAACTTCGACGTGGACATGGACGTGCTGCGGAACGGGCAGACGCGCCATGTCACCGACAGCGCCTTTCTCCATGTCGGGCATTGCATCCACGTCAACGTGCTCAAGCAGTTCATGCGCGACAACGGTGTGTCGTTCGCGGAAGCCTAGAGCGCTTTTCGTTTCGGTCTAGGGCTTCTCGAAGGGGCGGGCCTTTTCGAAAAGCGCTTTCCCGCGTTTTTCGGTCTCCACCGAATCGAAAAACGCTCCAGTAGGGAGCCGTGATGGCGCGGCGCCCCCGTCAGTTCGTAGACCGCACGGCTCCCGGAAGACGGTGGTGGGTCGCGGGGGGCGCACCGGTGACACGCCGGGCGCCGACGAAACGGCTCGACCAGTACGAACCATCGTAGCGTTCCACGCGCACGACGCCGCGTGAACTTGGGGCGTGCACGAACTGGCCGTCGCCAATGGCAACACCCACGTGAGAGGCGCCTCGGCCGACGGTCTGAAAGAAGACGAGATCGCCCGGCTGTACATCCCCCTTGTCCACCTCGCGCCCGGTGCGGTATTGGTCGTGGACCTCGCGCGGCATCGGCGTGCCGTGCTGTCCAAAGACAAACTGGACAAGCCCGCTACAGTCGAAACCAGACGGATCAGAGCCGCCGTTCACGTAAGCGACGCCGCGAAACGCGAGCGCCGTTGTCACGACACTCCCCAGTGCGCCAGCCGGAGCAGATTCGACGGGTACCGCGGCGCGCGCCGGAGGAGGATCGATGGCTTCGGTAGGATCGCTGCCGGCTCCTGGCGGAAGAGCGGCGCCGGGAAATGGCCTCGGCACACCGCCGCGTGACGCACACGCACCGCTGGTAATCGCCATGACGGCGATCAGCAGCCAGAGGCTCGGCCAACGTCGCGTTGGCGTGGCGTGTCCGGTGCGCATCCCCATACTTGCATCATCGGCGTCACCCGCTGACCTCGCTAGTGGTCTGATTGCGAATTGGCTAGCGCGTTTTCGGCTCCGGTCTGCTATGAAACACTCGAAAACGCGTCAGGCAATTCGCAATCAGACCACTAGTCTTCGGCGCTGGCGATTCTGGACAGCCCGTCAATGGTCCGCATATCATAAGCGCGTTATGGAGCAGGCGCTCGTCCTCAACGCTTCGTACGAGCCGCTCACGATCGTCAACTGGCAGAAAGCGATCACGCTGTGGTGCCAGGGGAAGGTCGAAGTGATCGCGGTCCATGACCGCGAGATCAGGGCGGTGTCTTTCAGCGTCAAGCTGCCGTCCGTGATCCGCCTTCTCCGCTTCGTCCGAATCAAACGCCGCTACGACTACGTACCGTTCTCCCGCGCCAACATCTACGCCCGCGACCATCACACGTGCCAGTACTGCAGCAAGACGATGTCCACGACGGAGCTGACCTTCGACCATGTCGTGCCGGTGACCTACGGCGGTCGGAAGGATTGGGAGAACATTGTCACGTGCTGCGTCCGCTGCAACCGCAGGAAGGGCGGTCGGACGCCCGCTGAGGCTGGTATGCGCCTGAGGCGAGCGCCGAAGCGTCCGAGTTCGGCGCCGGCGGCTCGCATCACCATCGGGCTCCGCGATGCCCCGGAGAGCTGGCGTGACTATCTGTACTGGAACTTGGAGCTCGATAAGGCCTAGTAGCCCGTGGTGAAAGTCTGCCTGCATTCGACTTCCCACCCGAGGCCTTAGTTCTCGCCAGGTCGGCAGCGCCAAGGGTGTACGATTTGAGGGTTACATGTCAGCCGTACCCTCGATCACGTCGGTGCACCCCTCCCGTGCGGTCAGCGGCGGACGCGTCACGATTGACGGAACAGGGTTCGTCGTCGATGGCCTGCTGACACTTCCTGTCGGCAACGTGGACGAAAGGGTCTCGTTCGCGTCCTCCCGCCGCGTGGTCGTCTCCATTTCTGCCGAGTGTGAGGCTGGACAGGCGCCCATTGCGATCCCTGGCGTGATGGGCGAGACGTCGGACCTGTCGATTGGCGGACTGTGGGCCACCGGCCTCCATCAGGTGGACAGTCCTGCCTTTGACCCAGACGGTAACTTGTTCGTCACCTACAGCGGCTCCCGCGGTCACGCCGCGCCCGTCTCGATCTTCCGCGTGACACCGAGCGGAAGCCGCGAGCCGTTTGCCTCTGACATTGTCAACGCGACGTCGATGGTTGTAGGCCCAGATGGGTGTCTGTACGTGTCGAGTCGGTTCGAGGGCGCCGTGTACCGGGTTGACGGCGACGGTACGCACGATCAGGTGGTCTCGGGTCTGGGTGTGGCGTGCGGGATCGCGTTCGACCGCGACGGGTGGATGTATGTGGGGGACCGGGCGGGCACGATCTTCCGCGTGCGTGATGGACAGGCCACGGCGTTTGCGACGATTCCGCCGAGCGTGGCGGCATTTCATCTGGCGATGAGCCCTGAGCAAGAGCTGTTTGTCACAGCGCCGACGCTGAACCCGTACGACTGCATTTACCGTATCGACCGACAGGGCCTCGTCCGCTCGATGCCCTCGCAGCTTGGCAGGCCCCAGGGACTGGCCTTCTCCCCTGACGGGACGCTGCACGTCGTGGATGCTCTGGCAGGCGCGAGCGGCGTCTACCGGTTTCGTGATCTTGAGGCGCCACCGGAGTTGGTCGTATCCGGAGGCACGCTCGTGGGGATTGCGTTCGGGCCGCACGGAGAAATGGCGGTCGTGTCAAACGACACGGCGTATCGATTTGAGTCTGGCGCAAAGGTGGGCGCCAAGGTAGACGCAGAGTCCTCCGCAGAGGCAGGAGGTAGGCCAAGGGGCAGCCGCAAGCGCTCGTCCAGGGCCAAGGCCGGCGCCTCTGGCAGTGACACTGCCAGAGGCGATCCAGGTGAGGTAAAATGAAGGATTGAGTTGGCTCGGGAATTCCTGGCAGTAAGGTATGGCCCACGACTGGATCGCGGTGCGCGGCGCCCGCGTTCACAACCTGAAAAATATAGACGTCGACCTCCCGCGGGACCGGTTGGTGGTGATCACCGGCTTGTCCGGCTCCGGTAAGTCGTCGCTGGCGTTCGACACGGTCTACGCTGAGGGGCAGCGTCGGTATGTTGAATCGCTGTCGGCTTACGCCCGACAGTTTCTCGAGCAGATGGAGAAGCCGGACGTCGATCTCATCGAGGGGCTCTCACCGGCCATCTCAATCGAGCAGAAGACGACCGGCTCGAATCCCCGATCGACGGTGGGCACGGTCACCGAGATCTACGACTACATGCGGTTGCTGTTCGCCAACATCGGCGTGCCGCACTGCTACAACTGCGGGCGCGAAATTTCCTCGCAAACACTCGGTCGCATCTTTGAGCTCGTCATGCTCTATCCCCACGACGCGCGCATCAACGTGCTGGCGCCGATTGTCCGTGGCCGCAAGGGGGAATTCAAGAAGGAACTGCAGGTGTTGCGCCAGCGTGGCTTCACGAAGGCACGTATCGATGGCCAGTTTCGCGGGCTCGAGGATGAGATCAAGATCGATAAGCGACGGAACCACTCGATCGACGTCGTGGTTGACCGGCTGATCGTCAAACCGGGTATCGAACGTCGCTTGACGGACTCCCTGCAAGTTGCCCTCGACCTCGCCAATGAGATCGTCATCGTCAACACCTACGAGGGTGGAGATCAGCTGTTTTCCAGCCGGCTCGCGTGCGTGCGCTGCGGTATCTCGATGCCTGAAATGACACCGAGAGCCTTTTCGTTCAACTCGCCCCATGGGGCCTGTCAGGCCTGCCAAGGCCTGGGTGCTACGTACGATTTCGATGCCCGACTCATCGTGCCTGACGAGTCGAAGTCGTTGCTCGATGGTGCCATTGCGCCCTGGACGCGCGGCGATCAGAAGCTGGTGCGCGCCGCTATTCTCACGCTGGGAGAGACGTTCGGGATCGACGTGAATACCCAATTCTGCAAGCTACCGAAGAAGCACCGCGAGTTGTTGCTCACAGGTCCCCCAGCCGCGGTCGCGAGGGCGGCCAAAGTCACGTCGGCCGTCAAAGCTTCAGCCGGGTGGAGGGACGACGACGCGGCCGAAGACGATGGACTCGGAGAGGGTGGTGACCGAAGGCCGGCGGGTCGTCGAGCCCGGCCCACGTCCCGCGAGCGTGCGGATCCATTCGGACAGGACTTCGAGGGGATTATTCCGAACCTGAGTCGTCGATACGAAGAGGGATCATGGCTCGCGCAGGGGGACCTAGAGCCGTACCGGAGACTGCGGGAGTGTCCGAGGTGTCGGGGGCACCGGCTGAAGCAGGAGAGCCTCGCGGTGCGGGTGAAGGACCGGAGCATCGCCGAGTACGTGAGTCTGCCGATCAGCGAGGCGCTCGATGTGTTCGAGCAGCTCGAATTGACCGATCGCGAGACCTTGATTGCTGACCGCGTGCTTCGCGAAATTCAGGAGCGGCTGCGCTTCCTGCACGATGTGGGCGTGGGCTACCTGACGCTGAACCGGAGCGCGGCGACGCTGTCGGGAGGCGAGGGCCAGCGGATTCGACTGGCGACGCAGATTGGGGCGAGTCTGTCGGGTGTGTTGTACGTGCTGGACGAGCCTTCCATTGGCCTCCACCAGTGCGACAATCGCAAGCTGCTGGGGACCTTGAAGCGCTTGCGCGACCTGGGCAACACGGTGGTGGTGGTCGAGCACGATGAGGACACTATCCGCGCGGCTGATTATGTCGTCGACCTCGGCCCGGGCGCTGGGGAGCACGGTGGTCATGTGATGTTCCAGGGCTCTCCGGCCGAACTGTTGAAGGAGGGACAAAAGTCGCTCACCGGCGCATATCTCAGAGGCGAGCGCGTCATCTCGACGCCACTCGTGCGACGCCCATCTCTGAGGGGTGAGATCGTGATCCACGGTGCCAGGGCGAATAACCTCCAGAACATCGATGTATCTATTCCGCTGGGCACGTTCACGGCGGTGACTGGCGTCAGCGGATCAGGTAAGTCGACTTTGGTCAACGACATCTTGTACCGCTCATTGGCGCAGGTCATCTATCGCGCCGGCGCCACAGCTGGTCTCCATGATCGAATCGAGGGGATTCAGTTGATCGACAAGGTGATCGACATCGACCAGTCGCCGATCGGGCGGACGCCGCGCTCGAACCCGTGCACCTACACCGGAATGTTTACGTTCGTCCGCGAGTTGTTCGCGATGATGCCGGAGGCGAAGGCGCGCGGTTTCAAACCGGGACGGTTCTCTTTCAACGTGAAGGGCGGACGCTGCGAGGCCTGCCAAGGGGACGGTGTGATCGCGATCGAGATGCACTTCATGCCCGACGTGTACGTGACGTGTGAGCAATGCAAGGGTCGCCGGTACAGCCGTGAAACGCTGGACGTGCACTATCGGGGTAAGTCGATCGCCGAGGTGCTTGATCTCACTGTCGATCAGGCGATGCCGCTGCTTGAGAACATCCCTCCGATCGCCACCAAGCTCAGTACGCTGCAGGATGTGGGACTCGGCTACATCAAGCTCGGGCAGGCGGCGACGACGTTGAGTGGGGGAGAGGCGCAGCGCGTGAAGCTGTCGCGGGAACTGTCGCGTCGAAGCACCGGACGCACGCTGTACATCCTCGACGAACCGACGACGGGCCTGCACTTCGAAGATACTCGCAAGTTGCTCGATGTGCTGAACAAGCTCGTCGACCAGGGCAACACGGTCGTGGTCATCGAGCATAATCTCGACGTCATCAGGTCGGCAGATCACCTCATTGATCTTGGGCCGGAGGGTGGCACAGCCGGGGGGCGGGTCGTCGCGACCGGTTCTCCGGAATCAGTGGCAGCCAACCCTGCCTCGGTGACCGGGGCGTACCTTCAACCGGTCTTGGCGCGACCCTCATAGGTGGCGGAAATACCATTCCATGGCATGTGCCCTGTGGTAATATCGCCACGGTTTTTGTCAGCTACGCTGTGGCAGTATTGCGACAGACGGTTGTGTTCAGAGGTGATCAGGATACGAAAGACATCGCAAAGTGCTGTTCTGTAAGGAGTTATATGTTTTTGATGGAAACATGGCAGCACGGCACTGTGATTGCTACTGACAGCACGTCCTCTGCAATATTCATGGGAGCGTGATGCACACACAACGGACCCTTCGCCGACAGACGTCCTGCGCTGGAATCGGACTGCATTCTGGCAGCAAGGTCACCCTGTCCTTAATGCCGGCGCCGGCTGACGCGGGCATCACGTTTCGCCGCTCCGATCTTGGTGGCCAGGAGGTTCCGGCCACGGTCAGCCACGTCGGGGGGATCAATCACGCCACCGGCCTCTCGCGAGACACTGTCCGGGTCGAGACGGTCGAGCATCTGCTGGCGGCGTTCACGAGCCTTGGCGTGGACAACGCGGTCGTCGAGTTGAACTCGCCGGAAGTGCCGATCATGGACGGCAGTGCGGCGCCGTTCATCTATCTGATTCAAGAGGCGGGCATCAAGTCGCTCCAGGCACCGCGGCAGTACCTGAAGGTGCTTCGACCGATCTCGGTTTCCCGCGGGAACAAGCGAATCGCGCTGTACCCGTCTGATCACTTCAAAGTGACCTACAGCATTGCGTTTGACCATCCGATGCTTCGCCACCAGGCTCGGACAATCCGACTCACGGAGGATGCCTTCGTCGAAGAGATCGCGCCTGCCCGCACGTTCGGTTTTCTTGAGGACGTCGAGATGATGCGGCAGCAAGGGCTTGCGCTCGGTGGCTCGCTGGAGAATGCCATCGTGATCGGTGATACGGGCGTGCTCAACAATGCGCTGCGGTTTGACGACGAGTTCGTACGTCACAAGATTCTGGACGTGATCGGCGACATGGCGCTGCTGGGCCATCCGCTCATTGGTCACCTGGTTGCGCACCGTGGCGGCCACGCGCTGCATGCGGAATTTGCCGCCCGCGTGCTCGAAGAACGGGACTGCTGGACGCTCGTCGAGGCGCCACTTGTGCCGGCGGTCGCTCCCGGTGCACCCGTCGGTCGCGTCGTCCCCGCCATCAACTAGCGGCAGACCGCGGCGGGTGGCAGGCCGCTCTCATGCGGTCACGATCCGGGTCCCACACGAGCCGAAGACGCCCTGTGAGGCATCAGAGCGTCATGATGCGCGCATGGTAATATCCTGATGCTCGTGTCCCATCCGTTCACGCCGACGCCCAGCGGGCTCGCATGCGACGACGTCAGCGTCGAAGCGATCGTCGGGCACATAGGCACTCCGGCCTACATTTACAGTGCGCGTGCGATCCGCGAGGCCTATCGTGCCCTCGACGCGGCGTTCTCTGCCTACCCGCACGCAATTTATTACGCGCTCAAAGCAAATTCGACGCGCGCCGTCGTCCAGTTACTTCGGTCGCTGGGCAGCAAAGTCGACGCGAACTCCGGTGGCGAAATCCAGGTAGCGAGGCGAGCTGGCTACGCGCCTGGCGATATCGTGTTTACTGGCGTGGGCAAGACGCGCGACGAGTTGAGGGACGCGGTGGCGGACGGTATCGGCACGATCAACGCCGAATCGTCTGGCGAACTGGATCGCGTCGGGGAGCTGGCGATCGCGCTGGGCCGTGAGGCGAGAGTCGCGCTGCGCGTCAATCCCGACATCGACGCGGGGAGTCATCCCAATATTTCGACCGGCTTACGGGTGAACAAGTTTGGCGTGCCACTGCAAGACGCCCGGGCGATCTATCGGGATCGGCGAGCGCAGCCAGGCCTGAGGTTTGTGGGGATCCATGTCCACATCGGATCGCAGATTACGACGGTTGATCCGCTACGCCGCGCCGCTCGCACTCTCACAACGCTCGCGCTGGAACTGCGCGACGATGGGATTGCGCTTGAGCATCTCGACTTGGGTGGCGGCCTCGGCATTGCCTACAACGACGAGGCCATCGTTGGGCCGGCCGACTACGCGGAGACCGTGATCCCTGAACTCCAACGCTGCGGCATTCCCGTCGCGCTCGAGCCTGGGCGCGCGGTTGTTGGCCACGCGGGCGCGTTGATCGCACGTGTGGTTGATACGAAGTGCTATCCCGACGGCCGGCAGTTCGCCGTTCTGGACGCCGGAATGGGAGAGCTCATGCGGCCGGCGCTGTACGGGTCGTACCACCGCATTGCGCCGGTCCGTCCCCGAGCCGGCGACGACACGCCGTGGGACGTGGTCGGGCCGATCTGCGAGAGTAGCGATGTGTTTGCCAGGGGCCGCCGGTTGCCTCCGCTCGAGGTCGACGATCTGGTGGCCATTCTCGATGCCGGGGCCTACGGGTCGGTGATGGCGTCCAACTACAATCGCCACCTGTTGCCACCCGAGGTGTTGGTCGATGGCGGGCAGTGGAGCGTCATCCGGCGGCGCCAGACGCTCGACGAGGTGCTTGCGCTCGAATCATGACTCACTCAGCGTGTCTCCGCGCACGGACCTCGTGGTTCCACCATACGACGAGCACGATCCGCCTCCAGGCGCCAGGTCGAGGTCGCTAGCGATGCACGGCCTTCTCGTCGCGTTTGAAGGACTGGACCAGAGTGGCAAACAGACGCAGGCAGAGTTGCTGCGTAACCGCCTGACGGATCGGCAACGCGATGTCCGGCTGTTCTCGTTTCCCGACTACGACACGACCATCGGCGCGGAGATCGGACGCGCACTTGCTGGCGAACGGTCGTATGAACCTGACGCGATGCAGTGTCTCTACGTTGCCAACCGGTACGAATGGAAGCAGCGCATGCTCGATGCCCGGTCGGGCGGCACGATCCTTCTGTGCGATCGGTATCTCGCGTCGAGTGTCGCCTACGGGGAGGCGCAGGGGCTTGATGCCGCGTGGCTCGTCGAGATTCAGAAGTATCTGCCGCAGCCGGACCTGACCATTTTGCTCGACATGTCTCCAGATGAATCGGCGCGGCGGAAGAGCGCGGGCCGCGACAAATATGAGCGAGATTTGGGCCTGTTGGAACGCGTGCGGGACAGTTATCTGCGCCAGGCGGCGAGTGGCTGGGTGCGGATCGATGCGGAGCGACCCAGGGACGTTGTCGCGGCCGAGGTGTTCGCCGCGGTCGAGACGAAGCTCTGATCGTAGGTTGCCAACGCCACAGTTAGGGCCCTGACCTCGCGGGCGCCGCCTGCCTTGAGCGTGGCAGCGCAGGCGTCAAGTGTGGCGCCTGTCGTGCGTACGTCGTCGATCAAGACTACGATGCGCCCTTCGAGCAGCCTGCGGCGCCACGCCCGCGGCAGGAAGGGCGCATCGTGAACGCGCGCCTCACGTTTCTGCGGCGCGCTCCAGCACTCAGACCCGTCTGTGGCGCGGTGGCGCGTCTGCGCTGGAGTACTCGTACTGTCGGCACCTCGAGCCGTCGCGCTAACTCGTCCGCCTGGTTGAAGCCTCTGCGCATGCGCCTCCAGGGGTGGAGCGGCACCGGCACTACGGCGTCGGCATCACCAAGGAGGTCCGCTCCGGCGGCGCGCATCATCGCGCCTAGTGGCTCGGCCAAGCTGCGCCGACCCTCGTACTTGAATGCATGGAGAATCCCCCGTAGCGGCCCCTCGTAGTGGCCCGCTGCCCGCGCAGCGTCAACCGCGCTGCGACCACGGCGACAGCGGGGACACTGTTCGAGCGCGATGCTGATGATGCGCCAGGAGGGCAGCGCGTCGCCACACGTGCGGCACAAGGGACCTGACAGCATGCGCACCTGGCGCCAGCATCTCGCACATATTGGGCCCGCCAGTGGTGTGTCCAGCACCGATGCGCACGCGGCGCACTGCGGAGAGAGCGTCACCGACAGCAGTGCGTCTAGGCCGTGTCGGCACACTCGTAGCGCTCTGCGCTGCCCCAGAGTCGTTCGAGACTGTAGAAGGCGCGGCAGTCGCTGCTGAAGACGTGAACGACGAAGTTGAAGTAGTCGAGCAATATCCATTCGGACTTCTGGACACCTTCCGCCAGTACGGGCCGTTCCCCGAATTCGGTTCTCAGCACGTCGGTGACCGCGTCGGCAATCGCCCTGATCTGGCGCGAGTTTGTGCCGGTGCAGATCACGAAGTAGTCGGTAAAGCCTTCCGCCTTTCGCAGGTCCAGGATTACGACGTCCAGCGCCTGCTTGTCGTGCGCGGCGCGCACCGCACCGGCAATCGACTTCGGCAGCTTCCGAATCCCGAACGTGGCGGACTTGCGGGCGGTGGCGGCCTTGCCTCCGGTTGCCGCGCGTTTCACCACGGTCTTTCGGGTGCCGCCAACCACTGTCGTAGGGCGGGCCGCTTTGCGGTGTTTGTCTGATTTCGGGGCCGCCGTCTTCCTGGCTGTCGGCGCCTTAGTTGTCTTCGGTTTTGTTGTCTTGGTTGTGGCCATGCAAAACGTCTTCCGTTCTGTAGAGATTGTTGGCGGCGATGTGTCGTGCCACCGCTGCAGGGACGAGATCGCGAATTGGCTGCCCGGCAGCGATTCGCTGACGAATCAGAGTCGAGGAGACGTCCCGAGTCGCTGCTTCGACGAGAAAAATGCCGGTGTGGCCGCTTCTGTCGCCGGCGGCCGACGCCGGTTGCGTGCGTGGCACAAGCTCCGGGGTCCGTGCCAGTGCCGCCTCGATGGTCGTGCTTGGCCGCGCAATCACCGCGAAGTTGGTCGCGTCGAGCACGAAGGGAATCTCGTGCCACGTCGCAATTTCCGCAAAGGCGTCAGCACCAAGAATGAAGAAAAGTTGCGCTGGTGCCCAACCGGCCGCATGGAGTACTCGCAGCGTATCGGAGGTATACGATGTCCCGCTACGGAGCAGTTCGAGATCCGAGACCCTGCTGGTCTTCGCGTCATTGATGGCGAGTGCGACCAGTGCCAGCCGCTGGAAGCTCGTGGAGTGAGGGTCGGTCGTCCGGTGCGGCGGGTCGTGCGAGGGCAGGAACATGACCTCGTGGAGCGCGAGCGCCGACTGCGCGGCTGCGGCCGCATCCAGGTGACCGAAATGCACCGGGTCGAATGTACCGCCGAGGATACCGAGTCGTCGAGTCATTCGTCGAGCGGCAGCGGCGCCGTGTCCGTCTCAGCCTCGCGGCCGGCGGCGATCTCCCGCCAAGCCGTCTCGAGCAGAGCGTCAAGCCCCTCTCCGGTGACACCTGAGATCTGATGGAACGGAAGGTTGAGGGCTTTGGCGCGTGCCTTGAGCCGCGCGAGTCGTGATGGATCGTCGAGTGCGTCAAGTTTGCTCGCTGCGACGATCTGCGGCTTGGCCGCGACGTCTTCGTCATAGAGCTGCAACTCGTTGAGGATGATGTCGAAGTCCTGCAGCGCATCCCTGCCTGATGCGCTCGACACATCCACGAGGTGAATGAGGACCTTTGTGCGCTCGACGTGCCGCAGGAAGCGATGGCCAAGTCCGTGGCCTTCGTGCGCACCTTCAATAAGTCCCGGGACGTCGGCCACGACAAAGCTGCGATCGCCGCTCATGGTGACGACGCCCAGGTTTGGTGACAGGGTCGTAAAGAGATAGTTCGCGATCTTGGGACGCGCTGCGGAGATCCTGGCAATCAGCGTGGACTTGCCGGCGTTGGGGAAACCCACCAGCCCGACGTCAGCCAGCAGCTTGAGCTGGAGCCGCAGCCATCGCTCTTCGCCCGCCTCGCCGGGTTCGACCCGCCTTGGTGCCCTGTTGGTCGACGACACGAAGCACGCGTTCCCCCGGCCACCGCGCCCCCCTTTGGCGATCAGGACGCGGTGTCCCTCCTCTGTGAGGTCAGCCCAGAGTCGCCCTGGGTCGCTCGGCGCGGTTGCGCCCTCCTCCGGTGCCGCGTCAGGTGGATCCTTCTCGAAGACCAGGGTACCCACGGGCACACCGATCTCAAGATCCGCCGCGCCGTGTCCTGTCCTGTTGGAGCCCTCGCCGTGCTTTCCGTCCCTGGCTTCGAAATTGGGGTGGTACCGAAAATCGACAAGCGTGTTCTTGTGGGCGGTGGCGACGATGTACACCGAGCCACCATGGCCGCCGTTGCCACCGTCCGGGCCGCCGCGGGGGATGAACTTTTCGCGGCGAAAACTGAGACAGCCACGTCCGCCGCCGCCAGCGACTACATGGATGTCGACCTCATCGACGAACATCTAGTGGCCTGTCCTTGTCGTAGGTAAATCGGATTTTGGAGCGCGGCGTCTCGCGCGGATTCTGCTCGCTCGTTGCGCCCCGCAGAATACGCGCCGGCTGACCAGCGCGGATTTCATGGGGCGTAGCTCCTGCGCACAGTGAAATGCGCACCGGGCGCGACGACCGAGCATATTGGCCATATTCGAGGGACGAGCAACGCCGGCATCCTGGATGCCCTGCCCGAAAGGCACTTTAGCTACGACAAGGACCGGCCACTCGATCAGTGTACGGCGCGTGGCCTATTCGACAGGGATGACGGAGATGCGGCGGCCATGCCCGCCGTGATCCTCGAAGCGGACCTTGCCGTCAAGTTTGGCAAACAACGTGTGGTCCTTGCCAAGCCCGACGTTTAGACCGGGGTTGAAGCGACGTCCCTTCTGGCGCACCAGGATCGAGCCGCCAGTGACGATATTGCCGTCGTGCCGCTTGACGCCCAGGCGCTGCGAGTTACTGTCGCGGCCGTTTCGTGAGCTGCCCTGCCCTTTTTTGTGAGCCATCTACAAAACCTCGACGAGCGGGTTATCTGAAACCTGCGCTATGCCTGAATATCGGTGAT
>Ga0115002_10001974_pt1 | contig 27289 bp, 26 predicted proteins | sample ArcticOcean_MG_C_8_FD_89576 | JGI IMG/M metagenome (GOLD analysis project Ga0115002, IMG submission 89576) | Marine microbial communities from western Arctic Ocean - ArcticOcean_MG_CB11_86 | ecosystem: Environmental > Aquatic > Marine > Oceanic | place: Arctic Ocean: Canada Basin | collected... | reverse complement strand
GCGGTCTCATGGCCCACGTCGTCGAACTCAAGCACGGTGACGATGACTTCCAACCCGCACGCCTCACCGTCGATATGTTTCGTCTCGCAGAGCACGGCCCCGTCACCGTCTCCACCACCGTCGCCCGTCAGGGCGGCCGCATCCGAGTCGTAGACGCAGCGCTCGAGGTAGGTGGCATCCTCCAGGCCCGTGCCAGCGTCGTCATGCTCCGCCGTGCTGTCCAACCTGAAGGCAACGTCTGGAGTCCGGCCCCGTGGGAAGTCCCAGCGCCCGAACACATCCCGCAGGACGAATCCGATCGCCAGACCGTCTGGGAGACACGTCCTATCAGCGGTAAAGGTCCCAGCTCTGAACGAGGACGCGCCTGGATGCGCGAGGTTCGCGAACTTGTCGGAGGCCAACCCCTCACATCTTTCGTCCGCGCTGCCATGGCAGCCGATTTCACCAACCCCCTAGCCAACTCCGGTGACCGCGGCCTCGAGTTCGTGAACGCCGACTACACTCTCTACCTTCACCGGCTGCCGGTCGACGAATGGATCGGCGTCGAAGTCGCCTCACATCACAGCTCCGACGGCATTGCCACGGCCACCTGCTCGTTGTACGACGAACACGGCCCCATCGGCCACAGTGCCGTTACCGGCATCGCTAATCGACGTGAGTAGCACCCCGCGCCCAACGCCCAAGTGGTGTCGTACCGACCACTCTGCAGCATCCCGCCGACGTGACTCACTACCGTGGGCCGTGCGGTGAGGCACCAACCAGCAACCGCCCCACCCTTTCAGAACGGCGAATCATCACTGGCTCAGTTCGGTCCCACCGCCACACTGAGGCACGCAGGCCGCCTTGTCAGCCTCGACTTCGATGCCTTCGAGGATCTCAGCGACGATTGCCGCAGACGTTCGCCGGTATCGTTGTCGCCGTCGGCTCAATCTTCTTCGCCAGATTGGCGACTAGATCTGGGACGAAGGCCAACTAGGCTCCACCGCCAAATCCCCTGGTATCTCGTACTCGTAGACTCCTGCGCACCACCGAGTTTTAGACCGTCGGGCTGATCTTCGCGATCGCGTTCGTCTCCTGGGTCACGCTGGCGGATTGGCGCTGAGGGCCGCCGTGCCCCAGGGACGTCCCACCCAGATCATGACAACCTCATCACCGTCTCGACCTTCAACTGGGGCTTCACCGGCGGATCATTCCTCTTTACCGGTCGCATCGATAATTATGTTCGTGGCTACTGCAGCTGAAAGTTCAGTACACGGCTATCGCTCACTTCATTCAGGGCATCGATGAAATGGCAGACGCACTCCCCGAAGTTCAAGCCATCGAGCAGGCCGAGTAAATCGGCGCCGAAGCGCCAGAGAGCATTGCGGGCCTCACCTGCATTAGCATCCTGCTTAGCTCCTTCACCCCCCCCTCCCGAGAGCTAGCTCGCGCCACCGATCGTCAGGAAGCATGATTTGATCAGATCGCAGGCTCAATTCCGAAGTCACACGCAGCGAGGGCATCGAAGGTGTGCCCCAGTTCAGCTTCAGCCTTTTCTTTGGACAGGCCTTCGCTAACATCGAACTGCTCTAGATCAGGGAATCGTTCGCTACGCCTGTTGAGCCGTGCGCTCGGCGATTAGCAGCGCACCGTCGTTTGCCACCTGGAACAGCGTCCGGTATTCGTATCCAGTCCGCAGCCAATCCGCGTCTGGATCCTGCCGGTCAGCCACCAGCAGTACCCCGGATACGGTCGCACCAGCCGCCTCCACTGCCTCCAGAGCGACCCGGATTGAACCGCCCGTCGTCAGCACATCCTCAACCACTAGCGCCAGCGAGCCTGCAACCAGCACTTCGCTGCCTTCCTCACCCTGTGCCTGGTAGAGCGCAGACTGCGTGCCGTGCTCCTTCTTCTCACTGCGCACGTAGAACGTATCTATGTCGCGCTCCAGCTCCAGCGATGACACCACCGCCATGTGCTCCACCAACGGCACGGCGCCCACCGCCGGGCCTCCCAGCACGTCGAACTCAATCCCTGTTGCCAGATTCCACAATGCCCGTGCTAACTCAGCTTTCACAGAGCCAGACAGCATCCCCGCCTTACCGTTGTAGTAATAATTGCTCTGCTTGCCCGAAGCCAACGTGAAATCTCCCCGCAAAATGCAGCGTGCCTCCAGCGTCGCCCGTAAAGCTTCAAGTGCTGCTGCGTCCATCGAATCCTCCCCGCTCATCCGTGTCGGTACCAGCGACACCGCCGCCCTAGTAGTTGTCACGACGTCACTGCCGAGTCCGGTCGATGATGGTCCACCAACCCGATTCGGTCGAACGGCCAGTACCGCGAATCGACTCGACCCCCCAACCCTACCCCTCACCCAGATATGGGTTCACCAGCGCCATTCCATCCCAGATCTCTAACGTTTGCCTCACCACCGCCCTCACCTGCTGGATGAATTCGCATGTCTCGCTTTGTGGATATGCGAACACCAATACATCCGCCGGTTGAGGCTGCCCGAGCGGTTGAAAGTGATCGGCGTTTATCCCCGGTACCCAGGAGAGATCCACATTTAGGTGCGCCAACCGGTGCACGATCAGCAGCTCACTGTTCGTGAACGTCGGGGTCATCTATGACCCGAATGAAGTTCTGACATGTGGCGCGCACTGCCATGAACATTAGAATCACCAGCGCCACTACCTCAAGCGTCTCGGCTACCTGCGAAAGCCTGCGTCGCCGCCGGCCACCTGATGAGCCCACCACCGTCGACCGTCGCCACGAATCATCAAGATCTAGGGTCCGGTGATCTGGGAAAGGCGCTCCCACCGGCATCCGCGTCACATCGATCGGAAAGTCAGGATATAATGGATTGGGGAGCCCGGTCTCCGGCGCGGGATTCTGCATCACTCAAAGATGGTTCGGTACCCCTGCTAGACCGCGAGCGACACACTAGTGGGTCGCGGACAACTCCAGCGCTACCTCCGGTTCTGGGTGATGGTGATTCACCATCCCAACCTGATCGAACGGCCAGTACTTCAACTCCGCCCGACCCACCAGTAACCGCTGATCCAGCATTCCCCATGATCGCGAGTCGAACGAATTATTGCGATTGTCGCCCATCACGAAGAGATTTCCCTCGGGCACCACCTGTGCTGGAGTGTTGCCGCCCCAATCTTCACCCAGATACGGCTCGTCCACCGGGATCTCATCCACAAACACCGTTCCGTCGCGGATCTCCACCGTCTGCCCCGGGACCGCGGTCACCCGCTTGATGAAGTCCCGTGTCTCGTCACCCGGGAACGCAAACACCACCACATCACCCTGACGTGGCTCACCAAATGGTCGCCAGTACTCATTGTCCACCCCTGGAAGCCAGGCAAAATCTATCTCTATGTACGCCAGCCGATTTACGATTAATAGCTCGTTGTTCGCGAACGTCGGGGTCATAGATGACCCGTCCACAATGAAATTCTGTCCCATGGCTCGTACCGCCATGAACATTAAAATCGCCAGCGTAACCACTTCCAACATCTCGGATATCTGCGCCCAATCCCATGGCCACATGTTGCCAAAAGATTGCGGCGATGCCGGTGGTAGCCATGGATCATCGCGGTCCAATCCCACATGATCGGGAAATGGCGCGACCAGCACGGACGACAGCACCAGTACACTCAGCGGTGGTGGTTCCGAGTATCCGGATGGTCCGGTGCCTGCCGAGGGACTCTGCATCTTCCGAGTATAGCTCGGGACATCGCTAGCTCTGTGTATCACGCGGTCAGACATCCGTGACACCCCCTACCTCCGTGATACGCTTCTCATCCGTGGCTGCAGGGCAGGCGAGGGGCACAAACCCACTTATGGATCAGTCTCCGCCACACGCGCCGGCATCTGATGCCGCTGCGCTGGACCTCCTCATTGAACTCATCCAGGGAGGTGACCTCACCGCCTCTAGAGATGCAACGATTCAGGCCGCAAGCATCGGTAATGCCGGGAGTGCCGCATCCGCCGGCGAAGTACTATCGCCCTTCGAATTGGAGGAGGACGGCATCTCCGTCCTCGCGAGCATTCTCGGCGAAGACACAGTCTCCTCGCCTCGGCCTCCACGCTGTTCTGAGGGCAGCAACGGAAGCCGATCGCAGGTCCCGCTTAGCGAGGTCGTACGCCTCTGTGCGGACGCTCCAAGTTTACGGGATCCTCGAATCAAGGATGATTACCCGAAATGAGCGACTCAAACAACATTGGAGCCATTGGCGGAGTCATCTCCGTCGTTGCACTCTTGATTGTGGCTGTCTTCGCCATCTCTAACCAGCCCGCGACTCAAATTACCTTTGGCGGCAGTGACCAGACCGGTCTCAGCGTCAACGGAACCGGTTCAGTTACCGTCATACCAGACTGTGCCCAGCTCGATCTCGGCGTCGAAGTCACCGCCAAGACCGTCTCTCAGGCCCGCTCAAGCGCGGCCGAAACCATGGACGACATCATGGCTTCTCTCGCCGCCAACGGCGTCGAGGAAAAAGACATCACGACCCGCTTCTTCAACATCTACCCGCAGTACAACTATCGAAACGAGATCGCTCCTGAGATCACCGGTTTCACGGTCAATACCCAGATCGCCGTCATCGTCCGTGATATCGACACCGCTTCCGACGTGCTCGACGATGCCATCGCTGCCGGCGGCGATGGCATCCGAGTCAACGGCATCTCCTTCACCGTCGACGAACCAGAGCAATACTTTGACGAAGCTCGCGAGAAGGCCATCGCCAAAGCGCGTGAGCACGCCGAAACCCTCGCCAGCGCTGCTGGCGTCAGCGTCGGCGGCGTCCGCTCCATCTCAGAGTCTACGGGCGGCTACTCTCCGCCTGAGCCCCGCCTCGCCTACGAATCTGCAGCGGCAAAGGGAGCCACCTCCATCTCTCCTGGTGAACAGGACCTTACCATCGTCGTCTTCGTTGTCTTCGACATCGACTAGTCTGAGGCAGCCGCTCCTGCCGCCTTTCCATGACGAGGCGAGCGGCTCATACACGGGTCCTCGCCCCTCTTTTATTCCCCCGCAGCTACCCAGTAGCTCGCCATCGCGTTCGCTTCGAATCAGCACCCGCAACCTGACTCTGCCGCGCCACGTGTCCCGAGATGACCTCGCCGCGCCACCGATGTACGCTGCCCCAAGCAGGCCACGAGGCCGGTACACGCCACGCCCCACCCCCGCTTCGGAGTTCTCCCAGTGGTTCTCAGTGATCGTTCCATCAACGAAGCACTCGCCAGTGGTCGCCTCATTGTCGACCCGATTGGTGAAAACGCTATCCAACCCGCCTCCCTCGACATCCGTCTCGACCGCTTCTTCCGCGTCTTCCGCAACCACCGCGATGCCTACATTGACATCCGCGAGCCCGCTGAAGAACTTACCGAGGGGATCGAAATCACCCCCGATGAACCCTTTGTCCTCCACCCCGGCGAATTTGTCCTTGGGTCCACCGTTGAACGCGTCAAGCTGGGTAATGACCTCGTCGCCCGAGTCGAAGGCAAATCCTCCCTCGGCCGCCTTGGCCTCCTCGTCCACGCCACCGCCGGCTTCGTCGATCCCGGCTGGGACGGTCAGCTGACTCTCGAACTCTCAAACGTCGCGACCCTCCCCATCCGCCTCTACTACAACATGAAGATCGGCCAACTCTCTTTCCAGAACCTCACCACCGAGTCCGATCGTCCCTACGGCCACCCGGACCTCAAGTCCCGCTATCAAGGTCAAACCCTCCCCACCGCTAGCCGTATCCACCGGGACTACCAGTAGCCCCTGTGGATACCCCCATCTCACCCGACACCGCACCTTCACCCCACATGCGCGCAGCGCTCGATCAAGCCACGGCCGCCCAGGGCTCCACCGCACCCAACCCCCCTGTCGGCGCCGTCATCGTTCTTGATGGCGAAATCATCGCCCGAGGCCACACCCAGCAACCAGCCTCCGTAGCGCTCCGGCGCGACGGAGCGAAGAGTAGCGGTGCGCATGCCGAGATCATGGCCCTTGCCGCCGTCGGGGACCGTGCTCGTGGTGCCGAGCTCTATGTCACTCTCGAGCCTTGCTCCCACCACGGACGCACCCCACCCTGCACCGACGCGCTCATCCAGGCCGGTGTTGCCAAAGTCCACTACTCCCTCCGCGACCCCTTCCCCGAAGTCGATGGTCGCGGTCACCAACTCCTCCAGGAATCAGGTATCGAAGTCACCGTCGGCGATGGCGCGGGCCAGTCGCGTGAAATCCTCGCTGGCTACCTCAAACACCAAGCGACCGGACTCCCCCTCGTCATCGTCAAATATGCCGCTTCCCTCGATGGCAAAATTGCCGCCGCTTCCGGAGACTCCCGTTGGGTCTCCGGTCCAGACACTCTCGCCTGGACTCATCGCCAACGTCCCACCCTCGATGCTATCGTCGTTGGCTCCAACACCGTCCTCGTCGACGACCCCCAGCTCACCGCCCGCCAACCTGTCGTTCATAGCGACATCGAAGAAATTACGAACCCTGCCGTCCACCAGCCCACCCGCATCATCGTCGACTCCCGAGGACGTATCGTACCTACCGCTCGTATTTTTCAAGGCGCTCCCGATCTCGCTGGCCCCACTATCGTCGCCACCACTGCCCAGTCCACCACCGAGTGGCGCGCCACCATCGAGGCTACCGGCGCCGAAATCCTCGAACTCCCCGACCGTCCCGATGCCACCGGTGCCCGCCACGTCGACCTCGCTGCTCTCGTCGCTGAATGCGGCAACCGAGGCATGCTCAAGGTCCTCTTCGAGGGCGGTGGAATTATCCTTGGCTCGCTCTTCGATCAGCGCCTCGTCGATCTCGTCCATGCCATCATCGCGCCGCTCATCGTCGGTTCTGCGTCCGCCCCTGGACCCGTTGCCGGTACCGGCGCAGATCGCATGGCCGACACCGTCGTCATTAACGACATAACCATCGAGTACCTAGGCGCCGATATCCTCGTCACCGGCACTCCTGTCTGGCCCGATTAACCCACGGCCGAAGTAGCTGCCGAGGGCAATCCCTTACCCGGGCCACCCCTGTCCACGAGGGCAGTCACTGCGGCTGTGAATCGCGTTACTATCTCCGTAATGTTCACAGGAATAATTGAAGAAATCGGCACCATCCGCGCCCACCAGGGCGGGGAGTTGGTTATTGCCTGCGACACCGTGCACGCCGATGCCCAACTTGGCGACTCCATCGCCGTTAACGGCGTCGACCTCACCGTCCGCATGATCGATGGCGAATCCCTCCACTTCGATCTCATGAACGAAACTTACCGCCGATCTAACCTCGGCGAACTCGTCGAAGGCACCGCGGTGAACCTTGAACGCTCCGTGCACGCCGGCACCCGCCTTTCCGGCCACATCGTCCGAGGCGTCGCCGAAACCACCTGTACCCTCGAAAGCCTCACCACCGAGGGCGAATCGATAATCGCTCGCTACACCGTCGCCCCAGAGCACCTCAAGTTCATCGTCATGAAGGGCCCCGTCTGCGTGGACGGCTGCTCACTCACCGTGATGGCCCGCGACTCCGAGTCTTTCTCCGTCTCCCTCGTCCAGTACACCCAGGATCACACCAATCTCACCGGCCGCGAACTCGGCGCCAACATCAACCTCGAAACCGATATATTTGCCCGGTATGTAGAGCAACTGCTCGAAGCACGCGAGGCGACCCCAGCAGTGGGCGTCGACGCATAATCACGAGGAGGCGTCATGGCGGGGGCCACTGACGAAACGAATATCGCGATCGATGCTCTCCACGAACGCATCATTTCCACCGAGTTAGCGCTCGAGGAGTTCCGCGCCGGACGCCCGATCATCCTCGTCGACGACGAAGATCGCGAGAACGAAGGAGACATTGCCCTCCCTGCCCAATTCGCCACCGCTGATCTGGTCAACTTCATGGTCGCCGAAGCTCGCGGTCTCGTCTGCGTCCCTATGACCGAAGAACGAGCGGACCAACTCAACCTCCCGCTCATGACCGAACACAGCACCGCTCCCCTCGGCACCGCCTTCACGATCAGCGTCGAAGCCGCCACCGGCGTCACGACCGGCATCTCCGCCGCCGACCGCGCCCAGACCATCCGAGTCCTCGCAGACCCACGCAGCACCACGGATGACCTCACACGTCCCGGCCACATCTTCCCTCTCCGCGCCAAGGACGGGGGTGTCCTCGTCCGCGCCGGCCAGACAGAAGCCTCCGTTGATCTTTGCAAGCTCGCCGGAGTCGAACCCGTCGCCACCATCTGCGAGATCATGAACGAAGACGGCTCCATGTCTCGCATGCCAGACCTCATCAAATTCGCCGACAAACATGACCTCAAGATCGCCTCCGTCGCCGACGTCATCCGCTACCGCATGCGCAACGAAACCCTCGTCTGGCGTGCGGGCGAAACCGTCATCCCGACCGCCCATGGCGACTTCAAAGCCATCGGCTACCGCACTGGCATCGATGATCGGGAGCACGTCGCCCTCGTCTTCGGCGACATCGACCCCGATGAACCCATTCTCGTTCGTGTCCACGATCGCTGCGTCACTGGCGACGTCTTCGGATCGCTCCGCTGCGACTGCGGCGAGCAGCTCCAGGCCGCCATGCGCACCATTGCCGAAAACGGAAGCGGCTCAGTCATCTACATGGACCAAGAAGGTCGGGGCATCGGTCTCCACAACAAACTCCGTGCCTACGCACTCCAAGACGAAGGCCTCGATACCGTGGAAGCCAACGAAGCGCTCGGCCTCCCTGCCGAAAGTCGTGACTACGGCATTGGCGCCCAAATCCTCGTCGATCTCGGCATCCGTAAAATGCGCCTCATGACCAACAACCCGATCAAAATCAAAGAACTCAACATCGTCGGTTCACTCCGCGGTGCCGGCCTCGATGGTTTTGGGCTCGAAGTCGTCGAGCGCGTCCCCATCGAAATCGAACCGAACGAGCACAACGTTCGATATCTCACCGCTAAGCGTGACAGAATGGGCCACATCTTAGAGCACCCCATGCCGGACTTCGTGTAGGCCGACCTGATGCCACACATCTCCGAAGGCACTCTCGATGGCTCCGGTCTCAACATCGCCATCGCCGTCTCGCGCTTCACCCATGACCTCACACCCCGCCTCCTCGAAGGCGCGCTCGAAGTTGCCCATGACGCGGGCATCGCAGACTGGGCCATGCACGTCGTCCACGTCCCCGGCGCATTCGAACTCCCCATGGTTGCCGAAGAACTCGCTGCCACGGGCACTTACGACGCCATCGCCTGCCTCGGCTGCGTCATCCGAGGTGAAACCGCGCACTTCGATTACGTCGCTGGGGAAGCCGCTCGCGGCATCGCCGAAGTCGCGCGACGCCATGGCCTCCCCGTCACCCTCGGCGTCATCACCGCTGAAAACCACGCCCAGGCCGCAGCTCGAGCAGGCGGTGTCAAAACCAACATGGGCAGCGATGCCATGCGTGCAGCCATCGAAATGGCCACCCTCTATCGCTCCCTCCGCGACGACGAATAACGAGTACACCGCCTGAAACAACCTGTTCATAAGTTCCTTAGGTAGAGGTCCCCGTGCCTGCCTCAAGCAACCCAACGCGATAGACTGGGCATCGGCAGCGTCCATCAGGGTGGCCACACGGGGGAAACACGTATGAACTGGCTACCTGACGACGTCAAAGAGGCGAGTGGTGGCGACGCGATCGACAACGTCGCACGTGACTCCATCCGGATCGCCCACAAAGCCCTTGATCGCTTTCCGAGCCTCGTCCGCAAGCACAAGGTTATCGCCGGTGGCGCCGCGATCTCCTCATCCCTCGTGATCGTCGCCGGCGTCGCCATCGCCCGGCGCATGCGTAAAGGTCAGACCGCCGAAGAAGCCGTTGCCGACATCACCGAACAAGAAATCGACCGCCCCGAGCGCGTCACCCGCCCCCGCCCCTCGAGTCACGCGGAAACCATCGCTGAATCCGCCGCTGCTTCCGAAGCCAACGGAGGAACCGTCAGCGGCACCGCCTCCGCTGAAGAAATCCCACCCGCCCGAGTCGACTGACCAAGTTCCTATGATCTTAACCTAGGCTTGAGTCGGTCTCGGTGCGGTAGGGCACCGTGAGCCTACTTGATTCACTCAGAATAAAAGTTCTATCTTTCTCCACGATGCCAACTCCTCCTGACCTCATCCTTTCAACGCGACGCAGGCCCCCCCGCCTCCCGCGGCGCCTCGCCCATTTCGATCTCGATACCTTCTTCGTCGCCGTCGAACGCACCCTCAACCCAGACCTCATCGGCAAACCCGTCCTCATTGGCGGGCGTGATGGCCGAGGTGTCGTCGCTGCCGCCTCCTATGAATCCCGCGTCTTCGGCTGCCACTCTGCACAGCCGATGTCCCAGGCGCTCCGCCTCTGCCCCCAAGCCATCGTCATCCCACCCCATCGAACCGAATACAATCGCGTCTCCAATCTTTTCCATGAATTGCTCCGTGACGCCTCACCCATCGTCGAATCCGTCGGTATCGACGAAGCCTACGTCGACTTCACCGGCGCAACGCTCACCCCAGATATCGACCCCACACCGAATCTCAGTATCGCAGCAACCATCGCCGAGCAGGTCCGCATCCGCGTTCGCGACGAACTCCACATCGCCGTCTCCGTCTGCATTGCTGGCTCCCGCACCACCGCCAAAGTTGGATCGGATCGGGCTAAGCCAGACGGCCTCATCGAAGTTCCCCTCGGTCAAGACGCAGCATTCCTCGCCGGCTTCCCCATCCGCGAACTTCCGATGGTCGGCCCCAAATTCGCCGAGGCTCTCCGTACCGCCGGCGTTACCACTATCGGAGATATCGCGAACCTCGACCCACGCTGGCTCGAAAACTGCTTCGGCCGCCAGGGCGTCGTCCTCTACGAACACGCGAACGGCCGAGACGTCACCCCCATCCGCACCGGCGTACGTCCCAACCGATCCATCTCCTGCGAAAACACCTTCGACGAAGACGTCACCGATGCCCGCAAGCTCCACGGCACTATTGCCGGCCACGCCCAGCGTGTCGGCACGGACCTCCGTAAAGCTAGCAAGCGCGCGCGCACAGTCACCCTCAAACTGCGCTGGCACAACTTCGAAACTCTCACACGCAGCCGCACGCTGAACCGTCCCGTCCAATCCACCGCCGGCCTCCTCGAAGCAGGACAGCAGCTACTCGACGAAATCCTTGGCACTAGCTCCCCGCCCGTCGCCGATACCGCCGGCGGACCTTCCCGTCAGGTAATGGACTCCCGTTCCGGCCAACTCAACCCCCGCTCCATCCGTCCCGTCCGTCTCATCGGCCTCGGCGCCACCAACCTCGTCGACGACGAACTCCAGCTCGAACTCGAAGACCTCCTTTCCGCCCCACTGGGCCAACCCTTCGGCGGTGAACTCCTCGAGGATGTCATCGACCAGACCATCGATGACATCAACACCCGCTTCGGCACCAACTCCGTCACCCGTGGCCTCTAAGTCGCTGTTTTTTGCGGACGAATAGCGATCCGGGTGACCTGGATTCGAAGCGAAGCGCGCTGCTCGCCCTCCGCGCAACGGCCGCATCACAGACCACGCCAAGTCGTATTTCCGTCCCTGCACTACAGCGCTGCTTAACGGGAACAGCTCTCTGAGAGCTCTGACCGCAGCTATCCCGTCCCTCTGCGGAGATGTCGACTGGGGTCGTCCAACTCATGAATTACCCCATACCCCACCGAGATTTAGTAGGATTCTCTGCACAGGCTCTTCGAGAATCGCCCCTATGGCCGACCGATACACCCGCCCCGGCACCGAACCCGAGACTCGCTGGGTCAGCCTCGGCCGTGCCTGTACCATCCTCGGCGTCAACGAATCCACCGTCAGGCGCTGGGCGGATACCGACAAAATCCGCGTCTTCCGTACGCCCGGCGGTCACCGCCGGTTTGCCGAAGCAGACCTCATCGCGATGACCACCGGTCACCTGGACCAGAACGAACTCGGCAGCGCCGCAGTCAACCGCATCCGACGCCAGCTCAACACCAGTTCCGCCAACGCCCCTTGGTACCACGACCTCGACTCCGACGAACGTGAAGCCCTCCGCCCCCTCGGCCGCCGCCTCGTCGAAATCGTCGACAATTATCTCTCGGGTTCCGGTGACCGTGCCGAACTCGATCTCGAAGTCGACGGGATCGGCGCCAGCTACGGACACGAACTCCGCGGTCGTGGTGTCCCCCTCGGTCAGGCCATGCAAGCCGTCGTCTTTTTTCGCCGTTCGCTCGATGAAACTGCTAAACAACTTTCCGCCCGCCATCGCCTCCCGGGCGAAGATGCCGCCCGTGCCCGAGAAGAAATCGCCAGTCTCGCAGACCGCGTCCTCGTCGGCGTCGCCGCTGCCTACGACAGCAACTGACCCGATCGCTGTCGCTTCTCAAATATTGAGAGGCGCACCGAGTACGATTTATCGCTGCTTAGCGACACTCGGAATCACCACTATCGAGGGGTCGCGTATCGGGTTCGGTCCAAGGATGGTGCGTACTTCCATCGCGTCGAACTGACAAGTCCAGACGTCCCAGCCGCTGGATCGGACGTTTCAGATTCTACTCAGGATGTTCCTGCTGTTCGGATTCCGAGGCAGTTGTAGGACGATTCCAGTCACCTGTGCAGTACGATTGGTCGATCCGGCCTCCCATTTGACGTGACTGGGAGTGCAGTTGCTGCTTTCAATTCCCGAAAAATTCTCATCACCGCCACCTCAAGGGCTGACCCAATCCCGCCGTCCCGCTACAGTTCTCCGATGAGCGAATCAACCCGCCCCCCGGACAATCGTCCTCCGTTCGAACCGCACATCATCAAGGGAGTCCTCTTCGACGCCTATGGCACTCTCTTCGAATATGGCAATCCCCAGTTCCGAATTGCCACCGCCTCCATCCTCGCCGAACAGGCGCTCGAGCCTGACTTTGAAGAATTCCACAAGAGTTGGGTCGAGGCCTACTCCCCCTCCGGCGTCTGGGGCACGGATGGCGCCAACCGCGCAACTCCGTACCGTGACCACGTTCTCAACGGGCCACTCCCGCTCTGGCACTCCCAATGGGAAATCTGGCGCCGCCAGTTCTCCTCCGCCCTCGAACAACACAACCTCGATGGCGACCCAGACCGCGCTGCCGATGAACTACGCCGGCGACTTGGCGAATCCGATCCCTACCCGGACGCCCACGACACCGTCGAACGCCTCGCCGCAGACGGACTCACCATCGGCCTCCTCTCCAACGCCGACGAAGACTTCCTCCAGCGAGCGATTTCCCGCACCCGCCTCCGTTTCTCCGTCATCCAGAGTTCCGAGTCGCTGCGCGTCTATAAACCTCACCGCGCCGTCTTCCTCGCCGCCTGTGATCTCCTCCACTGCGAACCTAACGAAACCCTCTACGTCGGCGACTCCCCCATCGCCGATGTCGGTGGCGCCCACAACGCCGGCCTCCGCACCGCCTGGATTCGCCGCCCGTCTGAGCGAAGCGATGTCCGCCGGACTTCACAACTCACCACCTCCGATGACTCCGACGCAGCACAGCGCGCCGAACAATCCACCACGGACATGCTCAGCCGGATCCCTGAACCAGACATCATCGTCGAAACCCTTCTCGATATTTCTCCCGTCCTCCGTCCCCATTCCTAACAAGCGTCCCTCAATTCCTCTCAGAGCCCGCCATAGCAGCCTCAAACATTGCTGACCGTACCCCGTACCCCTATACTTAATGAATAACTGAGGATCCGTGTGATCAATTGTTTGTGCGCGATCCAAAACTGAATGATCCTCAACTGTAGAGAACTGAATAATGCGCCTATCCTGCCAACAGGAAGAACTTCACGGCGGAATCTCAGCCGTCGCCCGGGCGATCCCTGCACGCACGACCCTCCCCATCACCCAACACGTCCTCTTCGAAGCGCTAGAAGACTCCATTGTCCTCTCCGCCACAGATGCCGAGACCATCGCCATCACCTACCGGATCCCCGCCCAGGTCGAAGAGACCGGCTCCATCACCATGCCTTCCCGTCTCCTCTCGGATTTCATCGCCACCCTCCCTCACGAGACAATTGCAATGAACCTCGCAGAGCGCTCCCGCCAGGTCAGCCTCGCCTGTGCTCGAAACACCGCCTCCATCGGCGGCCTCGACCCCGATGACTTCCCGCCTATCCCACCGGTCGACGATGCTGCCAGCGTGCAAGTCGACGCCGAACGTCTCCGCAAGGCGATCAGCCAGACCGTCTTCGCCGCCGCCACCGATGACTCACGGCCCGTCCTCACCGGCGTCCACTTCGGGATGGCCAACCACGAAATCCGCCTCGCTGCCGCGGACGGATTCCGCCTCTCCGTCCACACCATGGAGCTAGACGGCGAAGTCGATGAGCGCGCCGTCATCGTCCCTGCTCGCGCCCTCGGCGAACTCGGTCGCCTCATCAGTGACGCTCATGGACCTGTAACCATGACCTTTAACTCAGCAGGTACGCAGGTTCAATTTGACCTTGGCCATGCCAAGCTCGTCGCTCAACTCATCCAGGGCACCTTCCCAAACTACGAGCAGCTCATCCCTCGTGAGTCGACTACCCATACAGAAGTCTCCGTCTCCGAACTAATTCGTGAGACCCGTATCGCCTCGATCTTCGCCCGTGACGGTTCCGGTATCGTCCGTCTCATCGGTACCCCTGGTGCGGGCGGCGCGCCGGGTCGACTCGAAATCACCGCCCGTGCCGAGGAAATTGGCGACAACGAGGGTGAGATCGACGCCATAGTCCAAGGGGACGAGGCGAAAATCGCCTTCAACGGCCGTTACTTGATGGACGCTCTCCAAGTCATCGACTCAGACCGAGCCATCATCGACACCTCGTCCCCTTCGAGTCCTGGTGTGATCCGTCCGGTCAGCGACGATTCTTTCGTGCACGTCGTGATGCCCATGTTCGTTCAATGGTGAGAAACGCAGAGTGCTCTATTCCGTTCACTCGGCAGATTCTCCTGACTCCCTCGACCTAGGTCAGCCCAGCGGAGATGCAACCGCCGCAGCCTCTGAGACATGCTCCGCTGCGCATCAGTGCACCTGGTGGGTCATCGGTCCGGAGGTCTAGGTGGTTTCGGGCACCGACCGAAGGGCGCTTGCCCGGTGGGCGATCGAAGCAGAGTTGTTCGGTCCGGTAGCGTCGCTTGGCAGGGATGAGCTGGCTCTGCGTTGTGAAGGCTTGCCCCTCAGCGAAGCGCAGGAACTGAGCGAATACCTGACGCGACCCCTTACCGATCGGCACCGTCGTTTTCGAGCAATGGCGGGGCGATTATCGACGACCTACGGGGACGCGCGCCGGGCTCTCGCCAAAATGGACCACCGCCCCACCGGACTTCGCGACGAGCGCGACCTTGAACGTTGGTCCAGAGTCGATGGGGCGCATCGACGTTCGTTGAGAGACAGTGCAGGCGGAGGAAGCGGAGCGACCATGCGCCGATTCCCTGCAGCGATCGCAGATCTGGTGTTTGCCGTGAACCGTGCCGTCCGCAGGGAGTTTCCTGCGCTCGATGAGCTGTCCTGGAGCCGCGATTGGCTCCTCAGAGTTGCACGGCAGCAGGACGAGTATGCAAAGCGGGGAGGCGATCCTGATGAGTGGTCTCTCGCGGAGCATGGCTTGAAGATGAGTGAACTTACCTCTTCCCGACATGACCCGGAATTGCATCTGAGGGACACAGCCCAGATCGGCTTCGGAGAAGTCATCGTTGGCTGGTCTCCCTCAAAGGAAGAGGCCCGCGAGCGCCTGCGGGTCGCAGTCAAGGCGACGATAGAGGCGCGTGAGGACCGCAACACCCTGCCAGCAAAGACAGATTACGCAGGCATTCATGACCTCATCGAGGAGCTGCTTGCGGTCGAGTATCCTGCCGGCAACCGTCCGTATTCCCTTGACTCTCAGACTCAGACTCACCGTGACGTTTCGCTCTGGGCGCGTGTGAAGCTCGATGGGGAAACGCCCGCCGGGATCGCCATCGATTCGAGGCGGACTTTTGGAGACGGGAGGGCGAAGTCCGGGCGACGCTGGTTCGCTACATCACGCGGAGCGGGGTGTACACATCCCACCAGTATCTGACGACTTAAAAGGAAGTCTGAGCCTGGGCCGGATCGCTCTGTGTGGGTTCATCGTGCGTAATAGGCGGACGCGTGCCCTTTAGCCTGCTAATCATGAGAGCGGGGAGGCAAGGCACCCACCGTGCGCAAGGGTATAGCTTGGGTACGGCCCGGATCGAAATCCGGCACAAGCAAGCGATGTCGCCGGGGCGCGCTCCACCAGTCGCGGTTTCGACTAGCCTCGCGGCAGGCCGAGACCGCGGGTCGCGATGACGTTTCGCTGGATCTCTGATGTCCCGCCTGCAATCGTTGCTGAAACGGTGGACAGGTACATCGTGGCCCAGCGGCCACCCATCGGGGCGTTCTTGCCGCCGTTGTCGGAGTCGCCACGGACCGCCCCATATAGGCCGAGCATGCTCGTCGCAGTACGGGCGATGCGTTGGCTGAATTCGCTGGCATACGCTTTCGCGATGGAGGCCTCGTAGTTCGGGATGAGGCCCCTAGCCTGCATCGAGATCACACGTTGAGAAAAAAGAGTGGCGGCCGATGCCTCGATGAACCGGTCAGCGAGCTCGAGCCGGGGAGCGTCGACCCGTCCGAGCCGACATTGGTCCGTGTCCTTCAGGAAGTCAGTTAACTCTCGCAGCGTACGGGTGTGGCCAACGGACATTCCGATAGAGGAGCGCTCGAAATCGAGGTGGGTTGCTCCGACATACCAGCCGCGGTTGATTTCGCCCACCGCATTGCTCACTGGCACGCGGACATCTTCGAAGAATGTCTCATTGAAACCGCGTGCGTCGTTGATCTGGACCAGCGGGCGAATCGAAATGCCCGGCGTATCCATCGGAGCGAGCAGATACGTGATACCCCGGTGTTTCGGTGCCTCTGGGTCGGTACGGACGAGGGCGAAGATCCAGTTCGCGTGCTGGGCGCCCGACGTCCAGATTTTCTGACCGTTGACGATGAAGTCGTCACCGTCGCGGACTGCGCGGGTTTGGAGCGACGCAAGGTCCGATCCTGAACCGGGCTCAGAATAACCCTGGCACCAGACGGTCTCTCCACGAACCATGGGCGGGAGGAACTCTCTCTTCTGCTTGTCGCTGCCGTGGACCATGATTGTCGATCCCACGTCAGGGACCCGAACTCCGGGTGCGCCGCGCTTTGCGACAGTCTCGTTCAGGACGAACTGCTCGATCGGTGTGAGGTCGGCACCGCCGTATTCCTTTGGCCAAGCCGGGGCGATCCAACCCTTCTCTACTAAGGCTGCGCGCCACTTCTTCATGGCGTCGGCGTCATCCCGGGGGCGACCCTCGGTACGCGGGTCGACATTCGGGTCGGCAACCAGTTCATTCGGGAAGTGTTGATCAAAGAACGTCTCGACGTCTCGTCGGAAGGCGGCCTGTTCCGGGCTGTCTGCAAAATCCACGGATGCCTCTTTCACAGCGGCACGCTTTCAGTACCGTATTTGTTTGAATTCTGACCACCATAGCAATTCAATGAGCGCCTCGCTGCTATCTCGGAGAATGGCAATTCCACGAAGGTAGACACCATTCGGACGTCTCTCGCCCTCTTGAGATGGTCACGAGGAGTTCATGGTGCGAGTCACGGCGCGAGGGGTATTCATGGTGCCAAAGGGCTCCGAACCGGAGCGACGGTCTGGCATCAACGATGACCGGTCAAGGTTGACAGCACTTGATTGATTAACAGTTATGTTGATCAACTTAGGAGTGATTAAACTGCATCGCTCGACTTCGAACGAGTGACGAGGGGAACATCCACTCATGCGCGTCGAGTTTTCCGGGATGATTTGCACCTCGGCGGCTGGCATATATCGGATGCCGGTCCACTGCTGGCCTACCTGTAGACGCTGATCTCGCCATCAACATTCGCGATGAATGTCCCGCCGGTCGTTACCACAACATCGTGTAATTCCGCCCCCCCCCAGAACCGCTCAGTCATCAGCGTTCCTGTGACGAAGTCGTAGGTGGCGACGTGGTCTGCGTGAACCACCAGCAGTCCGTCTGCAGTTGCGAGCGGCGGCCCTATAATCGGGGCACTGGCGGTTCGCCAGACCTCCCTACCGTCAGCACGGTCGATCGCCACCAAATCGCCCGAGGGACCACTGAGAAACAGCAAATCGTTGGTCACTGCGGCAGGGTAGCCATCTTTCGGTGGATCGCTGCCAACCCAGATTGCTGGTCGCAACGGCACATCGGGCGCCATTCCCCAGACCCAGAATTGCTCCCAGACCGCGCGAATGCCCTCCCACCACGGGCGGCGAGATTCGACGTCATAGGCGGTGCCGAAGCGATTTGAGAACGTGTAGACGTCACCGTTTACCAGTACGACGGCGTACGGATTCGCTCGCTCAAACTCGTAAAAATAGGACTCAACGCCGGTTATGCGGTCGAAGACGAGCGAGCGATTACCTGTGACGGTAACGATGAAATTGTCGTCAAGTACCGGGTTCACGAAACCCCATGGCGAATCGATTGCGGTGCTCCAGAGTAGATCGCCCGTTTCGGCGTCGAAGCCGTGCAGCGCACCGATGCCAAAGACGTACGCCACACCCCGATCGACCAGCGGTGAGGTCCCGAACCGCGTGCCCGTCGAAAGTGATGCGAACACCTCGTCACCGGTTGCGGCATCGAGTGCGAGCAGTTGGCCAGCTCGCATTGGTATGTAGAGCGTTCCACCGGCCAGCGTCGGAGCGGCGAACGGTACCACCGCCAGTTCATACTCCCAGATGACGAACCCATCTTTCTGATTGAGCGCCACGATCATGTTGTTGTTCAACGTCACGTACAGCCGTTCACTGTCAGTGATGAGCGCCGTTGCTGGAGCGACGCCAAGGGCGGTGCTCCAGGCAGCCTCACCCTCAAGCTGAGGCGACGCCGGTGTACTCCGAGTTCCCGCCAAATTTCCGCCGCTGGTTGACCAGACATCGCCCGAACCGATCACGGCGAGTCTGGTGGAAGAAGGAAGTGGCACGGGAGGTGGTTCCCAGATGAAACCCTTGTAGACCCACCATCCGATTAGGCCGATCAGCAGTAACACCCCCAGCCCGCGGAGGTAGCGGACTCGACGTATGTGGCTGGCCTTTTCCGCCGCCCGTTCAGCCTCGACCACTGCCTGCCTCGCGAGCCGGCGTTTCACGGTCGTATGGTCCAGAATCTTTGCTCTCGCAATGTCACGTAGACAGTGCAAACAGCGGTCGTTGTCGGCCACCGTCACATAGCTGCAGCGCGGGCAGAGCTTGTATTCCGGTGAGAGGGCTTTGATTTGCTCTGTGGTCACCGAGATAGCCTATCACTCGACGTGCTACACGTTCCGTGATTTGGCGCAGTCTCGCGACCGTCTAGTCTAGCTGCACCTGCAGCACCCGCTCAGCCCATTCAGGGTAAGTCCCTGTCGAGATCATCCGCTCTCGCACCTCGGTACGGAGCGTGTGCAGTTCTTCCTCGGACGGTGGCGGCGTGACTGGGCACGGCTCGGGGATATTGACATCGAAGCCGGTGTTTTCGCGCACGTCGTCTGCCGCGAAGCCCTCGTGGATCGACTCTACTGAGTAGTGGGCGGTCTGACGATCGAAGGACATGATTGCCATCGTCGTGTAGAGCCGAAACGGCTCCGGTGATCGCTTTACCTCGGGTGGTGTCACGCTGGCACCGGAGACGAAATCAACTTTAGGTACAAATGTCCGCGTGGAGTGCTCCGTGCGGAAGAAGAAGATCCGTTTCGCTGTGTACGACATCAGACCGGAGCCATACCCACCCGGTAGACGCCGGGTGGGTGCGTTAGGGTCGCCTAGCACGTGCAGGTTGAAGTTGCCCTCGGCGTCGAATTGCACGGCCGAGTGGTAGAAGAGGTCGAGCTTGCCGCGCTGAGTCAGGAAGTGGATGTCCTTGCCCAAGTTGCCGCTCAACTCATCGCTACCGAGAATGATCGTCTCGATGTGTGGCGCCGTCGTCGCTTCCGCTAGCAGCATCGAAGCTGCTGGAATCATCGAGAGTGCACCACAGGCGCACGTTTCCCAGTCGCGGATATCACGCGACATCAGGACGATCAAGAGTTCTTCCGTGCTGCAGGTCGGCGAGAAGCCTTTCGTCACCGAGCGGGCTCTAACACACGTGCGGTGACTAGGCGCTGGTACTCGGCCTCGGTCTTGCCTATCACGTAGCGCTCGAGGTAGGAGCGGAACGACGCGTCATCCGTGGAGGCTGTGATGTACGTATCGATGTGCTCGAGGTCCATGTCGTAGTAGCCGTCGACGCCTGTCGGGTGGGCACCGCACGGGGCGTGTACGACGGCTGTTACGTTGATTGCCGAGATGTATTCGCCACCGATTTCGTCCGGCGTGATGCGGTCCACGATCTCCTCGGCGGTGATGATCACGCGCTTGGAGGCTTGGGCGATCATTACGTCTTCGCCGTGGCGGCGGAGGAGAGCGTTGCCGTCCTTGTCTGCCTTGCGAGCGTGGAGAATTGCCACGTCCGGGTTCTGCGCGACAGCGACCACAGTCACTTCGTCCGTGTCGAACGGATTCTTCGCCATGATCATGTCGTCACGTCGCTCGAACACGTCGGTACCGGCGAGTCCGCGAACTGGGATGTAAGGAACGCCCATTGATCCAGCCTGGATCATTGAATAGTGAACGCCTCAGGTATTGTCCATCGCGTAGATGCGGCTCTCTTTGAGGTAGCGGTCGAAATTAGGCGCCTCTCGTTGGAACGGCTCGAACCCAATTGAGCAGCAGTCTAGTACCGCGGCCTGACCTGTACCGACGAGGAAATCGAGGTTAATCGATCCGCCGACGACTCCAACAACCTTGAGGTCTTTGAGGTCGCTTCGTGCAATTTCGCGGAGCATTGCCATCGGGCTGTCCGTGAATCCAGCACTCATGACGACCTCGTCGCCATCGCTGATTATCTTGACGGCATCGCTCAGTTCGACGAGTTTGGTTCGCATGGAACGCTCCCGGGTACACATGTAATAGTCCCCGACACTATACACTTTTTATAAGTTCGAGTAGGCAGGCGTGAAACGAATGCTGACCGTCGGCACACAGGCCCCTGATTTCGACCTCGCAGACCTCGAGGGTGGTCGTCGCATCCTCTCTGAGGGTCTGCAGACGGGACCGTTGATCCTCGCCTTCTTTGCACTCGACTGCCAGACCTGCGAGATCAGTTACCTCAATTGGGACCGTATCCACGTGCAATACGCCGAGGCGGGTGGCCAGCTCTGGGCGATCTCTCTGGATACCGTCGAAGATACAGCCGCCTTCGTTGAACGCTCCGGCGTCGAGTTCCCGGTCCTCTTCGATGATGGTCGCGAGCAGGTACGGCGCTATGGTCCAGTGTCGACACCCGCGATGTTCCTCGTTGCCCAGAACGGCAGGATCACCGCCAGCCACGAGGGATTTGAACGTGCCGCACTCAACGACATGTCTGCCGCCCTCGCCGTCCACACCGACCAACCGCCTGTCGAGATTGCTACCGGCGAAGCTCCCGAGTTGCGACCCGGTTGCACCATCCACGGCCTCTAACTCGCTAGACTTCTGCCGATTTCGATCCACCAAAGCGGTTTGCTGCTTGCGCTTTCGGGACGGCAGCGCTGGCACGCCCTGTAACCTGCTGATCGAGCCTCGTCGCTTGAGTCGAAGAAATCCACGTTCCTGCGCAGCACCCACTCGAGGAGCAGGACACCCCTGTCGACGTACACCGAGCACGAACGCCTGATCAGCCCGGGTGTCGAGCCCAGCATTGCCCAACGCTCCTTGTCATCTGAATATCGCCTTATCGCCACGTCCCTCCTGGGCATCATGCTCCTCAGGTGCGTGGCCCGGCGAAATCTTCCTATCCGAAACGCGATACCAAACTCGGTTACGGCAACGACTCCGTAATCAACATGGTCTCCTCGAACGAGAGCTGCGTCTCAAGCCGGTATCGGTGACAGTGTGCATCGATTAGTAAGGCATTCACGCCCTTCGGCGCCAACACGGGATGGATGCGTATCCGCCCCATGTTGCTGAGTGCACCGTTCCTCTACGCTGACCAGAGGCGCTCGCTCTCCGGGGGTGCCAGCAGCGATGGAAGGCTTGTTCTATGGCGGAGCGCTCCCCACTTCGGATCACAGATGCGATGGCCGAACTTGGCGAACTGCGGCAGCCGATACTGGTTGCCTCGTTCGTGCGGCGTAACGGATTCAACTCGACGGCTGTTGCCGCGCTCTCGCAGTTCGCGAGATATCACGAAGCCACACTGGTCGCAGCGATGGATCCGGATCTGTTCTACGACTTTTCGATTACGCCTCCCGCTGTCCGTTCCGATGGTGACCAGCGGATCATCGATTGGCCGAGGAATGAAATCCTGCTGATTCGGACTCCAGAGAGCTTGCGTGATGTGCTGGTGCTCACTGGGATGGAGCCGAGCCTCCGATGGCCCACCTTCTCCGATGCGCTGCACGACTTCCTCAGTGATTACGCTATCGATGAACTGCTGGTCTTGCGCACCTGGCCCGGTGCAGTTCCGCACACTCGTCCCGCGATGCTTCGGCTCACGACGGCGAGCGAACAGCTCGCAACCGACCTCGGCCTGCCGTCGATTGAGAACAACTACCGAGGGCCGGTTGATCTCGGTGGCCTGCTCAGTTCGCTCCACGGTAATGCCGGTGGGCGGACCGGTGGCCTAACCGCGATCGTGCCGAACTACCTCGGTGTTGTGCCCAGCCCCTTCGCGATGCTGGCGCTCACCGAGGTGCTGGACCGCCTCGCTGACAGCGAGACGCCGCTTGACGACGTCCAGGTGACGGCCGACGAACTACGTGGGCGTGCCAATGAGGAAATGATGAATTCCGAGGAATTCCGTGACGCTGTTCAAGAGATGGAGCGGAATTACGAGAATGTGGCGGGCGATTTTACCGGTGCTAGTGCCATCACCGTGATAGAGGAGAGCGACGAGCTGCCATCGTCAGACGACATCCTGCGAGACGTGGAACGCTTCCTTCGTCAGGAAGACTAATCGTTCTCCCCATTGGTTCTGGCTGTGACTTCGGGATCAGACCGTTGTAGCCGTGTCAGTTCGTCGATCGGAATATGGCAGTTGATAATGTGGCCCGGGCGCTGTGAGTCACTCTGCTGTGGTGGCTGCTGCTGGTCGCAGATGTCGCCGATTTTCCGAGGGCAGCGCCCCGCGAAGAAGCAGCCGGTGAACGCCTCCCGCAGTGTCGGCACCGCGCCTTCCAAGCGGATTCGCGTCCGTTCTGCATCTGGGTCAGGCGTCGGCGCAGCAGACAGTAGTGCCTCGGTGTAGGGGTGTGACGGTGTCGGCAGCACGTCCTCGGTCGCGCCCATCTCCGCGATGTGTCCGGCGTACAGCACAAGAATTTCATCAGAGACATAACGTACAACTCCGAGATCATGGGTGATGAAGATGTACGAGACATCATCCTCGCGCTGCCGGTCTGCGAGCAGATTCAGTACCTGCGCCTGGACTGATACATCTAGCGCCGAGACCGCCTCGTCAGCCACGATCATCGCTGGGTCAGCGGCGAACGCCGCTGCGAGTGCGATCCGTTGCTGCTGACCGCCGCTGAATTCGGTGGGGAACCGGTCTAGGTGCTCTGGCTCCAGTCCCACGGCGAGCATCAATTCGCCTGCTTGTGTGCCTGCTTCATCTTTCGACAGTCCCGAGAAACGGCGTAGCGATCGGACGATGCCATGTCGGATTGGGCGTCGCGGATTGAGTGATGCTGTCGGGTTCTGGAACACCATCCGTAGTGCGGCGCGTGCATCGTCGTCACGGTCCTCGACGAGCGCTGCCAGCGAGTTCGTCTCAAGCTCGATCTCACCACCGGTCTTCGGAGTCAAACCGACGATCGCTCGTGCAATCGTCGACTTACGAGATCCGGATTCCCCCACAATCCCGAGTGTTCGAGTCGGTTTTACCTCGAAATCGACGTTGACCACGGCGCGAACTGGCGGTTCGGCGGGCGGACCGAACAGCAGATATTTCTTGCGGGGACTGCTGTAGAAGACCTCCAAATTTTCCACCGCGAGCACTGGCGCCGCATTCGGATCGCTGACGCGTGCTGCTCGAAGTTCCGCGTCGCCCCAGATTTCAGCGCGCACCTGTTCTGGGAAGAAACAGCGCGACTCATGCGTATCGCCAACTGATCGCATCGCTGGTGCCTCGGATCGACATTGCTCCGTGGCCAGCGGGCAGCGCGAGGCAAATAGACATTCCGAGTCCGCCACTTCGTCGGCGCTCAGCACGCTGCCGGGAATACTGCGTAATCGAGGTGTAGCCTCGCCTTCAGCTCCTCGTCGAGGCACACACTCGAGCAGACCGGCGGTGTAGGGGTGGCGCGATTGCTTGAAGACCTCGCGTACCGGTGCTTGCTCCACGGTCTCGCCGGAGTACATCACCACCACGCGGTCCGCTACACGAGCGATCACGCCCAGGTTGTGGCTGACGAAGATGATCCCGGCGTTCACCCGGTCCTTCAACTCGGCGACCAAATCGAGGATCGTCGCCTCGGTCGTCACGTCGAGGCCGGTTGTCGGTTCGTCCATCACCAGCAGACGGGGTTCGCAGGCCAGTGCCATCGCGATCACCACGCGTTGCTGCATACCGCCGCTCAGTTCGTGAGGGTAGCTCTTGACCACTCGTTCTGGGTCACTCAGGCCGACACTCTCGAAGAGTTCCAATGTTCGTTGCTGTGCGGATTCTTGAGACAGGTTGAGGTGCTCGCGGAGCACTTCTTCGAGTTGTGGCCCCACACGCATTGTCGGATTGAGCGAGGTCGCTGGGTCCTGGTAGACCATTGCAACTCGCCCACCGCGCAGATCGCGCAGCTCGGCTTCCGATAGCTCGCTGATGTCCTGTCCTTCGAAGCGGACTGATCCCTCAACCACAGCCGTCCCAGGGAGGTAGCCGAGAGCAGCGAACGCGACCGTCGATTTTCCACAGCCGGACTCGCCGACGATCCCCACGACCTCGCCACGCCGCACTGTCAACGAGGCATCACGCACCGCGCGGACGGTCCCCCGCGGAGTGTAGAAGGTGACCCCGAGGTTCTCGATTTCGAGCAGCGGTGCGTCATCGGCAGGGCCGATTGCCCCGGGTGCGTCCAGTACCTGCGTCATTGCGGCGTCTCCTTCGGTAACTGGTGTGCTTCGCGCAGACCGTCTGCCACTAGGTTGATGCCGATTACCAGCGTTGCGATTGCGATCGCCGGTACGAGTGTGAACGTCGTCGATGTCGTGATGAACTGCCGGCTCTCGTTGATCATCCGTCCCCAGTCAGGTGAAGGCGGCTGCACTCCGAGACCGAGGAAGCCTAACGACGACGCCAGCAGAATCGCGTACGAGAGACGCACCGATGCCTCCACCCCGAGGACAGGTGCCGTATTCGGCAGAATCTCGCGGAACACGATGTACCATCCGGGCTCGCCTCGCAGGCGTGCGCTCTGGACGAATTCTAGCTCCTTGATCGTTAGCGCCGCACTGCGGAGGACGCGTGCCACCCGTGGGATGAAGACCACCGCGATGGTAATCACGATGAACACCTTCTCCTCGAACTGTGCCGACATCAGTGGAATTTCCAAACCTCTTGCCATCGTTGCGACCAGTAGTGCGAGCAGCAGACCCGGGAACGACATGAAGCCATCCATGATCCGCATCACCACTTCGTCAACCATCCCACCCTTGTACCCGCTCGAGATTCCGATCGCGGTTCCAATCGCAATCCCGAACGCGGACCCCACCACTGACATCGTGATGATCGAGGTCGCCCCCGACAAAATTCGACTCAGCAGATCTCGCCCAAACTGGTCGGTGCCCAGCAGGAATTCGAGACTCGGTCCCTCAAGTCGGTGTTCCAAGTGAAACTCGGTGTGTGGATAAGGCGTGAGCGACGGACCGACGATCGCGATGAACAGGTGCAACGCGATAAGAGGTAAACCGATTCGCCCGGAGGATGTCCGCAACAACAACATGATCTCGTTGTAGGCCGCTCTAGCCCAGCGCCAAATCCAGATCGGCTTGCTTGCTTCCACGTCGGCCCTTCCGTCTGCGTCAGGAGTCCCTGGCACTGCCACCATTGTCGGTTCCTAGTTCAGTCCGACACGCGGATTCAGCGCCGCGTAGCTAAGGTCCGCAACCAAGTTGCTGATGGCGTACGCGGCGGCCAGGATCAGCGCCAGTGCTTGTAGCAATGGTGTGTCACGAGTCTCGATCGAAGTCAGCAGCAGTCGACCAAGCCCTGGGTAGGCGAACACCGACTCCACGATGATCAAGCCACCCAGCATCCAGCCGAGGTTGATCGTGATTACGCTAATCGTCGGCAGCATCGCATTCGGCACCGCATGCCGGAATACCACGCGCCGATACGAGAGGCCCTTCAGCGTGGCGGTTCGCACGTAGTTTGTGTCCAACTCCTCGATCACATTCGCCCGCGTCATCCGCATAATGTAGGCAAACAGCACGCCCATTAACGTGATCGCTGGCAGGATCAGGATCTCCGGTCGGCTTAGTGGGCTCGTCCCTGGCTGGACCAAGCTGGACGAAGGTAACCACCCCAATGTCGTCGAGAAAATGATGATTAACACCACACCGGTCACGAACTCGGGTAGCGAAATCGCGACGAGGCTAACCACGCTGAACAACCGATCGATCAATGAGTCCTTCTTCACCGCGGTCCAAATTCCCACCGCCACGGCCGTCGGCACGCCCACCACAAAGGCGAACACTGCAAGCAGCAGCGAGTTACCGAGTCGCGTGAATACCAATCCACCGACCGGTTGACCATCACGCAGCGACTCGCCGAGGTCGCCCTGCACCACACCACCAAGCCAGTTCAGATAGCGGACATGCGGTGGATCGTCGAGCCCGAGCTTCTTTCGCATCGCCTCAAGATTCTCGTCAGTGCGTCCCTGTCCAAGTGCCGCGGTTGCGGCGTCGCCGGAGAGCGCTTCGGTCATTGCGAAAATCGATGCTGAGACGAACAGCAGTGTCACGATGATCAGCGAGATGCGGACGATGAAGAATCGCGCCACTACGTTCCTTTCGTGCTTGGTACGGGCAGTCGGACGGGCTAGCGAGACATCCTCACTCGCCCGTCTGTTACTACCGACGAACTACGCGTCGTTAAGCCAGACATTGTCCAGAAGTAGCCAGTTGCTTGGGTGTGAAATGTAGTTCTGAACACGATCCGTGATACCGGTCAGGATCGGGCGGAAGACAGG
>Ga0115002_10001973_pt1 | contig 27291 bp, 25 predicted proteins | sample ArcticOcean_MG_C_8_FD_89576 | JGI IMG/M metagenome (GOLD analysis project Ga0115002, IMG submission 89576) | Marine microbial communities from western Arctic Ocean - ArcticOcean_MG_CB11_86 | ecosystem: Environmental > Aquatic > Marine > Oceanic | place: Arctic Ocean: Canada Basin | collected... | reverse complement strand
TATATGATAAATCTGGCGGAGGGGGCGGGATTCGAACCCGCGGTACGCGTAAACGCACACACGCTTTCCAAGCGTGCGCCTTAAACCACTCGGCCACCCCTCCGGCTGTGGGCAACATAGCAATTTTGCCCCGCTTCGCAACATCCTGACACGTAATTGCTGCGATAATGTTAGCGCCCCGGTTCACAGCGCTGATTTAGGCGCTATGCTGGGGGCTTCGCAGGGTATTGATCAATGATTTTTTGCCGCATTATCGCCAGTTTTTTCCTTCTTTTGGCGCTTGGACTGTTCGCCTATGAGATATTTGGCGCGCTGTCGGGCCGCAGTTATGCGCTTGTTGCTGGTGGCGAGCTTTGGGCGCAAATTCATGGCAACAGCCTGGTTGGCTTCGGCGCGCTGATCGAGAAAAATATCTCGCCCTGGCTGTGGGGCGAGATCATTGTGCCGATATTGCTCGCCCCGGCTTGGGCTATTGCCGTCGCACCCGGCCTGGTGCTCGCGCTTCTCTGCCGCGCGCGGCGCATGAAGCGCGGGATCAGAAGTTAATTTTGGTGTCTTTGTTTTGGTCTCTTAAACGCCGGGCGCGGGCATCCGCCCGCTTGGCTACCTCGTATTAACTCGGGCGGGCGGTCGCCCTTGTCGGAATGCTGGTTGCATTCCGGGGCTGGCGCTGCTTGCGTGAGTCTTTGTCGGTTTGCTTAAGCGCTGGGCGGGCGGGTTTGGCGGGTGAAATCGGTTGATCCGGGGCGGCCAGGGAGGGTTAGTTTGGCTTTTTCCGGGGCGCTTTCGGCGATGATGTTGCCGCGTCGGATAACATAAAGGCGGACCGGGCGGAGGCGGATGGCTTCGACCGGATCGGCGGCTTGCAGCACTACCAAATCGGCGTTGCAGCCGACGTCGAGGCCATAGCCTTCCAGGCCTAGGGCGCGGGCCGGGTTTTCCGTCACCGCGTGAAAGCAGGAGATAATTTCATCGCGGCCGGACAGTTGCCCGACATGTACCGCCATGTGCGCCGCGTCGAGCACATCGCCGGTGTTTAGGGAGCCCCACGGATCCATCACCGAATCCTGACCAAATGAGACATTCAGCCCCGCCGCCATCAGCTCCTTCACTCGCGTCATGCCACGCCTCTTGGGATAATCGTCATTCCGGCCCATCAGCAGCATGTTGGCGGTCGGGTTGGCGATCACCTGGATATCGGCTTCGATCATCAGCGGGATCAGCTTGCTGACATAATAATTATCCATGGAGTGCATGGAGGAGAGGTGTGATCCGGTAACCCGGCCCTCGAGCCCAAGGCGCACGGTTTCGGCGGCCAGCGTCTCGATATGGCGCGAGAGCGGGTCATCTGATTCGTCACAATGCATATCGATGCGCAGACCACGCTCGGCGGCAAGCGCACAAAGCTGGCGTACGGATTCCGCGCCCGCATCCATGGTGCGCTCAAAGTGCGGAATGCCGCCAACCACATCGACGCCCATATCAAGCGCCTTGGCGAGATTTTCCACTCCAATCGGCGAGCGCAGATAACCATCCTGCGGGAAGGCGACCAATTGCAGGTCGATGTAATCCCTGACCTGCTCGCGCACCTCGACCAAAGCGGCGACAGCGCCAAGCGTCGGGTCGGTGGTATCGACATGGCTACGGATCGCAAGCAGGCCACGACCGACCGCCCAATCGCAATATTCAAGCGCGCGCTCGACATACCAATCGTGGCTAAGGCTCGGCTTCAAATCGCGCCAAAGTTCGATGCCTTCGAGCAGCGTGCCGCTCTCATTGTAGCGCGGATAGCCGTAGGTGAGTGTGGCGTCCATATGGAAATGGGAATCGACAAAAGGCGGCGTAACCAGCCGGCCCGACACATCGATCTCACGCGCGGCACTTGCGCCGATGCTGGCTTCAAGAGCCGCGATCTTGCCATTCTTGATGGCGATATCAAGGCCCGTCCGCCCATCGGGCAGAGTAGCGCCGCGTAAGATTAAATCCATGGCCTTGGCGCTCCGTTATGTCATGTTATGTCTTGGTGCTTAGAACAGTCCGACGATATTTCCGCTGTCGTCGACATTGATGCTATTGGCTGCTGGCTTCCGCGGCAAGCCGGGCATGGTCATGATATCGCCGCAGACGACGACGAGGAATTCCGCGCCGGCGGAAATACGCACCTCGCGCACCGGCACCACATGGCCCGAGGGTGCGCCTTTGAGGTTGGGATCGGTCGAGAAGCTATATTGCGTTTTGGCGATGCAAATCGGGAAATGGCCGAAGCCGCCATCCTGCAGGTCTTTAAACTGGTTGCGCACTTTCTTGTCGGCAATGATGTTGTCGGCGCCGTAAATCTCCTGCGCCACTGTGCGCACTTTGTCCCAAAGCGGCATATCGTCTTCATAGAGCGGCTTGAAGTTGGACGGCTGGGTGTCGATGGTCTTGACCACTTGGCGGGCCAGGTCTTCCGCACCTTCGCCGCCCGATGCCCAATGATCGCTCTCCACCGCCACAGCGCCGAGCGCCTTGCAGCGTTCGATCACCAAATTGCGTTCGGCCTCGGTATCGGCGGAGAAACGGTTGACGGCAACGACAACCGGCACGCCATATTTGGCGATATTGCTGAGATGGCGTTCGAGATTGGCCATGCCTTTGCCGAGCGCCTCTAAATTCTCCTCAGCCAGCTTATCCTTGGTGACGCCGCCATGCATTTTTAGGGCGCGGATGGTCGCCACCAGCACCACGCAATCCGGCGCAAGGCCGGCCTTTCGGCATTTGATATCGAAAAATTTCTCGGCGCCAAGGTCAGCGCCAAAGCCGGCCTCGGTGACTACATAATCGGAAATCTTCATCGCCGTCCGGGTGGCGATGACCGAATTACAGCCATGTGCGATATTGGCGAACGGCCCGCCATGCACCAGTGCCGGATTGTTCTCGAGCGTCTGCACCAAGTTAGGCGCGAGTGCATCTTTCAGCAGGGTCGTCATGGCGCCCTCGGCAAAAACTTCACGGGCACGGACCGGCGTGCGATCGCGCTTGTAGCCGATAACGATATTGCCGAGGCGGGTACGCAAATCTTCCAAATCGTTAGCGAGACAAAATATCGCCATCACTTCGGAGGCGACCGTAATATCGAAGCCATCCTCACGCGGGAAGCCGTTGGCAACGCCGCCGAGTGACGAGACAATCGAGCGCAGCGCCCGGTCATTCATGTCAACAACGCGGCGCCAGCTCACCCGGCGCGGATCGATCTCCGCTTCATTGCCCCAATAGATGTGGTTGTCGACCATGGCGGCGAGCAGATTGTTGGCAGCGCCGATGGCATGAAAATCACCGGTAAAATGGAGGTTGATTTCCTCCATGGGCACGACCTGCGCATAGCCGCCGCCGGCAGCGCCACCCTTGAGGCCGAAGCACGGCCCGAGGCTGGGTTCGCGCAGGCAGATCAGCGTATCTTTGCCGATGCGGTTGAGGCCATCGCCAAGGCCGACCGTCGTGGTGGTCTTGCCCTCACCTGCCGGTGTTGGCGAGATGGCGGTGACCAGGATCAGCTTGCTGTCGGGCTTTTCTTTCAGCGATGAAATATAACCGAGCGAGATTTTCGCCTTGTCATGGCCGTACGGCACGAGATGCTCGGGCGCGATGCCGAGGCGCTTCTGGCCGATATCCAGGATCGGATGTTTGTCGGCGACGCGGGCGATATCAATATCGCTCTTCGGCTGTGCATGTTGTGTGCTCGACGACATTTCTAATTCCTTTATTTCAATGCAGGCCCCTTGAAGGAGCGCTCTATCTTAATGTTCTAAGGGCCGTGAGGCCGATCGGTTTGCCGTCGAACTCTTCCATAGCATCCAGCAGGGCGCGCCACAGATAGACGGCGGAGGCAACATCGCTGAGCAGGTCGAAAACTGGAACCTCAGCAATATCGCGGCGAATGATGATGGCGTTGAGACGCGCCACATTTGTTTGCACCACCCGATGCGGCGGTGCCGCCTCAGGCCGGAGATCAACGGCGCAAATCTTGGCGAACAATGCCGGGGTGTGCGTGCCGCTTAGCGTCAGCCAAAAATTGGTTTCGGCGCGCGGCACCTGAAAGCAGCCATCAGAAGTTTCCATGGACCAGGCAGCGTCTGTGTTTTCGATTAGTGCGCTGGCGCCGTGATCGTCGCCCAGCAACAAAGCTTCGCCGGGCGCGAGGCGGGCAATCCGCGTACCGTCGCTCTGGGGCGTGACGATGTTGCTTTCCGTTACCATCTCCGCGCCCTGGCCGGTAAGCCACGTCGCCATGTTCCAGCCCTTGAATCCGGTGCGCGGCAGGCCGGAAAGATCGCATAGACCTAGGCTGCGCGCCTGCGCAGCTTCTGCCGCCGCATCGCCGCCAAGTCGCATGGCCACGGCGGCGCCATTGACATCTTCGAATTCAGCGCCGGCGCTTTCCAGTTCGCGGTAGAGGAAACTTCGGCGGCTATGGTCTTGCGGCAAAATAGTCATGCCTACATCTCCTGCCGTGCGCCATCGGGATCGTAGAACGGCAGCTTGACCACTTCCGCCCGCACCATCTGGCCGCTATCCGTTTTGATTTCAATCACCGTGCCCAGCTCCGCCTGATCGGGCGCCACATAAGCCAGGCCGATTACCTTGCCCAGCGTCGGCGAGCGAACAATCGAGGTGACTCGTCCGGTAATGGTGCTGCCGCGAATAACCAGATGGCATTCCTTCGGCGTGCTGGCGGCATCATTGGCAAGCTCAAAGCCGACCATTTTGCGCTTCAGGCCGCCCGCCTCCTGGATGGCAACCGAGCGCATGCCGACATAATAAGGTTTCTTGCGCGAAATCGCCCAAGCCATATCGGCCTCATGCGGCGTGCTCAATCCGTCCGTATCCTGGCTGATGATGATATGACCCTTCTCAAGCCGCAATAGACGTTGGGCCTCAACGCCGAACGGCCGGATGTCGGCATCCTTGCCCGCTTCCATTAGCGCATCCCAAAGCGCTTCGCCTTGGCTCGCCGGCACATGCAATTCATAGCCGAGCTCACCGACAAAACCGACGCGGAGAAACAGCGCCGGGATGCCGGCCACATGGCCGCGCCTGGCGCCCATATAGGGAAAAGCCTCCGGCGACAGGTCAACATCGTCGCACAGCTTCTCAACCACCTCGCGGCTGTTCGGTCCGGCGATATTCACACCGGCATAGGACGCCGAAACATGGGTGATATCGACCTTGAGGCGCCACTGCACATTATACCAAAGCATGGTGCGGTAGACGCCATCGACGCCCGACGTGGTAGCGGTGACGTAGAAATGATCATCTGCTAGGCGACAGGCAACGCCGTCATCGACGATTACGCCGGCATCATCGGTCATCAGCACATAGCGCGCCCGGCCGACCGGTTGTTTGAGATAGGCGAAGGTGTACATGCGATTGAGAAATTCCGCCGCATCGGGGCCACGAACTTCCAGCCCGCCCAATGTTGAGACATCGATCATGCCGACATTCTCGCGCACATTTTTCGCTTCGGCGGTGATGTTGTCGGCGCGCGAGCGTGCATCGCCATAATATTCCGGCCGCATCCAGGCGCCTGCCGGCATCATCTTGGCACACAGCTCAACATGGCGGTAATGCATCGCCGTATAGCGCACCGGCTCGAAGCTGCGCCCGGCCAAATGGGCCATAGTCAGCGGGCCGATGGGCGGGCGTGATGTGGTTGAACCGGTCTCGTCGAGGCCGGCGCCGGTGCGCCTGGCGGCGAGGCGGATCGCCGGCAACGTCGCATGGCGGCCTTGCGATGGGCCCATGCCATTGGTGGTGAAGCGCTTCAACAATTGAATATGCTGATAGCCCTCGCTCAGCGCGTTCTCGATATCGTGGATTTGGAGGTCTTCATCGAAGTCGACGAAATCTTTGCCTTTGGCGTGGGCGATAATCGGCCATGCGCCGGGCGCTTCTTCCGGCGCGGCTGATGCGGCACTGTCGTCAGAAACAGTAAAGCCGGCTTCGCCCGCCGCGCGCCGTCCCGCTGCTGCGCCTTCGCTGAGCACATTTTCAAGTGTGTTTGTTCCCGCCACTGATCCGGCGGCAGAGAGCTGTTCCGGCAGGTCATGCACACTGAAGCTGCCGTTATCGGCGGCAAAACTCACCCGCCCACCGGCCTGATGCAGGAGCGCCGCTGCCGGGACATAAGAGCCCGACATAGCGATCAGGTCACAGGCGAAGCTGTCATAACGCGCGGCGGATTTGGTTTCGCTTTCTAGCCGCGCGATCTTGATGGCCCGCACGCCGCGTCCGCCTGCGCTCGGCACAGCCTCGCGCAGCGTTGCACCAGCCAGGATCGGCACATGGCGGCGCATCAAAGCGGCGCTCATATCCTCTTCCGGCGGATCGGCTCTGACATCAACCACGCAGGCAACCTCGACGCCGGCATCAAGAAGATCGAGCGCCACGCCATAGCCGTCCTGATTGGCGGCCGCCACCACGGCGCGGTTGCCGGGCTTGATGCCGTACAGCTTGATCAGCCGTTGTGCCGCTGAGCCCAGCATGATTCCGGGCAGATCATTATTATGGAAAATCAACGGTTGTTCGTAACAGCCGCTTGCCACCACCAGCGCGCCGGCGCGCAGTTTATAGAGCCGGTTGTCCTTGATTAGCGGTAGCCAATTATCGGCATACCAGCCGGTACAGGTGGCGTCCGTCATCACCCGGATGCGCGCATGCGCCTCGACCTTGGCAATGAGGTCGGCGCGGGTTTTCTCGGCAGCCTCGCCGGCGCCATCGAAGCGCGCGTAGGCAAGCGCACCGCCAAGCTCCGCATTCTCATCGACCAAAAGCACTTCGGCGCCCGCATCGGCGGCCTCAAGCGCTGCCGCCAGGCCGGCCGGCCCGGCACCGATCACCGTGACGTCGGTGAAGAGATATTCCTTGTCGTAATAGCCATGCGGAGTATCGAGCGACACAACGCCGAGGCCGGCGACGCGGCGGATCAGCTTGGCCCAGAGCGGCCACATCCAGCGCGGCTTGTAAAACGCCTTATAATAAAAGCCGACCGGCATGAAGCGGCCGAGATGGCGCAACATGGCGAGGCGATCTTTTTCCAACGAGCCCCAATAATTCTGCCCCATCACGTTGAGGTCAGCCTCGATCAAGATGCGGTCGGCCAGGCGATTGGGCTTGGCGCCGATCTGCACCATGGCATTGGAATCCTGGCCGCACATGGAAAGAACGCCGCGCGGGCGGTGATATTTGAACGAGCGCGACAATGTGGTGACGCCGTTGGCATAGAGGGCGCTGGCAATGGTATCGCCGCGATAGCCGCTATATTGCTGGCCCTCAAAGCGGAAAGAGACGCGCTCTGTGCGGTCGATACGGCTGCCCATGGGCTCCTTGAGACGTTCCATGGGCATCAGTCTTTCGGCTCTTCGGGGCGGGTGAAATCAACACGATCCTTAAACTGCTCACCGGCATCATAGGTGCGGATGATCTCGTCCTTAATCGTATCGCGCTCGGCAATGAACCAATAGGCGGTCGCCACATGGCACCACCATTCGTGCACCACGCCGGCTTTATTCTCTTCCATAAAAATATATTCAGCCCATTCCGCGTCGCTGCAACGGTTGGGATCGGGCTGCGTCACTACTTCGCCGCCATGGGCGAATTCCTGAATGTTGCGCACGCCGTTCAAGGGGCAATTTATCTGTTTCATATTAGTGCCCCACCGAGGCGGCGCCTTTTTCACCAACCTGATCGAAATTCTCAAAGCGCGACAGGCGGAACGGCGCGATCACGCTCGGCACGCGCCCGGTCGCCACCATCTCGGCCATGCGCTTGCCGCAAACCGGCGTGGCTTTGAAGCCCCACGTGCCCCAACCGGCATCGATGTAATAATTCTCGACCGCCGTCTCACCCATGATCGGCGCGAAGTCGGGCGTCATATCGGTCATTCCCCCCCATTGCCGCATTACCTGCACTTCGGCGAGGTGCGGCAGCAGCTCAAGCACATGGCTCATCAAGCCTTCGATGAAATCGAGCGATGAGGAGGTCTGATAGCGCGGGTACGGATCGGTCGAGCCGCCCATGACGAATTCGCCGCGGTCACTCTGCGAGATATATACATGCAGGCTGCCGGAAACGATGATCGGGTCGAGGATCGGCTTATGCGGCTGCGATACACAGGCCTGCAGCGGAATAGTGCGGATCGGCAGCTTGAGGCCGACCATATCGGCAATAATCGTCGAGGCGCCGGCCACCGCCTGCACCGCCTTGCCGCAGGAGACCCGGCCGCGATCCGTCACCACGCCGGTGACGCGCCCGTCCGTTACCTCGATATCGGTAACTGTGGTGTCCTGGTGAATCTCTACCCCCATCTCGGCGGCGCGCCCGGCATAGCCCCAGGCCACGGCGTCATGGCGCGCGATGGCGCCCGGCGGATGGTAGAGCGCGCCTAAAATAGGATAACGCACATCTTCCGAGAGATTGAGCTGTGGGATCAGCCGCGCCAGATCGTCGCGATAGACCAGTTCCGAATCGATGCCTAAATGCTTGTTGACCTCGGCCCGCCAACGCGAGGTGCGCATTGACGCATCGTTATGCGCAAGCGTGAAGTGGCCGCGTTCGGTATAGAGGATGTTGTAATCAAGCTCCTGGCTCAGTTGGCGGTAGAGGGAAACCGATTCCTCATAAAACGCCACCCCTTCCGGCGTGAGATAGTTGGAGCGGATAATCGCCGTGTTGCGGCCCGTATTGCCGCCGCCGATATATCCCTTCTCGAACACCGCCACATTGCGGATACCGTGATAGCGCGCCAGATGGTAGGCGGTCGCTAAGCCATGCCCGCCGCCGCCAATGATGACCACGTCATAGTTGGATTTCAGTTCCGGTCGAGCTGACAGGAAGCGCTTTGCGGGATGGCCGGATGAGAGGCCGTATTTGAGTAGTCCGAGCGGCATGGAAATAACTTATCTTTGGTTGTGGTAGCGGGAACGGCGTTGATTGAGGTGACGGCAATAACTCGCCGGTCAGAATTTACGGGAGGCCTTGTTTAAGTCAATCACTAGGTAGCGGGTGGATGGCGTAGCAACATCTGGAATTTAATCAGTAATTCGCGGGCAATCATATACCGTTCTTGCTGATTGTCAGGTGTATCCAGCTCTTCCGGCAGCAGATTCACATTATAGCGATAGCTTATATGCGGGCCAACCTGGGCTACGGGTGCTTCAATATCCATCATTGCGTTACCTTCAAGATCAACTCCACGGGAATGGGCTGTTTGAAATGGGGTGCAGCTTGCCTTCGGCGAAGCGCGAGAAGCGGAACGACTCCAACAAAGCACTCGGGCTGCCGAGAAGTTCCTCGGCGACCAGCTTGCCGACTGCGAGCATTTTATAGCCGTGATTTGAATCGGCGATGACATAACAATTTTCGCGAAAGCGGTCGAACACCGGGAAGCTATCGGCGGTGAAGGCGCCGATTCCGCCTGACGGCTCCTGGCGCCATTTGCCGATCTGCCCCGCATAGGGCTTCTGGCAAAAGGCCAGCGCCGAGCACCAGGTTTCGGCAAACAGATCATCGACGATGAATTCCGGCGAATCAGCGCCATAGGGATCAATCGCCACGTCTGCCGACGGAGTTGTTGCCAGATACGGCGCGGCGCCGCCCTGGATGCCGCCGAAATTGAAATCGGGCTTGTAATAAATGCCCCACATGCCGTCCACCAGAACGCGGCCATCCACATCCGAGCATAGCGGGACATCCGAATCCACATGAATGACCGGCGGCATATTGCCGTCCTTGGCCATGCCGAAGCCGGGCTCCACACCGAGCGTACCCTCTTGCAGGCACCAATAGACCCACATCGGCACGTCGCTATGAATCTCGCCCTTGCTGTCCTTCACATCGATAAAATTGGGCAGCCCCAGCATGTCCCAGAAGCGCAACACCCACGGCCCGGCAGCGAGGATGACCTCATCCACAGCAATGCGGCCCTTGCTGGTTTCGACCGCTGTGATCGCGCCCGAGCTGCTGGCGCTGATCAAAGCGGTAACCTCGGTGCCGGACATAATCTGCACGCCCGCCGCCTCAACTTTATCGGCTAAGCCATAGAGCGAGGCGGTGTTGTTGGCATAGCCGCCGCGCTTTTCATGCAGGATCGAGGTAATGCCTTCAGCCTGCCAATCATCGAAAAATTTCGCATGTATTTTTTGCACGCTTCTTTGCCCTCGATGAACTCCGATTGATAGCCGATTGCCTGCTGCTCGGCGGTGCTCAGGCCGTGAATGCCGGCGCCAACAATGAGGTACTTAATCTGCGCCGGAATCATGCGCGATCCGCCGTCAGCGTGGGTAATTGCCTCTTGTACCAATTATTAAATTGGTCTAAACAATTAAGCGCATTCATTGTTGTATAAAGCACCTTACCGCCCGTACTCTAGGAGGCGACTATCTATTTTGTCCAAATTAAACCGTCTGCCGGTATTATTTGCAAGCTAAATAACGCTGATATTGGTCCTACCAATTGAATAGTCTTACCCATGATACGGCTGAATCCAGCCGCAGTGGCGCGCCGGCAAAAATAGCGACTGCGCTGCGTGAGAAAATATTGCGTGGCGCATTTCAGGGCGGCCAACGGCTACCCTCCGAGCGTCAATTGGCTGAGGACAATGCGGTCTCGCGCGGCACTGTGCGTGAGGCGCTTCGTCTTTTGGAGCAGGGCGGCCTGCTCAGCCGCAAGCGGGGCAGCGGCAGCTATGTGGCCTATCCGGCGGCGCAGGGCGGGGCGGGCCGGGAAGATGTGGCCGAGATCACCAGCCCGCTGCAATTGCTCGAAGTGCGCCTGGCGCTGGAGCCGCAAATGGTGCGCCTCGCCGCGCGCAATATGACGGCGCGCGATATTGCCGGTCTGGAAGAAGCGCTCAGAAATACCGAAGCCGCTGTGGATGAAGAAATCTTCTCCCATTGGGACAAGATATTTCATCTCCGTATCGCCGAGGGCACGCGTAATCCGCTGATGATTACCATGTATGGCCAGATCAATCATGTGCGCACCCATGACCTTTGGGAATCCATCAAAGGGGCCATTCTTACGCCGGAGCGCATGCGTCAATATAATGGCCATCACCGGGAGGTGTTTGACGCCATCCGCCGCCGCGATCCGGAAAGCGCTGTCGCCTGCATGAAAAATCATTTGCTGCTGGCGCAACAGGATTTGGTGGTGTCTCCTGGCCATGCTGACGGCTAGCCAGGTCAGAGAGGAATTCCATATGTTGTTACAAAATAAGATCGCCATTGTTACCGGCGCTGCCTCCGGGCTTGGAACGGCAAGCGCGCGCGCCATGGCGCGCGAGGGGGCGGCGCTGATGCTCGCCGACATCAGCGCCGCGGCCGGCGCGGAATTGGCGTCGGAGATTAAAAAGGACGGCGGCCAGGCCGAATTTTGCCAAACCGATGTGACGGCGGAAGATTCCGTTGCCGAGATGGTGCGCCAAACGGTCGAGCGCTATGGCGGCCTCGACATCGCTTATAACAGTGCCGGCATCGAGGGTGTTGCCGGGGCGGTGCATGAACTTGATATGGCGGATGTGACGGCGACGCTCGACGTGTTGATTGGCGGCACCTATCACAGCATGAAATATGAAATCCGCGCGATGCTCGAATCGGGCGGCGGCGCGATCGTCAATGCCAGCTCAACCTGGGGCTTGAATGCCTACCCCGGACGCTCGCCCTATATCGCCGGTAAGCACGCTATCTGCGGCCTGACCAAGACCGCTGCCCTCGAACATGCGGCTGGCAATATCCGCGTCAATGCCATAGCGCCCGGGCCGATCATGACGCCGATGCTGCTACGTGATTGGAAAGGCAATGCCGCCAAGGCGGCCGCAGGCGTGCCCATGCAGCGCGTCGGGCGGCCGGAAGAGGTAGCCGATGCGGTGGTATGGCTCTGTTCCGACAAGTCGAGCTTCATCACCGGCCATGTCCTGCCCATCGATGGCGGCATGTTGGCTCAGGTGGGGTGAATTTTTTGTTTGGTCTGGCCCTCAAACATCGGGCGCGGGGCCTCTCTTTTTGGTTGGCCCCTCAAGCGCCGGGCGCGGGCATCCGCCCGCTTGGCTAACTCGTATTAACTCGGGCGCGCGGTCGGGCTGGTTATCTTTTTGGCTTGTCACCATTTGGCTGCCCGCAAGATAATTATGTATCCAGTTTACTTATTACTGAAAAGTTATGGTGTAGGCACACTGAGAGCGTGCGGGTGCGTTTGCTGAAATAGGAAGCGGACTGCGCGTCCTATTACGAGATCAATAGGTCCGGCGGTAGCGGGCGAAGAGTTGCTCTGGCGCGGTGCTGCGGGCGTAATCCGCCTCCCAGCTTTTGATGCTGAGAAAGCATTGATAGAGCTCATCGGAAAACCAGCTGCGTACTACGTCATTCGCTTTGAGCGCGGCCAATGCGGCATCCAGGCTATCCGGCAGCGGCGTGATACCGGCCTCCATACGCGCTGATTCGCTCATGTCAGCCGGATCGATTTCAGCCGGTGGTGGCGGGCTGAAGTTGTTGCGAATGCCTTCAAGTCCGGCGCGTGCCAAGACGCCGACCGCGAGATAAGGCGAGGCGGTGCAGTCAGAGGCACGAATTTCTAAATTGAAGGCTTTGGCCGCTTTTTCGGGATCGCGCGAGCTGCCCGGCATGATGCGGATCGCCGCCTCGCGGTTCTGCCAACCAATGCAACGATAGCCGGTGCTCCAATGGTGCGGGCCGAGGCGGTGATAGGACACCGGCGAGGGCGCGGTGATCGCCAGCAGGGCATCAAAATGGGTGAGAATACCGGCGCTGAATTTGGCCGCCACTTCGCTGAGGCCAAGTGGCCCAGCGCTATCGCTGGTGACGTTACGGCCTTTCGCATCGGCGAGGCTGAAATGGATATGGCTGCCATTGCCCACATGTTTGGGCGTTGGCTTGGGCGAAAAGCTCGCGCGCAGGCCATGGCGGCGCGCCGCCTCGCGGGTGATCTCGGCAGAAATCAGGGCCGTGTCCGCCGCTTTCAGCGCGCCTTGCGGTGCGCAGCTTATTTCATATTGGCCGACGCCATATTCCGGTTCAACTGTCTCCGGCGCTACACCGGCGCCGCTCAACAAGGCCTCGAGGTCGGTCAAAAAGCCGTGCTGGACGCGGGCGGCGGTGAATGAAAATGGCGCCTCGGGCTCGAAGTCAGGGCCATGCAGCAGAAATTCAAGCTCGAAGGCAGAGATCAGGTCGAGCCCGGTTTCAGCTTTGAGGTCGGCAATGGCTTTGCGGCAAAAGGTTCTGACGCAGGCGCTCCAATCTTCGCCTGGGCTTGGGCGCGAATCGCAAAGCACGGCATGGATCGCCAGATGCTCGCCTGAGGCCGGAATGGTGAAGCGCGTTTCCGGATCGGGAATCTGGCGAACCTCATCCACCGGTCCCCACGGATTATCAGCCAGATGCTCAAACGGCGTCATTGCCTGGCCGGCATTGGCCCAGCCAAGGCCGGTTTCGAGCTTGCTATCAAAATCCCTGAGCGGTATGCCGCGCGTTCGCGTCATGCCGACCAAGTCGCTCCACAATAAATAAATTAAACCGCTCTCGCTCATCCGCTAGTCTCTTTTTCATCTTGCCCGTCACGCAGGCCACAATAGCGTGGCCGTGGCGACGAAGAAAACAGGTAATAGCTAAGGGACGAGAACATGAGCGAAGGCGACCCTAATAATAAGAGCGAGCGCGATCCGATTTACGATATTCTTTTCGAACCGGTGAAAATAGGCCCGGTGACGGCGCGCAATCGCTTTTACCAGGTGCCCCATTGCAACGGCATGGGCGACCGTCACCCGCGCGCCATGGCGGCCATGCGCGGCGCCAAGGCAGAGGGCGGCTGGGCGGTGATCTCGACCGAAGAAGTATCGATTGATCATTTGACTGATTTCAGTCCTGCCATTGAGGGACGCTTGTGGGATGAAGGCGACATTCCCTATCACGCCCGTATGGTCGATGAAGTGCATAAGCATGGCGCGTTGGCGGCCATTGAGCTCTGCCAGCAAGGCATTTCCTGCGCCAATAAGGACAGCCGCGAGGTGCCGCTTGGGCCCTCTGCTCAATCGCTGATCATATCGGCGCCGTTGCAGGCACGGGCGATGGACAAGAGCGACATCCGCGCCGTCCGCGCCAGCCACCGTCAATCAGCGCTTCTCGCCAAGCGCGCCGGCTACGATATCGTCTATGTCTATGCCGGACATGATCTCTCCTTAGCTCAGCATTTTCTCCTGTCGCGCTATAATCAGCGCAGTGACGAATATGGCGGCTCGCTCGAAAACCGTGCGCGCCTGTTGCGCGAATTGATCGAGGATACCAAGGATGCCGTCGGCGATAGCTGCGCTGTTGCGGTGCGTTTCGCGGTCGATGAATTACGCGGACAGGATGGTATGGAAGCGGGCGGCGAGGCGCCGGAAATCATCGCCATGCTGGCTGAATTGCCGGATCTTTGGGACGTCAATGTGAGCGATTGGGACAATGATTCGCAGACCGCGCGCTTTGCCGAAGAAGGCTATCAAGAGCGCTTTATTTCCTTCGTCAAAGGTCTCACCAGCAAGCCGGTGGTCGGCGTCGGGCGCTATACCTCGCCAGATCACATGGTGTCGCTGATCGCCAAGGGGGTACTCGATTTCATCGGCGCGGCGCGGCCCTCTATCGCTGATCCGTTTTTGCCCAGCAAAATCAATCAAGGGCGGGTGGAGGATATTCGCGAATGCATCGGCTGTAATATCTGTGTCGCCGGCGATATGACCCACACCCGCGCGCGCTGCACGCAGAACCCGACCATGGGTGAGGAATGGCGCAAGGGTTGGCACCCGGAGCGGATTCCGGTCAGTGGGTCAGAGGATAATGTATTGATCGTCGGCGGCGGCCCAGCTGGGCTGGAATGCGCCCGCGCCCTCGGCCAGCGTGGCTACGCCGTCACCCTGGCCGAAGCCGGCACGGCGCTCGGTGGGCGAATTCTCGGCGAATCCCGCTTACCTGGGATGGCGTCTTATCAGCGCGTAGTTGATCACCGCCTTGCCGCCTTCCATAAGCTGCCCAATGTGGAGACCTATCTCGCCAGCAATCTCAGCGCCGAGGAGGTAATGGCCTTCGAGGCCCAGCATATTGTGTTGGCGACGGGCGCCTCGTGGCGGCGTAATGGGGTTGGCTTTAGCCACCGCACGGCCCTGCCGATTGGCGCGTTGGCTCCCGCCATCTTCACGCCAGACGATATTATTGCCGGGCAGAAGCCGGGCGCCGGACCGGTCCTGGTCTATGATGATGATCGCTACATCATGGCCGGTTTGATCGCCGAAAAACTGGCTGCGGACGGGCACGATGTCACCTTGATGACGCCTGCCACAATGGTCTCGCCGTGGACCGAAAACACCCTCGAACAGCCCGCCATTCAGCGTCGTCTATTGCAGGCCGGTGTGATCATTCTGACTGCCCGGCGGCTTGTGGCTTTAGACGGTGGCGCGCGGCATGCGTGCATCTATGTCGGGGCGGAAGCGGAACTGGCGGTAGCATCGGTGGTGTTGGTCACGTCGCGCATCTCAAACGACGGCCTCATGCGTGAGCTACAGCTTAAGGGCGAAAATCAACCCGCGCCGTGGAAAAGCCTGACCTGTATCGGGGATGCCCTGGCGCCGGCCACCGTCGCGCACGCGGTCTACGCTGGCCACCGGTATGCCCGCGAGCTCGACACGGAAGCACCCATCGGCGCTCCCTTCAAAATTGAACGCATCACAGTCTAGCCACCATAGTCGCAGCGACCGTAATTATGGTGACAGTATGCTTAATTATTTAAAGACGGGATAAACACTGACATGGCGGATTTCACAGGTTTAACCAAGCGCTTTTGCCAAGCTGCCTGCACCGGCGGTGCGGAACTTGCGGTACTGTTCAGCGAAGACGGCACTTATCATGACGGCTTCTACGGCGAGTTTATCGGGCGCGCGGCGATCACCGACATGATCGATAATCACTTCCGCCGCGACGCCGAGGATTTCATCTGGCAAATGTATGAGCCGGCCATGAGCGACGGCATCGGCTATGCGCGCTATCGCTTCGGCTACACCTCAAAAATCGCCGATCGCACCGGCACTCGCGTGGTGTTTACCGGCATGGGCCGTTTTCGCCTCGAAGATGGTCTGATCACTCATTACACGGAAATCTTCGATCCCGGCATTGGCATGGCACAGCTCGGGTTTGATGCCGAGCGCATCGCCAGGCGGGCGCAACGTAGCGCGCAGGCGCTGCGCGGCGAGCCGGAAATGGCGCCCTTTCTCGCTGGCGCGCCGGTCGCGATGGGTGAATAGGTTTTAAGCGCTATCCGAGGCGGACGATCTCGCCGCTTTCGGCTGATTCCTGGGCGGCCAACACGGTCTCCATGGCGGCCATGGATTGTTCCGGTGTGATGACATTCGGCGTGATGCCACCCGCCACGCAATTGGCAAAATACATCACTTCTTCAGCAAGCGCGCCGCCGGTCACGCCGCCGATACGTGGCCAATAGGTAGTGTCCGGGCCGGTGGATCCGTCGGCATTGCACAGGCCAAAATTCGGGAATGTGTCCTGCACCTGGAGGAAGTCCTTCGAGCCGATGATCGACATGCGCTCATCAATCACAAAGGGCGCTGATTCGGGCATCAGCCAGTCGCTCTCATAGATCGCGCTGGCGCCATTGTCGAAGCGGTACATGATCTGAAACATGTCGGGATAGGCGTAATTATTGACCCGCACGGTCTGGGTATAAACGCTGGTCACCCGGGCGCCGGTGAACCATAGCATCAGATCGGTATCATGGATGCCGGTATCTGAAATCGGATTGACCTTATCGCTCGCGCCCGCGGCCCAAGCGGCCGGCACATTGCGGCGGCCGTTGAGCGAGACCACGTGACCAATGCTTCCCATGTCGATTTTGCGCTTGGCGGCGATGCAGCGCGGATTGAAGCGGCAGACATGACTAACCACCAGCGTCATTCCCGGCACGCCGGCAATGACGCTGCAATAGATTTCGCCGAACCAGCCAATGCCGATAACGCCAACCTTCAAGCCCGCTATATTTTTAGTGCCCTTTAACTCCTACCCTGATTTTTCTCGGTCGCGTTCACCAGGGCCGCCATATTGCCGTAGGGGTGTTTGTTATCGAACATCAGCTGGTGCGCGTGGCCGATCTCGTCGAAGCTGTAGGTCTCCGACAGGCACGGGTCGATTTCTTTGGCTATGACCATTTTGTTCACGGCTTCGGCCTGCACATCATTGGACAGATGGCTGCCCTGGAAGCGCTTCTGACGCATCCAATGGAAGCGCAAATCGAGGGTCACGTTGTAGCCGGTGGTGCCGGCGCAAATGACCACCATGCCGCCGGTATCGCAGAGGAAGTTTGAGGTCGGCAACGTCGTCTCGCCGGGATGCTCGAAAACAATCTGCGGGCTGACCTTGGCCCCGGCTGCCTCCCAAAACGCCTTGCCGAATTCGCGCGCGCCCTTAAACCAGGTGCCCCACTCCTTGCTTTCGATGTCGGGCATCACGCCCCAATGAGAAAAATCTTTGCGGTTGATCACGCCAACCGCGCCATGGTCGAGGCAGAACTGCCGCTTGTCTTCATCCGAAATAACGGCGATCGCCTTGCCGCCTTTAGCAGCGACAATCTGCAGCGCCAAGCTGCCGAGGCCGCCGGCGGCGCCCCACACCAGCACATGATCACCTTCATTGACGATATTCGGCTCCCAACCCATCAGCATGCGATAGGCCGTCGAGGCACAGAGCAGATAGCAGCCCGCCTCCTCCCAGCTGAGATGCTTGGGCTTGGGCTGACATTGATGGGATTGCACCCGGGCGAACTGGCAATAGCTGCCATAATTGGTCTGATAGCCCCAGATGCGGGTGCTTTCGGCCAGCATCGGGTCCTTGCCGGAGAGCACCCAGGGGTCCTCAGGCTCCCACCAGCCACTATGCACGACAACTTCGTCGCCGATTTTGACGTTGCTGACGTCGGACCCGACGGCCCAGACAATACCGGAACAATCGCTGCCACCGGCGTGAAAGTCTTCCGGCTCGCCCTTTTTCTGGCGGTCGGCGATGACGTCCACCGGGCGGCCCAAACCGGCCCAGACATTATTATAATTGATGCCGGTAGCCATGACGTAGACCAGCACGTCCTTGGCGCCGATCTCCGGCGTATCAATGATTTCGCGCTGCCACGCCACTTTGGGCTCGCCAAAGCGATCCGGGCGCACCGCGAAGGCGTTCATTTTTTCAGGGAGTTCTCCGAGCGGCGGACGATCACCGAGTGCGCAAATTTCCATCATTTCCTCAATTGCAAAACATGAATTGTGGTGATTCTACGCCATTTTTTGGTATTTTGCTATTTGCCCGACACTTGGATGGAATTTTATTTTCTTGAGTGGGCAGCCAATCCCGGATTGGGTGCCCAAAGATACCGAGTCCGAAAAGAGAATTCGGCGAATATAATGGAAAAAATAGGGGGCACGCGCATGCACGGCTTAATGATGAATCAACCACTGCTGATTTCCTCATTGCTCGAATTCGGAGCGCGCTATCACGCGGGTTCGGAAATTGTCTCACGCTCGGTCGAAGGGCCGATCCACCGTTACACATTCGCCGAATCCCATACCCGCTCAAAACAATTGGCCAAAGCACTGGCCCGCCTCGGCGTGACGGAAGGGGATCGCATCGCCACCATTGCCTGGAATGGCTATCGTCATTTCGAGCTTTATTTCGCCATCTCCGGCATGGGCGCAGTCTGCCACACTATCAATCCGCGCCTCTTTCAGGAGCAGATCATCTATGTGATCAATCATGCCGAAGATAAATATCTCTTTATCGACCTGACCTTTGTGCCGCTCCTCGAGGCGCTCGGCGAACATCTCCCCAAGGTCGCCGGCTATGTGATTATGACCGACAAAGAGCATATGCCGGAAACAAGCCTGAAAAACGCCCTCTGCTATGAAGAGCTGTTGGCGGCGGAGGATGCGGATTATAAATGGCCAATATTCGATGAGCTGACCGCCTCATCGCTGTGCTACACCTCGGGCACCACCGGCAACCCCAAGGGCGTGCTTTACAGCCATCGCTCAACAGTGCTGCACACTTTTGCCACCTGCCTGGCAGAAGGCCCCGGCGTTTCGAGCCAGACCAGCTATCTCGCCGTAGTGCCGATGTTCCACGTCAATGCCTGGGGCATCCCCTATTGCTGCGCCATGTCCGGCGCCAAGCTGGTGCTGCCGGGGCCGCGCTACGAAGGCGATATGATATTCGAGCTGCTCGACGATGAGAAAGTTACCGTCACCGCCGGTGTGCCGACCATCTGGCTGATGCTGTTGGCCGAGATGCGCAAGCGCGGGCGCAAGCCGCAAGCGCTCGAACAGTTGCTCGTCGGCGGCTCGGCCTTCGCAAATTCGATGATCCAGGCGTTTGAAGGAGAGTTCGGCATTGAGGTTCACCACGCCTGGGGTATGACTGAACTGAGCCCGATCGGCACCAATGGCTGTTTGCTCAAATCTCAGCAGGATCTACCGCAGGAAGAACGCTGGGCGATCAAAAGCACACAGGGCCGAGCGATCTATGGCGTTGAGAAAAAAATCGTCGGCGACGATGGCAAGGCGTTGCCGGAAGACGGCAAAGCCTTTGGCGAGTTGATGGTGCGTGGCCCGTGGACGGCGAGCGCCTATTTCAATGATCCCGAAGCCACCGCCCAGTCCTTCACGGAAGACGGTTGGTTCCGCACCGGCGATGTGGTGACCCTGAACCCGGACGGCTTCATGCAGATCGTTGACCGCAAGAAGGACGTGATCAAATCCGCTGGCGAGTGGATCAGCTCAATCGATTTGGAAAACGCCGCCATGGCCCACCAGGCCATTCAGGAATGCGCCGTCGTCGGCATGCCGCATCCCAAATGGGATGAACGCCCGCTCCTGGTCGTTGTCGCCGTTGAGGGCGAAGCGCCAACCCCTGAAGATGTCAACATTTTCCTCGCCGACAAGGTCGCCAAATGGTGGCTGCCCGATGACATGGTAATCGTTGATGAATTGCCGCACACGGCAACCGGCAAGGTGTCGAAGTTGAATTTACGCGATCAGCTCAAGGATTATGTATTTCCGGGAGTTTGAGAGCTTGCGCGCTTTGAGGCGGGATGGGACGGCTATCGGAAATTAAGGCAGCTTTCCTGACTCCAAGGCAGTTTTCCTAACTCCTATGCCAAATGTTGCAGTGCCGTGCGCATTTATTAGCGCTCACCCCGCCTTTTTTGTGAATGACACCTGTTGTTCGCAGCACCAACACCAGGCCACCTTGATTGCAAATATTTCAACAAGAATTCAGCCTTTTGATGTGTTAGCGTGACGGCAGGGATCAGCCGATAAAAACAGAGAAAAATAATGTCTACTCAGAATAATGGACGAACGACCAATGGCTGCGGCCAGCTCTACTATAGTGTCTTGGACACCATCGGCAATACGCCGTGCACCCGCATTAATAATCTGGTACCGGATGGCGTTCGGCTCTAAGTCAAGGCTGAGTATTTCAACCCTCTGTCTTCGGTGAAAGATAGGCTTGCGGTATCGATCATTGAAGAGGCTGAGCGCTCCGGTGATTTGAAGCCCGGCCAAACGGTGGTCGAGGTGACCAGCGGCAACACCGGCATTGGCCTCGCCATGGTGTGCGCGGCCAAGGGATATCCCCTGGTGGTCACCATGGCCGATAGCTTCTCGATTAAATGGCGTAAATTGATGCGCATGCTGGGTGCCAAGGTGGTGTTGACGCCGCGCGCACAAAAGGGCTTTGGCATGTATCAGAAGGCGAGCGCGGCCGGCGCATCGTCAAATATTTCGCGGTAGCGCGCTACGCTTTCGCGTAACGAGGCCTCCAACTGTTTTCGCTCGGTTATGTCTGTCGTGGTGCCAGCCCAGCGTTTGGTATTGCGCTTTTGGTCATGCAAAAAACGCGCCTGCATGAGGATAAATCGTACAGAGCCGTCGGGGCGGACAATTCGATATTCATCCGATAATGGTGTGTCGGATTTGAAAGCTTCCGCCCATAACCGCCGGGCCCTGGCGCGATCATCCGGGTGAACGTGGCTCAAATAGGTGTCGAAGTCCCGGGGAAATGCGTCCTTGTCTATGCCATAAATACGGCACAGTCCGGCGGACCAAAACAGGTTATCCGGTCGATCTCCACCGAGATATAAATCCCACATGCCAACGTTGGCGATCTCCTGCATTTCTGCCAGGTGATCCTCACTGCCACGTAGTGCATTTTCCGCCGCAATGCGCTCGGTGATATCTTGAATGAATCCCTGACTTTGGAGCGCTACGCCATTGACCATATGCGTGACCATGCCCAGTACGTGCACAACGCGCTCCTGGCCATCTGGCCGAACCAAGCGGTAAATGTGTTCCAGGCTTTTTTCCTTCTGTAGATCGCCGGCTAGTTGTGTAACGCGTTCACGATCTTCAGGATGGACATATTTTAAATATGTTGCTTGGCGCCTATCATGCTCGGAACGCTTCAACCCTATCATGCGATAAATTTCATCTGACAACGTCACGAAATTTTTGCTGTAGTCGATCTCCCAACTTCCGAGATGAGCCATTTCATGCGCAGATTCGAGCAATGACCTGTGGACCGGTGCCTCCATGTCAGGCGCTCTTTCAGATTCGGGAGCGGCATGGTTGGGAGGGATCTCGTTGCCATATTTTAACGCCGTCAATTGCCGTCGGAGGTCGCTGACCTCGTTGACAAGCTGACCTTTGGACCAGCACGATAAATCTTTATTTTGCAGTGTCGATGATAGCATTTAGCCGCCTTGATGAGCACAATTTCCAGTAAGCATATAAATATTTTACTAAGGTATTATTGACTATTAATTAATGAGCCTGCCTTAAGCGACCATAAGGGACGCTCAATACTTTATTGAATACCTAGAATAAAATATAAATAATTCAGCAGGTTACGTGGATAAAGGAGTTATCTCGCGTAATGCGATGAATCAAAACTGAAATCTATTAACTTGGTGCCCCGGCTATTTTGATAATCGGTTCTGCCGTTTGGAATAGATCCGTTCGCCTAGACCTCCAGCCACTCTTTGCGGATATCCGCGTTGTCGCACAAATCCTCCGACTTACCCTCGAAGACAATCCGGCCATGTCCCATGACGTAGATGCGGGTAGAGATTTGCAGGGCGATGGTGAGCTTTTGTTCGACCAACAGGATGGAGACGCCGCGCGCCGCGATTTCCTCGATGAGTTGTTTGACGCGCTCGACATTTTGCGGTGCCAGGCCCTCGGTTGGCTCATCGATCATGATCAGGTCGGGGTCGCCCATCAGGGTGCGGCAGATGGTCAGCATTTGCTGCTCGCCGCCCGACAACACACCGGCAGAGATATCGGCGCGCTCGCGCAGGTTTGGGAACAGGTTGAAGGTATCCTCAACCGACCAGCGACCGCTGGCACGGGTTGATTTCTGCCCGAGAATGAGGTTTTGCCGCACCGTGAGGGTGGGAAAAATCTCGCGGTTTTCGGGCACATAGCCGATACCCTTGCGGGCGATCACATGGCTCTTGCACCCGGCAATATTCTTGCCCTTGAAATGAATTTCACCGCTCGGTGCGACCTCGCCGATAATCGCTTTCAAAGTGGTCGAGCGACCGACGCCGTTCCTGCCTAATAAGCTGACGATTTCACCCTCACCTACATCCAGACTCACTCCTTGCAGTATATGGCTCTTGCCATAATAGGCATGCAGATCTTTAACGCTCAACATTTTATGAGGCCTCGGCGCCGAGATAGGCTTCCTGCACCTTGGCGTCGGCGCGGATTTCTTCTGGCGTGCCGGTGGCTATTATCTTGCCATAGACCAGCACCGAGATACGATCCGCCAGATCAAACACCACGCCCATGTCATGCTCAACAATCACCATGGTGCGAGTGGCGGAGATATCGCGGATCAGCGCCACGGCTTGTTCGGTCTCACTGCTGCTCATGCCGGAGGTCGGCTCGTCGAGCATGACCACATTGGCGCCGCCGGCAATGGTGACGGCAATCTCAAGCGCGCGCTGATCGGAATAGGAAAGCAGGCCGGCCGGCACAGCGCGGCGCGATGTCAGGCCTGTCTGTTCGAGCACCATATCGGTGCGCTCACTAAGGTCGCGGCGGCGATTGACGAAATGCCAGAAGCCATAGCCATAGCCCATACTCCACAAGGCGCTGCAGCGCACATTTTCATAGACGCTCATGCGCGCGAAGATATTGGTGACCTGAAAACTGCGGCTCAGGCCCTTGCGGTTGATCTGGTACGGCGTGCGATTGGTGATGTCTTCACCGTTCAAGGCAATGCGCCCGCCACTGACGCGGTGACGCCCGGTCACCAGGTTAAAGAGTGTCGATTTTCCGGCGCCGTTGGGGCCGATGATGGCATGAATTTCGCCCTGTTTGATGGCGAGGTCGACACCGCGGATAATTTCCGTCGGGCCAAATGATTTTTGTACGCCTGTAAGTTCGATGGCGCTTGTCATGACGCCACCTGGCGGCGCGCTTCATGCAGGGCGCTGTTATAGACTTCCGCCATGCGCGGATAGGCGCGGACGCAGCCGAACACGCCAACGGCTGTCAGCGCGATACAGATCAGCCACGGCCGAAAATCCGCCGCATCGAGCGCAATGCCATAGAGGATCATGGCGCTATCGCGCGTCGTTGTGGTGCTGAGAAAATAGATCATCTCGATCAGGCCGATGGCGCCCGCCAGTGCCACCAGGCTCACCGCTGAGGCGATGGCGTAGGCCGGCAGCATGGTGAGCAGCAGGCGTGGCCGGGCGCGCCGGATCGGGTCGTGCATCATGATCAGTCCGGCGAGGCCGCCCGGCGCAAACATCACCATCAGCACGAAGATCAGACCGAGATAAAGATACCAGGCCGGTGTGAGGTCACTGAGATAACTGTTGAGCAGGGTGACCAATATGGCGCCCAGAATAGGGCCGGCGAAATTTCCTGTGCCGCCGATATAGACCATGATCAGGATCACGCCCGATTGGCCGAGGCCGACCGTTTCAAAGCCCACATGTTCCACATTCACCGCATGCAGCGCACCGGCGATGCCAGCAAAAAACGACGACAGCGAAAACGCTAGCCAGCGCACCCGGTGGGTATTATAGCCGATAAACTGGACTCGCTCCGGATTGTCGCGCACCGCATTCGAGATGCGCCCGAACGGCGTGCGCGTCAGGGCATACATGGCGATGGCGGCGATCACGCACCAGACGGCAATTAGATAATAGACCTGAATATCCGGGCCATAGGTGATGTCAAACATTTCCTCGCGGATCCAGCGGTCAGTCTGTACGCCTTCCTCGCCGTTAAAGAAGAAGACGATAATCAACGTCAGCGCCGTCACCAATTCGGCAAAGCCGAGCGAGATCATGGCAAAGGCGGTACCGGCGCGGCGCGTCGAGACGAAGCCGATCAGGATGCCGAAGAACAGCCCGGCGAAGCCGCCGACGATCGGGATCAACGTCACCGGTATGTAAGGCAGATCCTCGCTGGCCATGCCGTTCATCACATGCGCCGTGACATAGCCGGCAAGGCCGAAATAAACCGCATGGCCGAACGACAGCATGCCGCCTTGGCCGAGCAACATGTTGAAGGCAAGCGCGAAGATGGTGGCAACGCCGATTTGGCTCATCACCGTAATAGCGAAACCTGAATCGGTCAGCTGCGGTAGGACGATCAGTATCGCGACGATGCCGGCGGCAACGCCCGGCTTGGTGAGATTCGCCATTGTTGGCTTTGTCGGATTGGCCATGGTCATACGTCACGCGTGCCCAGCAGGCCGCGCGGGCGGAAAATCAGCATCAGCACCAGCAGCAGATAAGGCACCAGCGGCGCGATGCCGGCGGTCGTCAGATTGACCAGATCGGCGAGAACGCCATCCACATCGCGCTCAATGCCAAGGGCGGCGAATATGGGATAGAACGAGAAATCATAGGAGATCGCGAGATTGTTGAGGATGCCGATCAACAGTGAGGCGATCAACGCGCCGCCGAGCGAGCCGAGCCCGCCGACAACGATAACGACGAATACGATCGGCCCGAGCTGGATCGCCATGCCGGGCTCGGTGCCGAGCACATTGCCACTGATCACTCCGGCCACGCCAGCAAGCGCACAGCCGACGCCGAAGGTCCACATGAAGACTTTCGGCACGTCATGGCCGAGCGAGGCAACCATATGTGGGTGGGTGAGAGCGGCGCGGATGATCAGGCCGATGCGGGTGCGTGTCAGGCCGAAAAAGAGCGCAACGAAGATCGCCACCGAAATGAGTAACATGAAAATGCGGTAAGCCGAATAATCGAGCCCCTGCCAGGCGAAGGCCGTAACATTGAGCGACGGCGGCACGTCATAGGACACCGGCACCTTGCCCCACACCATCTGGACAATTTCCTCGATGACGAAGGCGAGGCCGAATGTAAAGAGAAGCTCGGCCACATGGCCGAAGCGATGCACCGGTCGGAGCGCGTAGCGCTCAACCAGAGCGCCAACCACGCCGACCAGGATTGGCGCGATGATCAATGCGGGCCAGAAGCCCATATGGTGGCTCACCTGATAGGCGAAATAGGCGCCCAACATAAAGAAGCTGGCATGGGCGAAATTAAGTACGCCCATCATGCTAAAAATCAGCGTCAGGCCGCTGGCCAGCAAGAACAGCAGCATGCCGTAGAGAACGCCGTTAAAGAGCGAAAATACGAATACTTCCAAAACGCTTCCCGCCGCGTCGATCTTGTTTAATACAAAAAAGCCCCGGCCCCCCCGTCTAGGCGACCGGGGACCGGGTGCAGCTCCTAGAGACGTGAAGCTTTTATCTAGTTGGGCCGCTTCATGTCGCAGGTCGTCGGCAGGGTGGTATCCGCCCGGCTGATGACACCGTCCGTGGCAAAGGCAAGACCGAAATCCTTGCCCTTGTACGAGATCGGGTGAGTGTATTTGGTGGTCAGGCTTGAGACCATGAGCTGCGTTTGAATTTGATGGTCAGAGGCACGCATCTCCACTTCGCCGAGCGGGCCCATATAGGTCATGCCCTCGAGTGCCATACCAACCGGGATCGCATCGGAGCTGCCGGCTTTGTTCATTGCGGCCGACAACATATCGATCACCCAGCGATGGCGGTCCGAATACCAGGTGTCCTGATATTTGCCCAAATAATCCGCCGCGAACTGGCTCACATCAGCCGGGATGCCGTCGTGATTTTCATGAAATTCATTGATCTGCTTCATGCTGATCTTCGCCGCATCGGCACCGTAGCCACCGACCGAGGAGGTGAGCCCGCCATAGACGGTATAGAATTGTGCCGACAGATTGGCGCCGGCGGCAAATTTCACCAGACGGACCAGATCCGGGCCCCAATTGCCAGTGAGGATTGTATCGGCGCCCGACGCCTTGATCTTGGCGATGTACGGCGTGAAATCCTGCACCTTGCCGAACGGCACGATCAATTCGTCGCCGACCAGCTCGATACCAGGTGTGCGCTCGGAAATTAGGCGTCGCGCTGCAGCCTGGAAGCTTTTGCCGTAAGCATAGTTCTGGTTCAGCATGTAGACTTTCTTGATGCTGCTGTCGCGGCTCATCTGCGTCACCAGCCCGGCGACTTTCTGATCCACATTGGCGTCAAAGCGGAAATGCCAGAACGAGCAAAGCTCATTAGTGAAAGCCGTCGTCACTGCTGAATGATTGAGGAACAGAATCTCGCTGCCCGGGTTGCGCTTATTATGCTTGTTGACGAATTTGATGATGTTGAGCGCATGATTGGAGCCGATGCCCTGAACGATATATTTCAGGCCCATATCCACCGCTTTTTTCAATTGCTGAGTGGTTTTCTCGGCGCTCATGGCATTGTCGAGCGGCACGATCTCAAGCATTTGACCGCCGAGTACGCCGCCGGCTGCGTTGATTCTCGCGGCGCTGAATTCAAAATTTTGCAAAGCGTCCGTGCCAACCGCAGCAACGGGGCCGGACAATGGTTCAATCAAGCCAATCTTGATGGTATCGGCAGCGCTGGCGCGCGGCGCGACGGCAATAAGGCCTGTCATAACTAGGCCGGTCAAACAGGCAATTAGTCCCATTAATCGCATGACAATCTCCCTCCCGATTTTGATTTACGTTATATGGCGTCCTGCTCGGGGCTAATTTTAAAAGACCCGTCTTGGCGGTCACCTATTGATAAGTGTACGTTGCGTGTGCGACAGAGGCAATAAAGCTCTGCGTTGCATAGAAAGAGTGAG
>Ga0115002_10001969_pt1 | contig 27311 bp, 19 predicted proteins | sample ArcticOcean_MG_C_8_FD_89576 | JGI IMG/M metagenome (GOLD analysis project Ga0115002, IMG submission 89576) | Marine microbial communities from western Arctic Ocean - ArcticOcean_MG_CB11_86 | ecosystem: Environmental > Aquatic > Marine > Oceanic | place: Arctic Ocean: Canada Basin | collected... | reverse complement strand
CTGAAGAAAGAAGCACTGAAGAAAGAAGCACTGAAGAAAGAAGCACTGAAGAAAGAAGCACTGAAGAAAGAAGCACTGAAGAAATCTCGCTTTAAAGGGTCACCGCCAACGGATCCAGCCAAGAAGGAACGCGCAAAAGAGGAAGTAAAAAGACCTAGCGACGGTGCCTCGGCGTCACGGCCGAAAACGCCAAAGACCGATTCGCAAGGGGGTAAGAAGAGCTCGCCAGAGAAGTCGCGCGAAGCCCCGCGATCCGCCAATCCCAGCGGCGGTCAAAAGAAGGCGAAGCAGCAATCCGCAGCGAAAAAGAGAACGGACGGTCCTCACGCTGCCGTTCCACCACCGCTGACGAAACCCGCCGCCAGTGCGGGCCCCAAACCGCCACCATTACCAAAAAAACGGCCCGCTGATCAAAAACCAAAAGCGGACGCCGCAGATGCAGAGAGTAAGAAAGGAACGTCTGCTCGCTGGCGCGTGAAGGATGACTCCCTTCCCCCAACGGAAGCAGAAAAAAACTCTGCGGAAGAACATTCGTCTGCGGAGGATCGTGAGCAACCTTCGTCCAAGCCAACCAAGAGGGCAGCCGAGCCCCAATCCAGTAAGCCCCAGTCCAGTAAAAAGTCTTCCGGCGATAAGTTACCGGCTAAGAAGCCCTCTCCGCCACCGACTCAAAAGAAATCGAACGTAGAAGACACGGAAGTTTGGGAGAAAGATGCGATCGCTGCAGCGGCGGCAGAATCGGCGAACGCTTCTAAAAAGAAGACGGATCCAAAGGCGAAAGAAAGCAAACAAGCGCCTCTCAAAGGAGCCTCTTCAAAAGCCGAAGTTAGCTCTTCAAAAAAACGTTCGGAAGCGAAGGCGACTTCAAAACAGCCTCGGCAAGAGAAAGGACGGGACAAGAAGTCTCCCGCCACGAAACCGAGTCAGCCCTCTCGGCAGAGTTCGCAGAAACAAACTGCAGCCGTCCCGCCGAAGGGAACGAAATCTCAAAAACAGACCGCTCCTCAATCGGCCGCCCCAAAACCAACATCTGAAAAGTTAACATCTGAAAATCCAAAGCCGCAAAAGCAAGGCAAGGAGTTGGTAGCAGATCAGAAATCCTCAGCAGAAAAACCACAGCAAACGAAGAAGACCAGATCCAAGCCTCCTCCCCGAAAACCGTCGCAGCAAGCAAAGCAAACTGCGGCTACGATTGCTCGCGATTCTTCTGCACCAGCCGCTGTCCAGAAAACTGTGCCGCCAGATCCAGTTGAGCCTGATCCGGTAGCTTCAGAGCCAGAGCCGCAGGAAATAATTCATGGTGTGGCTGCAACATTGCCGCAAAAAGTGACCGTGTTTTATTTGGCCGCGAGTCTGACCGCAATGGCTGTGTTTGGAATGAGTCCAGCAGTTTGGAATCTGTTCGAGTTTTTTACGACCGAAGACGGAGCCGGAGTTGCTCGTTGGGCGCTGGTCTTGCTGGTGGTGGGCGTCGTTCAGCTGGCTTATGCGGTATACGTAAGTCAATTGCCCGATTGGAGCACCGTTTGGGTTTTGGCCTTAATGGTGCTTTGTATGTCCACCGGTTATGCAGTCTTCTTAGGGATCTGCATGATGTCGAACGAACAGAACGAGATCATGGTCTTCCTAGATTTGGGGGACCGAGTTTACGGAAGTAAGGCGACCAGCTGGTGCTTTATCATGATGGCGATATCGAGTCTGTACACATACTTTGCTGGCGGAATTAGCGTCAGGTGGTATCGAACGGAACGCCAGCTGCGCGAGGCCATGGGCAGCGGACAATGATCGGACAGCGAGCGAAATATAAGTCGCAACCGTCCCCTCGCTAGATGGTGCTGTTCTTCATAAAGGACACGGTGTATTGCAGCGGAATAACGCTGTAGATTCCTCGCGTGAAGATCAGGTTTATCCAATCGTCGGTAACTTGGATTTGCCTTTTGGGTACGACGATCGTATCGAGATGCCGCAGGAAAATATTATCGCAGGGCGTCGCGTCGTTCCCATAAAGTGCGTCGTGAATATCTACTCGAGTGGCAATGATTCCCCAGTCTTCGGTACGCCGAAAGACGATGACGTTGCGAAGGTTTCCGCCTGGGTTCCAGCCTTGTGCCAGTGCAATGGCATCCATCACGGAAGTGGGATCGGTGATTGAATAGCGATCGGGAGCGGTGACTTCTCCAAGCACATAGATTGAGGTTGGAGCTCGGCGAGCCAACTTTGTGGTAATTTCGGCTCCGGAAACGAGCAGTTTGTAGCGGGCATCAATTTCGCGATTTACTTCGTCGATCGTCAATCCTTGCACAAACACAGAACCGATGCTTGGAAGTTGGATCGTTCCCTCGGGAGTCACGGTGGCGGGTAGGACCTGACCACCTGCTCCGGCGCGACGATCGTAGACCGACCGCAGTCCTTCTAGTTTTGCATTTACTGTTCTAGGTGAAACTGTGATTCCTGGGATCGGAATCCAAGTTTCAAATCGTTTCTCCAGTTTGGCTTGCAATTCTGGAAGAGTCAAACCAGCGGCGGCAACGGGACCAGCTAGTTTGAGAGTGACGGTTCCGTTTTGCTGGACCGTCACATCTCGAGTTAGATTGAGAACGGCTTCTTGGTCGTTACTGAAGTCGATCGTAATCACATCGTTCGGCGACAATTCGTAGGGACGATTTGTGACTTCGTGAGTCTTGCGAAAGAAGAATTCCAGCTGGTCTCCAACTCGAAGTCGATATTTCCCGACGTGAACTTGGCGAGCTGGGCCCGTGTAATTTCCTTGATTCCACAGATCCCATGTTCCCGGAGGGACGCTCGGGATCGCACCGTTGTGTTGGCACAATTGAATTTTGAAATCGTTTGGGTTGGCGTCAGCTGTCGCGATAGGTTCGCCGTCGAACTTGGCATTCGATTGTCGTTGGTCATCGGAAGGCATCTGACCAATTCGAAACACGGCTGGGAACTCGGGGATTTCTTTGAGGGCCGGTGGATCGATTGGTGGGCCGAATGGCGAGACAATTGTCCGTTCCACTTTTGTAGTTTCGACGTCAACGTCTATCTCAATATTCGCGTCAATCAGCTCGACGCTATCGGCGTGCTTGACCATTAGTGGTTCGGGCTCTATCTGCTCCTGTTGCAAATAGAGACGAGTGATTCCAAACGTGGCAATCAATGCGAGTGCGCACATCAAGTAGCTTCCACTGATTTTTTGTAATCTCTGCATCATCGAACGAGAGTCCTTTACTCTAACAGTCGTTACCGTTTCCAGAATTGCCACCAAGCGCTTGCCGGTTGATTCATGGGATGTTGAGCCGCAGGTATTGGCCGCACCATATATTGCGGAAGGCCGTTATACGGGGGACTCGCTTGGGGTTGGCGGTTGTACGGATAATTCATTGAGGGGTTAGGTTGCGTCGCATTTGTACGTGTTGGATTTGGGTGCGTTGAATTTGGGTGCGTTGAATTTGGGTGTGTTGGATTTGGGTGTGTTGGATAGCGAGGTTGCGTTTGCGGAGCGTAGGCACCCTGTCCAGGTTGTCGATGTTGGCCGTGTTGGAACTGCTGAACAGTGACGAACTGAACTGGTGGTTGTGAGCCCGGCGCTGTATTTGGAGCCGTTTGGCCGATCGCGGTGCCGCCGTTGGCACGGGGCTGAGGCGAGTATTGTGGCGCGCGATACGGGGCTGCGGGGTTGTTTCGGAATTGTTGATGAGCTGGAACCTGAACTTCACGCATGCGATTCTGGACAACCGTCATGTTGTGCCAAGTCTCGGGCTGAGGTGATATGGCGAGACTGTGGGAAAGTGCTGCGTGAGCTGCTTGTAACTGACCGCGTCGACACAGCAAAACGCCCAGTTCGTTGGCTGCCTGAAAATGGCTCGGCTGCACTGTGAGCGCCGATTTATGAAACAACAATGCTTTGAAAGTCACCGTTGCACGAATCGTCACAACTTGACCCGGATGCTCCGATAGCTCCGAATAAATTCGGCCGAGTCCGTAAAGTGACTGCGATGCAACTGGCATTCCTCTGCAGGCAATCTTGATCTGTTCCTCTGCATAATTGTAATAAGCTTGAATCGCTAAACTCGGTAACATGCCGTTCAGTTTCATGTTGTGAAGAACTGGCGTGCGGTGTGAATCGACGAAGAATTGTATCGAGTCTTCCCGGTCGATGCTTCCGGATTGAGGGGCGAAATGGTCAGCCTCTTTGATCGCTCGGAAAGCGTGGGAAAGTGCAAGTGAATGGGTGCGATTGCCGCGCTGTAAGTCCAAACCTCGTGCAACAGTCTTGAGACTCTCAAGGAATTCCGCTCGAGCGGAATAGTATGCAGCTCGAGAAGCTAAGTTGATCGCTCGTTGATTGTGAACTTCTGCTTCTTTGGATATCGCGTTCAACGCATGGTAATTCAACGCTCCCGGCCGAGCTGCGTACGGTTGAGCCAATTCCCGAACTTCCGGAGCCTTCTCTTTCCAGGAGTCGTCCTCTAGCCAGTTGTCGCGCTCCAACGTTAAATCACCCTGCGCAACCTGTTCGGGATCGTTCTTTCGAAGTTCAGAAGATTCGAGTAGCGCTTTTTCGGTCAATTCACTGTCGGCGCTTGGATTGCTTGGAGCACCTTCGTCTTTCGCCTCAGTTTCCGGTGGCGTAGTTTCAGGTGACGTAGTTTCCAGTGGCGTAGTTTCCAGTGGCGTAGTTTTCGCTGGGACGGTTGGCTCGGAATCCTTCAACTCGTTTGCCGGAGTTGTCTCGGGCTGGAGTTTCGTAGGGGAATCGGCCAAGTCTGAATCGATCGGTTGTTGTTTGCGGTTGAGTTGTTCTCGCAACAGCGCGATCTGCCGAGCTAATTCATTGAGTTGTTCCGTGTTGTCGGCTTGGTTGGGAGTGTCGGCTTGCGATGAACTCGTTTCTTCCTGAGTGCTGTCAGGACTATCAGCCGAGTTAGCATGCGAGTCATCTTGCTTGGGTTGAGGAGCGGTAACGGTTTGAATCGACGGAACAAGCGGTTCAGTGTTGCTGGTATTTACTGGGTTGTTGGTAATAACTGGATTGGTATTTGTGGGTGGCCAGCCGACGTCGCGAGTCGGGAACTTTATGGGGCTTGGAAACCGTCGTGGCGTTGTTGGGATAGCGGCCACATCGTTAGCATTACTAACGGGTGTAGTTTCTTCGACTTGGTTTGGAGTCCTGGTGGGGAGAGCAGGCGACTTGAGGTCGTCAGCGTCCGCTACATTCAGATCGACATACTCAAGGTTTTTCAACGCCGCGGGCGTCGTCACATTATCTGTTGCTTGAGGATGATCGACGGGCACGACGTTATGATCCGCCACAAAACGGCCCGGTTCGTCTTCGAGCGACTTGCTGGGCGACTTTTTGGGCGCTACCGAAATCGTTCTCGATTCCAAATTGCTGGCAATCGCAGGTGGCTGATGTTGTAACGGCTTATCCGTGGCGAAGAACCAGTTGGATAAATGTGCCGACGAGATAGCAAGCGCTGCCCCAGCTGCTATGGCTATCGGTAGTTTTATATATTTCTTCGAATCCATTTCATGTCCGTATGAAAGGGGTGCCTGTTGAGTTATCGATATTATCTCGCGAGCAGAGGCACTCGTTAGTCATCAGATCGACCGGGATGATCGAAACGATTGATGCAATCGGAAGAAAACTACTAACTGCAGGAGAATGCGAAACAGGAATTTTCCGCTAACTGTTGTAATCGTTATCTTTTACGGTCCCAGGTTGTTCAACTTCGTCAAATTTCGCAAGTGAGAAAATCGGAGTAATCGATATAACCGGTGCAGCTTAACAGGGGAGAGGGATTCGCAAGGAAGCAGTAAGCAGGAACAGTTCGCAACTCGCAACGCGAGTCACTCTCCCTTTGGGAGAGTCGGAGTCTCAGCTCCGGAGAGGGTTTCTGAAGTTCGTTTGACGTCACATCCACGTCTTTTTGAACTGAAAAGAATGTCTGGAAGTCTCGTGTTGGGCGATTTGTGCTCGATGTCTAGCTGTAACGCCTGCGGCATAAAGAATCAAAATGCGGACTTGAATCGAATCGGAAATATTCTCGTCCACAGTGCGCTGCACTGGGCTGACATAGCGCTGTACCTTCGGCCATTTAGGCTGGATCCAGAAGAGAGGTGTGGCGGAGCGCGTAGCAGACGTCGCCAGACTTCTGGGGATTTGCTGCTACATCCTATCGTTTAACAGCTAACAGCTAACCGCTCATTCTCTATCCGTACAGGATTTGTTCCGTAGGCTGGTCGGCATTTTCGGGATCGTATCGTTTGATTCCGCATTTTTGCATTGCCAGCATGCTGAGATACAGAGGGTTGAGAATGAGATACCGTTTCCACAATCGGCGTGGTTCTTGGACGAGTCGATAGAACCACTCGAGTCCCCAGCGTTGTAGTCGAGGAGGTGCTTGTGGCAACAGACCTGCGTGGAAATTAAAAGCCGCGCCGACTGCCAATATTGGCATCGACAGTGCGTCTCGATATTCGTAGGCCCAGACTTCTTGCCGTGGGCAACCCAGTCCGACGAGTGTGATTGCCGCGCCGCTCGCCTTTATGTTGGCGACCGTTTCGTCCCGTTCCTCCTCCGACATGCAGCGAAATTTCGAGGCTTGAGTGCCAGCGATTTTTAACTGCGGGAATTTTTCAAGCAGCTTGTCCGACAGTTGCTGGAGCAATTCTTCGCTTCCTCCAAAGAGGAAAATTGGCAAGCCCTGCTCGGCGGCGCGCTGGCAGGTCTTGAGCATTAGGGTTGGCCCGTAAACTCGATCGCAGAGTTTAGTCCCGTGTAGTAGGTTCAACGCCCAGCGAACGGGTTGACCGTCCGGAACGACGAGGTCGTGTTGATTGAGACGAAAACGATGAGTGCGATCGGTTGCTCCCGTCATGACTCCATGCACGGCCAGAGCGGAAACGGCGAGCGGCTGTTTTGCTGCGGCGGCCTCGGCAATCTTTTCGACGGCAGCTTCGTAGTCGACCGCGTCGATTCGAATTCCAAGTACGTTGTGTTTTCCTCGGTCAATCATACAGTGGCCTCCGCCCAACGCTCGACGTTGACATCGTAAATTTCACGGCAGATCGCCGCAACGTTACGCGTCAGTTGCCAATCTGGGTAGTGATTTTGGAACTTGGCTACATCGCTGACCCACCACATGTGGTCGCCAACTCGATTCTCTTCGCTGTACGTCCAATTCATTTCGCGACCGGTGATCTCTTCGCAAATCGTGATAGCTTCGAGCATCGAGCAGTTGCTGAAACGACCGCCACCAATGTTGTAGACTTCGCCCGATCTCGGAGCGCGGAAGAAGTTATCGAATGCGCTGATCAAGTCCGCGCTATGGATGTTGTCGCGAACTTGCTTGCCGTTGTATCCAAATACTGTATACGGTGTGCCGGTCGTTGCGCACTTGACCAAGTAGGCCAGGAAACCGTGCAATTGTGTACCGGAGTGATTGGGGCCGGTGAGGCAGCCACCGCGGAAACAAGCGGTATTCATGTCGAAGTAACGGCCGTATTCTTGGACCATCACGTCTGCTGCGACTTTCGAGGCGCCGAACAAACTGTGGAGTGTTTGATCGATCGACATGTCTTCGCTAATGACAGTGGCGTGCGGATGACTTTCCTCGATATCCCTACGAGTTTCCGTTTCGTGAAGTGGCAGGCGATTGGGAGTGTCACCGTACACTTTGTTGGTCGAAGTGAAGATAAAGACCGCTTCCGGAGCAGACTGTCGAGTTGCCTCGAGTAAGTTCAGCGTACCGACGGCGTTGACTGTGAAATCGGTATGCGGCTCGCGAGCTGCCCAGTCGTGTGATGGTTGGGCAGCGGTATGAACAACCAGTTTGATGTCGTCGCCATATCGCTCGAAAATGTCGTCGATGTCGCCTTTGTTGCGAATATCTGCGTCGACGTGACGGTAGCGATTACCCAATTCGGTTTCGAGGGACTGCTGTTGCCATTTTGTCGACGCCTCGTCGCCAAAGAAGCGACGTCGCATGTCATTGTCGATGCCGACGACATCGAGTCCTTGCTCGGCGAAGTGACGCGAAGCTTCCGATCCAATTAACCCAGCAGCACCCGTTACGATTGCAACACTCATGACCTACCACCCTTTTGACTATCGGACTGTATCTCTTATCTGTGTCTCTGTGTCTCTGTGTCTCTTATCTGTGGACCGCTGTGTAGCACGGGCTTTCAGCCCGTATTCATCTGTGGTCCAAATCAATTACTTTTCTCGCGATTACTAATTACGACGTTTGCTCTATTCGCTTTTGTTTGTTCGAGTTCCCTACGACTTGTTTTTTCGCTTCTCCGTGAATTGCTTTCTCGTAAATCTGGAGCATCATTTCGTAGTTAATATCTTCAGTGAATGCTTCTTCAAATCTTGCTCGCGCGGCATTCTGCATTTCCTCGGGATTGGGGTGAGAGCAAACGGCGTCGAGTTTGGCCATTAAGTCGACGGAGTTTCCCGGATCGAAGAGCATGCCTGTCTTGCCGTGAATTACACCCTCTTTCATGGCGCCCAATCTCGAAGCTACGGAGGGCGTGCCGACGCTATATCCTTCCACGATCGTCCGACCAAACGTTTCGTAGCAATTGGACGGTAAGACGAGGACTTGTGCCTTCGCGATTTCTTCCATCACTTGGGCTGGAGGAAGTTGTCCTATCCAATCAATACGCGAGTCGTTTGCCGCAGCCTTTTGAATTGAATCTCGCAACGGGCCATCGCCGACCAACTTCAATTTCAAATCGATGTCGTGATTTTCCCACGCCTCCAGCAGCGTGCTGATACCCTTCTCTTCGGAGAGGCGGCCGACGTAAATCGCACCGTTCCGTTCGCCCTGGAAGTCGATGTCGTGTTTGCGGATGAAGTTTGGTTTGACATCGATCTTCTCAGCGGGAAAACCGCCCTGAATGTACTTTTGTCGAGCGAACTCGGTCAACGTGAAGAACAAGTCGATTTCGTTGTGCCACGTTCCTCGCAGTCGATGGTAGGCGAGCATCGTGGATACGACCGTGCTGGCCAATCTCGAGTTGCGATAACAACCGTGTAAGATTGCCGGCCATGCGAAGATCTTGCCTAAACAGTCCTCACATGCAGCGTTGTTTCTTGAGAAGACTGCGTTGGGACACATTAGTCGATAGTTGTGAAGCGCTTGGACAATGGGAACGCCTTCACTCTTGGCAGCCTTATATATCGATGGCGACAACAGCGGAAAGATGTTCGTGCAATGCATAATATCTGGTCGCTCTGCCCGAATGAGTTCTTGAACTTCCTTGCGGACTTTGCTGTTCCAGAATGTTTGCCGAGCCACGTTCAGTTTGGACAGTTTGGGGATCTCATCGTTGTGAATGGTGTAGCACAGCACACTGTGCCCACGTGACTCGAGGAGCCACGCTTCGTCGGCGAACGTAATGTCCTCGCCTCCGAGCTGCTGGTAGTAGTTATGGCACAGTAGTATTTTCACTATCGAATCCTAAACACCTAAACGGTGGTAATGTCTTTTGAAGAGGTTTGGTAGTTCACAGTTCCGAACATCTCGCGTTCGCCGCGGAAATCTAGTTGTTGGAAGAATTTCTCTTGTGGGAAAACTGTGGGAGCTAATTGTCTCAGCGTATTTCGTGTATAAGCGGTCGTTCGCCAGACTCGACACATTGCCATCGTGCTGGCGGCACTGCGGCCGCTTATCTTTGTAATTAACCACTTGGGAATCGCCACGACACTCATGTGTGCCAGACGAGCCAAGCAATTCACGATCACGTAGGCATTTCCGCGACCGCGATAATCCTCGCGAGCTCGATTCCAGCCATGCCGGATCGAAAGCCAGCGAACGTAGGGAATTGAAACTCGGTAGTCGTCCATTAAATGGAGAACGGTAGCGTCGGGGCAAAACCAGGCTTCAATTCCCGCTTGGTCAATTCGGTTGAACAACTCGGTGTCTTCTGCGGCTTCCACAAGGTTTTCGTCGAACAGTCCAACTTCATCGAAGACGGTCCGGTGTAGCATTAGATTACCTGCTCCAGGAGCAGATCGACTTTGATAACGGAATGCTTGTTCGGACTCTTCTAGGGGCGAAAGGATCGATTCATACAATTCGCGTTGGTCTGCAGGACAGGAATCGGGCAATCGAACTCGGACCGCGCCACCACCAACTCGAATCTGTCGAGTTTCGAGGAAACGGTACATGTTCAAAACGCAATTGGGAGCTGCGGTCTCGTCGTCGTCAATAAAATAGATGTAATCTCCAGACGCCTCGGCGATGCCGCGGTTGCGAGCGAACACGACACCTTGCGATGATTCGATAAACGTTCGCATCGGAACAGTCGCGTCGTTCGCGAGCTGCTGGAGAACTTCTTCGGTTTCATCAGTCGATGCATTGTTGATAACGACGATTTCAAAATTCAGTTCGCCCTTGGTTTCCTGCTTGAACAAACTGTCCAGGATCCCCAGCAAGAAATTCGCTCGGTTATATGTGCATACTACGACGGTGACATCGATTTTATTCATTGACTGCCTCCACCGTTGGGTGATCCATTGCTTGCAGAATGAACAGGAAAGAAGCGACTCGAACCGCTGTTCCAATCGCAATTCCAATTACCATTCCGTACGCAGCTCCAATGACCCCATAGACTGGTAGTAGTGCAGCGACACTGCCGATGATCATCAGAGTTGTGACCACGTCGGCTGGCACGTTGGCTCGCGGTTTCGAGACTGCCCAAAGTCCCGAGCCGGCGACGACGGAAATACTGGCGATCAATACCATCAGGGACATCACGAATACCATGTTCGCGGCGGCGTCATACTTACCGTCGTAGATCACACTCAGGATCGGTTCGGCGAAGAAGAACAACACGACGTTCATGCTGCCGATTACAAGTAAGAACATGCCGGCGGTGCGTAGCAACAAACTGCACATCGCCCAGACACCTCGATCGGTGTAGACACGCGGAGCATTTGCGTTGAGGAATCTTCCGATACCGCCGACGAAGACGTTGGCCGTTCCGACTAAACCACCGCAAGCGGCGAAGACAGCAGTCTCTTTCGCACCCAATTGAGCCGTAACGATCAGCGGTACGACAAACGGTGAGCATTCGCCAATCAGCTTGCTGACGAGAGCCCACTTTCCGAAAGTCCAATTACGCCACCAGTCGGATTTGATACTCTTGACGCCGAACTCCATCGCATTGGAGCTGCCGAAGTACCAGATCGCACAAGCGATTCCATGCGTCGCGGCCAAAGCACCGATTACCGTTGAAGCGGTCAATTGACCCGTAGTAGCCAAGACTCCCATTACCAATGCGTGTGCGAGCAACATACCGGTGCTGAGCGACAGAGTCAGTTTCATTTGACGGTGTACAAACATCGTTTGGCGAAGATGATCGTGTAGCATCATCAACGGACAGGCGATGATCAATATAAGGACCGCATCGATGAAGGGCTGTGGAGCGGCGGAAGCGATGTGTCCCCACCAATTTGCAATGAGCAGCACAGCCGCGACGAGCGATATTATTAGCTGATGAATGAGTGTACTGCCTGCGTACGACGACCGTTCTTCGGCGGGCCGGCGGAAGCAGTTTACGGAATAGGGTGCGGAGACCAACCGCGATTGAATCTGCCGTGCAAATACGATCGTTTGGAAGGCGATATAGTAGATCCCGAGTTGTTCGGGGGCTGCGTAGCGACCCATTATTACAGTTGTCAAGAAGCTTGCTGCACTTATGACCGCTTGATCTGCAACCGACATTGCACCAGCGCGGGCCGTGCCGCGAGGTGAAGATGCATTCATTTCGCGCTGCGTGGATGTTTCCACGTTGGCGGCATCTATCGATAGTGTTGCATTGGTGGTCATTTAGTTATTTGGTAACCTCAGCGGGCAGCCGTTTCTTAAGTTGCAGACTCTTGCCGTGTTTACTCGCAGCCTCTGCGTAAATCTGAGTTAAATGTTTGTAGTAAACGTCGTCACCCAGTTCGCGGAGCGCGAATTCTCTTGCGTTCTGTGAAAGCGTCGTGTGTAGGTCGTCATCGTTCCAAAGTTGCCGCATTTTCTCGGCGAGTTCAGCTTCGTTGTTAGGCTCAAAAAGCATTCCGGTGTCGCCATCGCGAACGAGCTCTACCAGTCCACCGATACGTGATGCGATAACCGGAAGTCCGTGACTCATTGCTTCGACAATAACCAACGGACACATTTCGAAGCACAAACTAGGGACGACTACGAATCTCGCGTTGGCATAGAACGAGTTCATTTCCTCGCGGTCGCACCTGCCTAAGAAAGTGACATTGGAACCGACTTGTGCTTTCAAGCTCGCTTCTTCTGGTCCGTCGCCGGCGAGTTGGATTGGTAGTTCGGGAGCCAAGAGACTGGCTCGAGCGAGACAGGCAATGCCTTTCTCGCCGCTCAAGCGACCAGCGAAAGCACTGTACGAACCGTTTTTATTTACAGCTCGATCCTCGACAACACCCGAGAACAAATTGGGGAGAATCGATATTTGATCCTCGCGAAAACCATATTGCTCAAAACGATCTTGAGCGAAGCCGGACAAGGCAATGACGGTGGTAACGTTGTCGGTGAAGAGTTTGAATTTTCGAGCGACCGCAGCCCGCGCTGCATAGGCAACGCTTTCAAAAATGTTTTCGCGACAATTCTGCAGTACGCAGTTGTATTCTTTTCTGCCAACGCATTTTTCGCAGATCTCGCCCTTGTAAAGGTGGTCTGACTTGGGGCAAGTAAGTCCATGGTTGTGTACCGTGAGGACTACTGGGATGTTTTCTTCCTTGGCCGCAACGAGCACGGACGGAGAGAATAGCGGATACAAATTGTGAGCATGAACGATATCGGGCTTGAACTCTGCCAGAAGCTGTTTCATCTCTTTGTACGACTTGCGACTGTACATACCGTTCCAAAACGCATGGAACTTCTTCCAAACGGTTTGATCGAGTCCAGCGCTACTGCGACTCATGACTCGACATTCACCACCATTAGCTTCCACCAACTCCGTAATGCGATCGACAACGGCAGCTTCGCCGTTGAACGCACTTCGATATTGATTGAAGACTTGTAGTAGTTTCATGGAGCCGTATCGAGTTTGTTGCGAGTTCGTGTTGGTAACGTCTTATTGGTGGTGAGTTTGTTCACAGGTCACGGGCCATAGGTGCGACCGGCCCGAAAGTTTAGTTGTTCAAAGAAGTCGTCTTGTGGGAAGAGGGATGGAGCGATGATCGACAGCGTTCTGCGGAAATATCCTTCCGTACGCCAGATACTCGTTCGATGCCCAAGCGCCTCGCCCTTTCGTCCAAAAACGGCATTCCAGAGGTAACGCGGTAAGTCGAGGGTAGTCGTCTTTGCTAGTCGCAATAGGCACATGCCGACGAGCTTCGCTATTCCGGATTTTTCGTAGTCAAAATACGCGGCGTGTTCCGCACCGCTGGACATGGCGTCCCAACGGAAATAGGCAGGCGAAAGACGTTCTTGCGAAATTCTGTGTCGGATGACTGCGTCTGGTGCGTACCAGATTTCGTAACCGGCGTCTTTTGCTCTGACAAAGAAGTCAAAGTCCGATCCGCCGTTTATCATCGATTCGTCGAATTCGCCAATTTCTTCGAACAGCTTCTTGGCGACGATAGCGTTGCCGGTCCCGGGCATATGCTGTTCTTCGTAAGGCTGGAGGCGATCGTAGAGATTGATCTCTCGCAGCGCAAGTCGACATCGCTCGCCGAGTCCATCGAGTGTCTCTTCTGGCAAGTCCAGCATGACGGGGCCGCCCGCCACTCTGGCATTGGTCGCCAGCGCGGCAAAATACAAACTCTTGAGCCAGTGGGGTTCGGCAAGTTGATCGTCGTCGAAGAATGCACACCAGTTGCCGGACGCGTTTTCAATCCCACAGTTTCGCGTCGGCGCGTCACCTGGCTTTGTTTGCAGGAAGTACTTAACCGTCACGTCGCATTCTTTGGCGACCGATTCGACAACCTCTCGAGTGTCGTCTTTTGACGCATTGTCGACGACGATGATCTCGGTGCGAAATCGCCCTTCGGTTTCTTGTTGTGCCAGAGACCGAATTGCGTCGGCAACCCAATGGGCTCTGTTGAAAGTTGGCATGATGATGCTAACCAGATCGTTACCGCCGGGCAAAGAGCCAGCTAAGATGGGCGAATTATTTGCGGAAATACTTCTCGCTCGTTCCACTGCCAAATTCGTTTCGCCAATAACGGAAGATCCGTCGTCGCGATTTGAAAAGTCGCTACGGGTGAATGGTCGCATAAAGAAGTGTTTTAGTTTTGGAGCCCAGCTATACCAACCGCCTAGCCGACCAGCGATAGTTCTGGGCGTATCCCAAGGAAAGACATTAAAACGTCCCCAGTGATAAGGATCTCGGAACGGTTCATTGAGAATTCCTTGGGTCGTCAGCGAGCAGCTAACTCCAACTTGACGCACCGCCTCAATCATGTCATCACTGGCGTATCCCAAGCGAGGCGTCCCATAGGGGAACGCAAATGAAATGTCTTTTTGTCCGAAGAGTCGCTCTAGTTCGTCGACATTTTTCTGCAGGTCTTCGCGGAGGTCATCTGGTCGTCCACGGAAATCTTGATGCGTGTGAGTATGGGCACCGAAATCGACTAACGGATCAGCGGCCAATTCTTGGCACTGTGCTACGGACAACGGGCGATACGATTCCGGTGGAACCTGGTCTCGATGTTTCTGCCCCCAATAATCGAAGTGGAAAGGGGTGGTGTTATCGAGGAACGCTGTACACAAGAAGACCGTTATCGGCACCTGTAGATCGCTGATCACAGGCCACACGTTGTGATAGATGCCTTCGAAGCCGTCGTCGAAAGTTATCGCCGTCGTTTGGGACGGGATCCGCTTGCCCGCGTTGTAGTGCTCTAACATCTTGCTCAACGGCCAGAAGTCATATCCCAGCAACATCAGACCTTCGATTTGCCTGGCGAATTGGTCGGGTGTGACATTGATCGACGGCTCTGGAACGCCGCGAGTGACCTCCGCGATCCGATGATACATCAGCATTCCGAACCGATTCCCGGATTGATCTCCTGCAAACGATCGCAGTCCAGCTCCAACCTTGTTGACCAGTTGGATCCCCATGGTTTCCACTTTGTCGACCAAGAACGGCTTCACGGGTCTCCCCGTTACCGCCGAAAAGTTGACGTTCGTTCTATGTTGAGTGGTTGGGGCCATCTGTCTTTTTGGGACTAGCGAAACTCCATCCATTCTCGCAAGCGATAAATCATGCGAGCAGGTATTCGTGCTGGTGTGCGTAGCGGTGAATTGCGAAGCCACTCACGAGTGACTCGCCAACCCTCGCGCACTACGCGATGTACAGGTCTCAGGTCAACCGTACCTTGCGACACGGAGGTAGCACCGCTCATCGCCCTCTTTTTGTACGGAGCGCCCCCCCTACCTAGGTCGATTTTTCCAATTCCTTCGGCATGACACGCTTGTGCTAGTTGAAGCAATAAGATCCGGCCGGGAGAGTATTGTGCGAATTGCGGGTTGTACGTAGGAAACCACCAGTGCAGAACATGTTGGCTACGCATACCCATGTGAATGCCAACGACCTCGTCACCGGCATAGAGAACACTTAACGTTCCGGCGAATTCGGGAGAACGGTAGTCGAGTAATTTCCGGAGTAGCTGAACGGTCCAGGGAAAACCGAAAACGTCCGTGACTTGAGTCTCTTTGTATTGGGCGGATTTCCACTTCACCATCGATTGGAAGACAGCATCATCGACAACTGAGAATTCCAGTCGCAGTTTGCCAACTTCGCGTTCCAGCTTTCGAGCTTTGCGAAGCGTCTGTTTCAATTCGCTGGCCCCCGTCTTTGATAGACGAGATTGGTAACTCTCAAAACCTTGCGATAGATCCAGATAGGGAGACAAGTCGACGACCGACGTGTAGTCGCTAAATGGAGTTTGGCTAGTCAACACGTGGTCGAAGTCCCACACTTGAATCCCACAGCTGCGAATCAGCTGTTGAGGGCAAAACTCCAAGTTGGGTTTCCCGATGACAGCCTGATAGTCTGACAGCCGACCACCCAACGGTTTGGCCATTTTTCCTTTGACTCGTTGGAAAGGAAATAACCCAACGGTTTCACCTGCCTCTTCGAGCACCGCAACTTCGACGTCGTCGCGAACGTTGCCTGTCGCTCGAGCAAAGTCGGGGTGGAAGTAGGGACTGGTTAGTTCCGAGTTGTTCGCTTGCCAGTGGGACCAAGAGTCCCAATGGTCGCTCGTCAACTGATCGATCTTGTAGGGTGTGATTTTCATTGGCCCGCGACTCCCAGCTCCGCTGTTTGTCGCGATCGATGCGACACGCTCGACTTGGCGCGATAAACGGTCATGCGTTCCCAATTCGAGTTGTCGGTAGCGACATTGGATTGGACTTCGAGCCAATCGCACTCCGCCAAAACATCGCGGCGGCATTTTGGTAACGCGTAAATGATCGTCAATTCTCGCGGATGGGCTGCCAAGCTTTCGCGTAACTGCTCCAAAACGAGTTGCACGATATTGGCGTCGAACGGGTTGTACATGAAAACGACATTGAGATCGCTGGGCGGACTGAATGTCGTCGCATCGGTATCGATGATCTCGACGTCGTCGGCAACGATTAGTGATTTCGCCGCTTCGACATTCGCTTCGGCGATTTGACATAGTTCTGTCGAAATTTCGACGCCTAACACTTTCCTAAAGGGACGACGCGCGGCGAGTAGCACTGCCCTGCCCTTCCCACAGCCGTAGTCGGCAAAGACGGATTTAGACCAGTCGATGTCCAATTTCGAGAATGCCAAATGAAATGAATGGGCGTCGATAGGCTGGTATCCGAAACCGTCTTCGGCAACGCCGAGCTCAGCACCGTCGATACTCCCGCCAGTATCGAGCGAGTGTTTCTTCTCAATTCGATTCCACCACCAACGCCAGAGATTTCGCCGCACGATCGGAACAATGCCTTGCTGGCGAATCGAAGTCAATACTCGAGCAAGTTTTGATGTCGATGGCGAGTTGTTGGTTGAAGTCGTCATTTCTTAGGTTCCAGCATTCGATGTTTGGTTTGGAGTTCGTGAATCCGTTAAGTCCGCTTTTCGGAATTCAGTCGTAAACCGTCATTGACCTCGAGCAGCTTTGATTGAGTGAACGAGTTTTCGAGCCGATTCGCCGATCGATTTCGTCTTGGCCCATTCTTTCGCCCGTATCCAGTTTTGTTGGAGCGCACCCGAGACTGCATTTCGCGAAACGATACCTTCGGCCAGAGCGATACTTCCGGAGCGAAAACTTCGTTTGAATGACTCCGGCCCCTTGCCCATGTCGATTCTGTGAATGTCCAGCTGCTCCGCTGCTTGAGCCAGTTGAGTCAGTAGGATCAATCCAGGTGAGAATTTGTAGTATTGAGGGTCGAAGCAAGTTACCCAGCCGTGCAGAATATGTTGAGACCGAACGCCAATTGTCCCGGCCAACAGATCGTCGCCGATGTAAACCGCCGAGAGCATGCCAGCGAAATCGGGCGTCGACTGCGTGATTAACGATTGCATCAAAGGGCTGATCCACTCCGTTTGAAGTGCGTTGGGCAGCCCCTTGTGTTGCAGTTGTTGCGCTTTCCAATCCAAGAGTTGGTCGAGGATTTTTGGATCGGTTTCACAGGGTTCAAATCGCAGAGGTCCGACGTCTCGTTGAATCTTTCTGCCCTTGCGAAGTGCTTCACTCAATTCGTCGCTCTTCGCTTTTTTGCGGGCGGAACGATATGCGTCAAAGCCATTAGAAAGATCGATGAACGCCGATTCATCGTTGATCACGTGATACGGGACAAACGTAGTTTGCTCGGCCAACAAATGGTCGAATGACCAGCTTTGTAAATCGCAGGCAACCAGTAGCTCGACGGGATCGAATTCCAAGTCCTTTGGAATAATGGCACCTTGGAAATCAGCTAACGGCCCAGCAAATGGACTTCCGTGGCCCGCATCAGCGCGATGAAACGGAAAGAAACCAACCGTCTGACCGTCGCATTGGATAGTCGCGATCTCGATTCCTGTGCGGAATTGCGAAACGGACTGCACCAGTTCCGGGCAAAACAGGCCACTTGCTAGGCCTTCGGATTGCGCTTGGATCTGCCGCCACAGTTGGATTTCATCTGCAGTTAACTCGTCCGCTGTTATTAGCTTGATGTCGTACATACTTTGCTCACTTCTTCGTGTGCTGATACTTGGCGAGTCGCAGTCCTTGCGAATTCTGATCGCTGGTTCGCGCGAGCCAAGTCTGTTTGTCCAACAGATCGTCCTGTCCCACTGGCAGGACGTAGAGGATGGTCAAGTCGCGATCGGACCGGTCTAGCGACGCTTCAATTTGCTTTAGCGTTTCCTGGAGAACCGTGCCGGTAAATGGATTGAACATGAAGACAACGGTGACGTCGTCTGGCAATTCGAATTCTTCCGCATTGGAGTTTTCGATTACGATGTTTGAGCAATGCAGTCGCGCCGCTGCGGCGTCGATGTTTTCGGTCGCCTCGCCGCACAACGTCGCCGAAAATTCAACGCCGATGACGCGACTGAAATTTCGTTCGGCAGCCGTGACTACAACTCGGCCCTTGCCGCAGCCATAGTCCAAAAAGACGTCGTTTTCAAATGTCTGCAGGTCAATCTGATTTAGAGCGCGATCGAGAGTCCGATACCCAATTGGCTCGTAGTCAACGTTGTTTGGGTTGTCGCCCAGTTCGTGCCAGTGGATAAAGCCACGCGTCTTTACGTTGAGTCGTCGATCGCGATATGCTTCGTAGAGCAGAAAACCGGCGCGCTTGATTGTCGCCAGCCAACCTTTTGATCCGCCGCGAGCCAGCAGACGCCAGCCGAGGCTAAACCAGTTCTTCGAGTTCAAAGAAATGTCGGTGCTCGTCATGATAAACCCTCCTTTCGCGAATTCAGCCATTGCTTCATCCGAAATAGAATTTGCGAGGGGGCGCTAAGTCCACTTCGCAATGGAGATTGTCGCAAGGCCTCTCGCGTTTGATTCCACGCTCGTCGCGCTAGGCGTCTTGCAGGTGAGCAATCAACCGTGCCGATCGCGACACTCCCAGCCGCACTCATCAAATTCTGTTTGTATCGTTGTGGACCCGGGCCAAATTCAAATCGGTTGACGCCCAGTTGGCTCAGCTCCTTCGCAATCTCCAAAAACATGATCATTCCCGGTGAGTACTTTTGGAATGTGCGATCGTAGCTAGGAAACCAAAGGTGTGCGGTTCGAGGAGTGGTTAAGCCGAGGTGGACTGCAATCGGTTGGTCATTGGCAAAGAGAACTGAATACAGTCCGCGAAATCCCGGCGTTTCCTCGTCGCGGTAACGTCGCAGCAGATCCAAAACCCAATCAAATTGGAAAATGTCGACGACACCAGTCTCGTTGTGCTGAGCTGATTTCCAGTCCAGCAGAAGTTGGAACAACGATTCGTCGGACGAATGCATTTCCAAGCGGGTCGGACCGACTTCGCGTTCTAGTTTTCGCTGCTTTCGCTCCAGTTGAGAAAAGCTCGACGTCGTTTTTTTCTTCAAGCTGCGATAGGTATCGTAACCGTCGCTGAGGTCTATGTATGGTGAGTCGCCAACGCGGGTGTGGTACGGTTCGAGATCTGCTTGGGTTGTTTGCCAATGATCGTACTTGAGAGTGTCTAAGTTAGCGGCTCGCATCCACTGGGTTACCGAAAAATCTTGGTTCGGTCGGACGATCGCGGCTTGGAATTCATTCATGCCAACAGCAACTGGACCGCCACAGCGAGAACTCGTCCGTTGGAAGGGCAGAAAACCAATTGCGTTTTCTTGTTCGCTGTCGTCGTCTGCTTCCGCCACCCGCAGGACTTCTATGTTATCGATAACTTGGCTGGCGACCCGAGCAAACTCGGGCGTCAAGAACGGACTTGATAGCTCGGGCGATTCGTCGAGGATGTCGTGCCATACTTGCTGAGCGCGCGAGTCGAGTTCAGCGATGGGGATTGTGTTGAAGTTCATGATTTCAACCCCCAGTCGTCGTCATCGTCTTCCGTCCAAGTGAGCTTGCGTTTGTTGGCGGAGTGATATTCGTCTTGCTTCCATTCCTTAACGTCCCAGGGAACGCCAGTTGATTTACGCTGCGTTTGTACTGGTTCGTCGTCGTGGTCCGCAGACGTTAGTTCGCTTTCGTCGTCTTCCTTTTCCTCTTCCTCGCGGCGGCGGAAAGCAACCATGGCGATCGAGCAAGCTGCAGTGAAGGAGTCAAAACTAGACGGTTGTGCAAATCCAGACTCGAAGATTCCACTAATGAAACCGAACATAATGAGCGTAAATGGGAATCCGTAGATGACTTTTTTGTCTCGCACTAGCTCTTTCGCACAGCGCCAGGTTGCCAGCACGATTACCGCCGAAAACATGAACAGCCCGAACAGTCCGAGGCTCAAGAGGACATCGATGGGGACTGAGTGAGCAGAAGGAACGGTCCAGCCTTCCTCGGCGGAAACCTTTACAACTCGCTCGGGTGTCCAAAAGCTGTCCCAGCCGTAGCCGATGCACGGTCGTAGAGTCGACCGTCGAACTAAGTTTTCCCAAAGTGGCAAACGACCGCTGAGCGTAGTAATACTCGATTCGCCACGGCCGACGCCACTGGCAGCTTCGTCAATCTTGTCGATCAATCCAACTCCGACGAACGAGGCGAACAGCAAACCGCCAGCAACTGCCATCGGCAAGCCGAAGGTCATCAGTAATCGTTTCGGAGTATCGGTCGTAATGTACCAACACGCTCCCAAGCCAAACAAGAATCCCATTGCGTTACTACGAGATTTTGTGAGTACCAGAAAAACGGTCGCAAATACTGCCACGGCGAGCCAAGCTACAGAGATCTTGGTCCGACTAGTCCGCCAAGCATAGTAACTGGCAATTGCACAAAACGCGCAATACGCGCCCTGAGTGTTGGGGTGAGCCGTTCCGGCGAAGCGGTAACTCAGGTCCCAAGGAGTGAATGTCTTGTGAGCGATTTCGGCGATGATTCCAATCACAATGAACGAGCTTCCGATCAACGCCGTCGCCATAATGAGGTCGCGCATGGACAAGTGCCGAACGACCGCCATGATTCCGGCAAGCATAAGCACAATCACCGCTAAGCGACGCACGGATCTCTCCGGTTGATCCGCCCACAAAACGCTCATGAGCGCGTACACGTAGAACGCAACGACGAGTATTCCCAAGGGACCGTCGAGTGTGATTTGGTATTTGCCCGGCATCAGAACGAGCACAATGCCCAGCATTCCAAAGCCTGCAATCGCAAGTCGGCGGACAATACTTCCCTCTGCCAACTGGTCTTCTACTTCGTTGGACTCGAGTTGAAACGATTTCAACGTCGAGTAATTCCACGTGTGCTCGCAAACACTAAACGACACACCAATGCCGAGAATCAACAGCCAAGCAAAGCTCCGTTGAGTGAATTTGTTGCGTAATATCGTGAGCGAATGTTGCGTCATGATGCACTCCTCACTGACTTCGCTGCTTCGAGGATGGATATGCTTCGCAGTTTGAAGTGCAGCGTCGTGCCGCGAACAATTGTCCCACAGGTGACTCCGATCAAGGTGGCGACGGATGCACCAATTGGTCCATACGGAATTGCCAAGAGCAATGCTGCGATGACCGTCGTTATCAATACTGTGCCATCGGCCCAAAGATTGTCTTTGGGACGATCTATCGCCCAGAATCCGTTTCCTGCGGCGATTCCGATTGCGTTTATCGCAGCCGCAGCCGCAAGAATCGTACAGATCACGCCTAGGTCGGTGTATTCTGCTCCAAAGCAAAGTGTTGGAAAGAAATCACCTGTCACGAAGAGCAAGATCGCAAACGCGATAATCGGTAACACGATTACGGGGCATGTTTTTATTAACAGGCTGCGAAGTTGGGCCGTTCCCTGATTCACATAAACTTGAGTCGCTCGAGGTGTGAGATAGTTTGCGATGCCAATCACGTAGATATGTGTCAGTCCTATCAGTGTCGTACCGGCAGCATAGTATCCAGTCTCGCTGGTACTGTGAGCCGCGTGCAACAGCCAGGGCATTACGTACGGCGTAGTGCAGCCCACCAAATTTGATGCGAGAGCCCAGCGAGCAAACTGCCAATTCTCTTTCCAGTCCGTCGTCGCTTTGTCTGTTCGATATTCGATCGCATGTGGCGTGGTTAGGTACCAAGCCAGAGTCGCGGCTCCACAAACGACACCGAGTATGCCAAACGCAACGGGCGCGGTCAGCGCTCCCAAGTATCCAACGATCAGTAACGCGGCAATCTGTGTCCCCGCAGTTATCAAATCGATTGCCAGTGCCGTGCCAAAATGCATATGTGCAAACATCACGTGTCGCGCAAAACAACGGCTCAATATAAATGGCGAGGCAATAATGAGTACGGCGATGGTTGGCATCAGTTTGGCTGGCCCGAAACCGAGTGAAAGGCTCAGCAAGAATACGGCAAGTCCAAGCGATGTAACTCCGCAAAGAAATAGTTGGTGCAGGACCGCACTACCTCGATACGTCGCCAGTTCCGAATCCTTCTTACGGTGCCAATAAATCGTGTACGGAGCAACGACCAACTCGCCTTGAACCGCTCTCATCGTATAGACGATGGTCAAAGCCAATGCATAAAGTCCCAGTTGCTCTTTGCCCCCTACTCGCCCGATGTAGGTCGCGGTCACGAGGCTGGCCACACTCAAAGCGCCTTGGCCGATTACGGACATCAAACCATTTCGCGCAGTGGTACCCGAGACCAGTTGTTTGTAGACACCGGCCAAGCGAATTTTAAGCGCAGGTTGGCTGCGTTTTTCACCAACTGTGTTGGATGGCTGATTCGGCATATTGGAAGCAGGGTGGAAGTCTGGATCCCTACTACGGATCCGTTGGTACATGTACTGCTTAACTCTAGAGTGCATCTACCGGTTGCGCCGGAGCCATGACGGTGGGAGCCGAGGTTCGTGAGCCTCGCTCCCAGCGAAAGTAGTAGTTGCGAGAGTCACAACGAAAGTGCCTGATGATGCATTTTGTCAACACTTCAGTTTCGGTCTGAAATGTTCGTTAGCATCGGCTCAATCGGGCTAGACGGCTGCAGAATTGCCGTTGCAGTCTTGAGAGTTTTAAGCTGAGCTGCAAGCTTACTCGAGAAAATCTCGGCACCGCGAGCATTCAGGTGCCGCTGGTCTCCAAAGTACTCGACGTTTTGGAATTCATCGACGTTCGTTTCATCCAAATTAATCAGTTCAATACTGTGCCGCTCGGCCAGCTGAGTGAAGTGAAATCGAGCCAGCCTTTCCTTGGCACCCATTGGGTATCCTCCCTCGCGATACGTTGGAGGGATTACGAGAACCGTCGCGATATCCGCCCGTTTTGCGGCCAAGACAAACTCGTCATAGAGGCGGAGCTTATGAGCTAACAGTTTCGTGTCAATGAGCTGGTCGAGGCTCTCGATGTTGGCAGCGCGTTTCATCTCTGCCGTATCGTCGGGGTTTTCGATATAGTCTGTTTCCATTCCGAAAAAGCCAGCGTCCCCTTTGCTTTCGGGTTTCAGCAAATGTCTAACGATGGAGACGCCAATCGAATTGTAGCGATATGCGTGGGATTGATATTTTAGCGATTCCCATGTGCCCGAGCGGCATAGCAATTCGCGAACGTCCTGCGAGTCATCGACGAATGGCGCGAACACTTTTGCGCGTTCGATGTCGGCTCGATACAAGTCGCTCCAATTCAAAATGTAGATAAAAGTCTTGGTTTCAATCTCGTCCTGCAGCAGTAATGATTGCAGTAGCTTGGCGTAGTAAATGTCCTGTCCGTTGCAGCCCGCGTTAAAACAACTGTCACCAGAGATTTCAGTGATTACTGTTGGCGCGACGTGGTACTTCGCTAACGAGCTGCCGAATACGATGATTTTCGAATCACGCTGTTCGAGAGCTTCGTTGATTTGTCCGCCGAGTTCGCCCGAACGGATTTTAGAAAATCCGGACTGCATGATCGCGCCAATGCCGCGATCCAGAACACATAGACCGAACAGAAATACGGCGACGATAATAACTCGTTTCATTAGGCCTCTCCTGTTCAGAATTGAAAGTAAATGAATTGGGCGCCGCTTTCGGCCCCAAACAAGACGATACCGATCAACAGTAAGTAACTTGTTGCCCAAGCTGTCGTCCGCGGGTAGGACTTTAGCCAGCCGCTAACGTCCGAGCTGTCCCATTTGTTTATTTCGACTAACAGCAATAGTGCAATTCCGATTGCGGCATTTGCAAAAACTGCGGCATCGATGAACGGCTTTCCAAAATGTGTAAACATGCCAGTGATTATCAAAGACGCGTCGGCCAAAGTTTCGGCCCTAAAGAAGACCCATGTTAGGCACACGAAGTGAAATGTCGCCAGTATTCCAAGCGAAGTGGTAAGTATCTTTGGCAGCTGAATTCGTTCTAAAACGCTGCGTCGATAATTTGTTGTCGCGCGTAATAGCCATAATGCGATGCCGTGCGACGCTCCCCAGATGACAAAATTCCAACTGGCTCCGTGCCAAAGTCCGCCTAGTAACATCGTGACCATCAGACTGATTGCTGTGCGAAATTCTCCTTTGCGACTACCTCCGAGCGAGATGTAGAGATAGTCCCGCAGCCAGTTGGAAAGCGAAATATGCCAACGTCGCCAAAAGTCTTGAAGATTCGCAGCAAAGTAGGGCGAGCGAAAATTCTTCATCAGATCGATGCCGAAAAGCTTGGCAGCTCCAATTGCAATGTCCGAGTAGCCGGAGAAGTCGCAATAGATTTGTAGTGCGAAGGCGTATGTAGCCAGCCAATAAGTAATTCCATTGTGTTCGCCCGCATGGCCGTAAACTGCGCTAACGTAAATTGCCAAGCGGTCGGCGATCACAACTTTTTTGAACAGACCCCAGAGGATTTGGACAACTGCCTGTATGTTGTTGGAATCGTTGGTCTTGCTGGGTTTTTGCAACTGGGGCAGAAAGCGACTCGCTCGTTCGATGGGGCCGGCGACCAGCTGCGGGAAGAACGAAACGTAGAGTGCAAAACGACCTAAGTGCGGCTCGGGTTTCAACTCGTTGCGATAAACGTCGATCGTGTAGCTTAGCGTCTGAAACGTGTAGAACGAGATTCCAACCGGCAGCAATACGTTCAAGTTTGGAACGGCCCACGGTAGGTGACACGCGTTGCACAGCTCCGCGGCCGATGTGTTGAAGAAGTTCCAATACTTAAAGACGAACAGCAGTCCTAGGTTTGCAAGCAGGCTTAAGGCGAGTAACGATCTTCGCTTCCACGTGACTTGGGTTTTTGCAATCGCATGTCCCACACAGTAGTCGATCAACGTCGAAGCGATAATCAGAACGATGTAAAACGTGTTCCAACACATGTAGAACGCATAGCTCGCCAGCAGCATGAGCACCCAGCGGAAGCGATGTGGTGAAAGGTGAAATAGGCCCCACACCATTATCAAAAACGCGACGAATGTTAGGGAGTTGAATTCCACAGCTAACGCCCCCTTGCTCGACGCCAGCCACCGCGTACAAAGTCGTACCAGCCGTCTAGTTTGGCCGCGAGTGTACGTGCCGAATCTAGATCGGTAGCACCGTAACGTCCCCAGTGATAACTGTCTTCCGTAGGAGTAACGAGTTTACATTCAGCGGAAAGGCAGCAAAGCATGGAGGATTGACGGACTTCGTCGATCAGTCGGTCGGTAAGGAAGCCGTAGGGAAACGAGAAGGTAGCGTCCGACAAGCCGAATTTAGACAGGAGCGTTTCTTGAGAGGCTCTTAGGTCTTCGGCAAATTCATCGGGCTGCTCGCGGAAATCGCGGTGTGTGTGCGTGTGCGATCCGATGTCGATGAGGCCACTAGCAAGCATGACTTCGCATTGTTTAGTAGTCAGCGGTCGCCAGCTGTCAGACTCGACGTGATCGTAGTTCTTGGCCGTCCAGTCATCAAATGGAAACGGCTCGGGACTATCGAGGTAGGCTGTTGCCATAAAGATCGTCGCCGGAACCCGCAGTTCTTGAAGAATGGGGTAGGCGTACAGATAATTGTTTTCATATCCATCGTCGAAGACTACAACGAAGACGTTCCGCGGAATTTCGCGATCTGCGTTCTGGTATTCAATGACTTTGCGAAGCGACCACGGTTCGTAACCTAGCTTTAGCAAGCCCGCTAGTTGTCGCCGAAATTTTAAGGGGTCGACGTTGAGAAGCCCCTTGTCGTTTTCGACGGCGGTTGCAGTGCGATGGTAGGTGATAATCCCAAACGCATCTTTCAAGCGAGGTCGGAAGATCACTTGCAAAGGCGTGATGGATTTGCAGAGCACCCATTGCTTCAAGGTCATCCAACGCAAGCGTTTTTCGAGTTGCTCGTCTTTGGGGTATTCAGCAATTCCCGCTGGGTCTGATTGGCTTTGGGTAGCAGACATGGGTAACCTGTGGGATGATATTTGCCTTAAACGCGTGTAGCATGGGCATTCCTGCCCGTAGTAGACCGAGTTTTCTAGCCGTCTTTTGTTTGGACCGTCGCTGGATGCGGGCTGAAAGCCCGTGCTACCTATTGCGATGCGCTACCTATTGCGATGCGGTACTTATTGCGATGCGCTACCTATTGCGATGCGCTACTTATTGCGATGCGCTACTTATTGCGATGCGCGATGCATCAATACTTCGACAAAGGTGCGGAACAGGAGCGAAATGTCCATTCCGAACGTTCGACCGTTGATGTAGCGAATGTCCATTCTCATCCAGTCCGCGAACGTGACATGCGAGCCGCCGTCGACTTGCCAAATACATGTCAGTCCTGGAGTGACATGCATTCGTCTCCGTTCCCAGGACTGGCACTGATCTGCTTCGTCGCAAGGCAGTGGACGCGGTCCGACCAAAGACATGTCACCGATGAGTACGTTCCACAACTGCGGAAGTTCGTCGACACAGGACTTGCGCAGGAAGTGTCCAATCGCGGTAATTCGCGGGTCGTGTTTCATCTTGAACGCGGGGCCATCTTGTTCACTTTGCTTTCGCAGTTTCGCTTTTTGGGCTTCGGCATCGATGACCATCGTGCGAAATTTGAAAATCTTAAATGCGCGGCCGCCGAGCCCTCGTCTGTTTTGGATAAACAATATCGGCCCGGCAGATGTCGCTTTGATCGCGATCGCAGCAACGAATAAGATCGGAGACAGCAAGATCAAGCCGACCGTGGCGCCGACGATATCCAGCGTCCTTTTCCACAATGGCAGCGACTGGACGAACAGCATGTCGAGTAGCTGTGGCTTGACCGATTGTACATTGACCGATTGTACATTGACCGATTGT
>Ga0115002_10001968_pt1 | contig 27315 bp, 23 predicted proteins | sample ArcticOcean_MG_C_8_FD_89576 | JGI IMG/M metagenome (GOLD analysis project Ga0115002, IMG submission 89576) | Marine microbial communities from western Arctic Ocean - ArcticOcean_MG_CB11_86 | ecosystem: Environmental > Aquatic > Marine > Oceanic | place: Arctic Ocean: Canada Basin | collected... | reverse complement strand
GCGGCGACTGATGCGGTAACGGCTGGGAGGGCATGGCTGGCGACGGCTGCGATCGTTGGTAGTGCATTCGGGCGTCGAGCGGTCAGCATGCGGGTTTGGGGGGCAAGGAGATGGCGTGGTTCGGGAGTCATATCGTCCTCGGGATTGGGGTCGACGGGGAGTCGGGGGCGATCAGCGTAGCGGCTCATCGGACCGCTGGCCAGCGATTCGGGCCTCTACCTCGGGAGTGATGTCCACGGGGAGAGTGACTCGCCCGGACTGGGAGATGACGGAGTCATTCTCGATGCCGATGCGACCCTCGGCGAAGGTTTGGAATAGTTCGACAAGGAAAGGAGATTCACGACGGACGCCGGATTTGCGGATGAGGGTGAACAACGCGCTGGCCTCGATGGTGGCGTCGTCGAGGTCGGTGGGATCTCCGAGAGTTTGGCGGGCGGCAGCGAATGCGGGGCCATCGATGGGGTAGCGTGTGTAGCCGACGACGGGTCCGAGATCGACCTCGGGGATGGCGCGGTGGACCATGATTCCGGTTTCACTGGCGTTGTTGCGGATCAGTTCGAGGATCACCTGGCGCCACGTGCCGACGGGGCCGGTGGGAAGCGCAGGGTGAAGGTTGAGGAGCGGGAATCGCTCTACGAAGGGCGCGGTGAAGATCAGCATGTAGCCGGCGAGCACGCCGACATCAACTCGGTGTTCGGCGATGAGGTCGGAGACCTCGCGGTCGTAGGCTTCGCGCCATGCGGGGAGCGGTTCATTGGGTCTGGAGAGGTCGCCACCGGTGGCTTTACGGTAGGCGATAGAGGACTTGGTGTGCAGCGTGACTCCGTCTGCAGCGACACGCTCGAAGAAGGAGTCGGTGACTGAGTCTTCACCGCGGTCGCGGTTGGAGAAGACGAAGGAGATACGGGCGTCGAGCGATCGATCGGCGATGGCGTCCTGCACCATCTCGTACATCGCACGTGAGCTGGCTCCACGGGTGGTGAACCAACCGACGTGGAGGGTCACTAGATTTTGCCACCGTTTGCCCGCTGACGGAGCAGTTCGATGCGCTGTTCCACGTCCGCTAGCAGCGTCTGGCAGCGTTCGGCCAGCTCCATTCCTTGCTCGTAGAGTACGACGGACTGTTCCAGGCTCAACGCCCCTTCTTCAAGTTGTGCAGCAGTGGCTTCGAGGCGACTGAATAGAGTCTCGAAGTTCGCGGCTTCTTCGCTAGCGGAGTCGGAGTCCAACGGGTCTTGAGGGTTGGATTTCGGGGTGGGATAGGTCATGAATCGGACTCTACACGGGCCTGCTGGCTACCGTCCCGCCAGCGAAGTTCGAGTTTGTCGCCAGCGCTGACATCCGCTGCACGGGCGACGGGTGTGCCATCTGGACGCGCGACCAAAGAGTATCCGCGCTCCAGTGTGGCGAGCGGGGAGAGGGTGCGGAGACGACTGGCGAGGGCGGTGGTGGCATTTCTCGATGCTGCTGTGGCGATGCCGGTGCCGTGGCGCATTGTATCGGTGTGTGCACTGACGCAGCGACGGATTGCGGCGGTGTCTGGGAGGGAGCGCTCGAGGCGGTTGGAGTCTCGGGTGACCTGGGCTCGGGAGTGGGCGACGCTCTGAGAGAGGCTGATTCGTTGGCGTAGTTCGAGCCGGCGGAGCTTCTGTTGGACCTCCAGACGATCGGGGGCGGCGAGTTCGGCGGCAGCAGAGGGAGTGGGTGCACGGACGTCGGCGACGAGGTCCGCGAGAGTCGTGTCGGTTTCGTGGCCGATGGCGGAGATGACGGGGATGGGGCAGCCGAAGATGGCGCGGATGACGAGTTCGTCGTTGAAGGCCCAGAGGTCCTCGGCAGCGCCGCCACCACGGGTGACGATGAGGAGGTCTGGGAGCGGCCCGTGTGGTGCTTCGGAATTACCGGGCGGGGCGATCTCTCGAATGGCGGTGGTGACGGATGCGGCCGCGGCATCGCCCTGCACCAGGGTAGGTTGGACGAGAATTTGAGCGCGCGGCCAGCGGCGACCGAGGACGGTCTGAACATCGTGTAGTGCGGCACCATCGGCGGATGTGACGACGCCGATGAGTTCAGGGAAACGGGGGAGTGGGCGTTTGCGTTGGAGCGCGAAGAGTCCCTCTGCCTCGAACATGGCGTATCGGCGCTCGAACTCGGCCTGCAGCGCGCCGACGCCGGCGGGCTGCACAAAATCGACGATGAGCTGGAGTTCACCTCGCTGTTCGTAGACACCGACCTTGCCGTGGACGATGAGGGATGAGCCGGTCTCGATGCGGTTTTGTTGACCGATGTTTTGGTTGCGGAAGAAGGCGCAGCGAAGTTGGGCGTTCTCGTCTTTGATGGTGAAGTAGATGTGACCGGATCGGGCGTGGGTGAGGTTGGAAACCTCGCCGCTGATCCAGAGATCGGCGAGCTGGTGGTCGCGGTCGATTAAATCACGCATGTGACGGACGATTTGCCCGACGGAGAGAACCTCAGGGGGCATCAGGCGTTGTTGACCCGTTCGAGATAGTCACCGGTGGAAGTTGAGACCTTGATGGAGTCCCCGGGGTTGATGAAGAGGGGGACGTTGACGGTGAGTCCGGTCTCCATCTTCGCTGGTTTCGTGGCACCGGTGGCAGTATCACCTTTTACTCCGGGGTCAGCTTCGGCGATCGTGAGCACGACGGCGGGAGGGACCTCGATGGAGAGGGCTTCTTCGCCGTAGAGCACGATCTGAATCTTGTCACCTTCCCTCATGTAGGGGAGCGCGTCCGCGACGATGTTGGCGGATGTCTCCACCTGGTCGAATGTCTCGGTGTTCATGAAGGTGTAGATCTGGCCGTCGCCGTAGAGATACTGCATCTCACGGCGTTCGACACGAGCGGCAGCGAGTTTTTCGCCAGCGTTGAATGAATGCTCGGTGATGTGGCCGGCGCGGAGGTCCCTCAGCTTGACTCGGTAGACGGCTGATCGCTTGGTCTTGACGTGATGGACGTCGACGATCTGGTAGAGCGTCCCGTCGACTTCGACGGAGAGGCCCTTCTTCAGTTCAGATGTACCGATCACGCTGTGACTCCTATCTCGAGGTCGAGTTTCGGTGCTGCCGAAAGCGACCGTGCACGACCTGATTGCATCACACACTGGTCTTCGATTCGAACACCACCCCAACCAGGGATGTAGATCCCGGGCTCGACTGTGAATATTTGACCGTCTTCCATTATGGACTCTGAGGCGGGTGCGAGCCTCGGGGCCTCGTGCACATCGAGGCCGACGCCGTGTCCGAGGCCGTGTCCGAAGTACTCGCCGAAGCCGGCTTCGGCGATGACGGTGGCTGCGATTGCGTGGGCTTGGGCGCCGGTCATTCCGGATTCGATGCGCTCTTCCGCCATGGTCTGTGCGGTGAGGACGATGTCGTAGACCCTCTTGAAATGGTCGTCGGGTTCGCCGAGAAAGAGTGTGCGGGTGAGGTCTGAGCAGTAGCCATCGACGATCACGCCCATATCGATGACGACTCCAGTGTCAGCTTGAATCGCGACGTTGCGTGGGTAGGCGTGTGGCGCGGATCCCCAGTCACCGCCGGCGACGATGGTGTTGAACGAGAGGTCGTCCGCTCCGTGCTCCATGACATAGCGCTGAATTTCCCAGGCGAGTTGGCGTTCGGTCATGCCGGGTTCAACGACACTGATGGCATGAATCATGCCTTCGTCGCCGAGTTTTACAGCGCGGGTGAGCGCATCAAGTTCATCGGCATCCTTGATCAGGCGCAGTGCCTCGATGGCGTTGGCGGCAGGAACGAGATTCGGGCGGGCGGCTTCCGGCAGAGCTGAAACGGCGGTGGTCCATTGTCCGTAGGCAGCCATCGTGAGGTGGGAGGGCTCATAGCCGATGGTCATGCCAGCGGTGTCTTCGAGCAATTCAGGCGCGACGCCGGTGGTTGCACCGGCCACCGGTACGAGTTCGAATTGCGGGCTCTGGAGACCTACCTGTTCCCAGTAGCGAGAGTCGGTGGCGAATCGCGCGTTGTCGCGCGAGATCAGGATGACGCCAGCGGAACCGGTGAATCCCGAGACCCAGCGTCGGTTGCTGGGGTTAGTGACGAGGAGCGCATCGACCTCGAGCGATTCGAGGCGCGCGCGCACCTGATCGAGACGAGCCTGTCTCATCCCTGCTGTTCCTCTGCGAGGCGGCCGTAGAGCAGGTCCAGCGCTGCGAGGTAGCTACGGTAGCCGAAGCCCATGACGATGCCCCAAGAGACTGGAGAGAGGAGCGAATTGTGACGCCAGATCTCGGGGCGCGCATGCACGTTGCTGAGATGGACCTCGATGGTTGGAATCTTGACGGCGCTGATCGCGTCCGCGAGCGAGGTAGAACTGTGGGTGAGTGCAGCACCGTTGAGGACGAGGCCGTCCCACTCACGGTGTTCGTGGATGGCGTCGATCAGTTCACCCTCATGGTTCGACTGGAGGAAGTCGAGTTCGATTCCACCGAGGTCTTCGGCACGATGCCGGAGCAGGACTTCGATGTCTTCAAGTGTCTCGTAGCCGTAGATCTCTGGTTCGCGATGTCCGAGCAGATTCAAGTTCGGTCCGTTGAGTACCAAGATTTGCATGTGCTGTCTCCGCGTTCTTCGCCCTCCGTGCCGACGCAGATGCTACTCCGAGGCGCCCTCTACGTGCCGAGCACGGTCGAGTGCGGTCGAGATTAGTTCGTCTCGTCGACGGTGGGCGACGGCGGTGTAGATCTGCGTGGTGTCGGCCGAACTGTGTCCGAGCAGGTGCTGTACGACGCGAAGATCAGCTTCGCCTTCCAGCATATGTGTCGCGAAGGTGTGACGCAGTAAGTGGGGGTGGACGGGCTGGGAGATTCCGGCCTGGATGCCAGTGCGCCGAGCGATTCGTTGAATGGTGCGTGTGCTGAGGCGCCCACCAGTGCGGTTCACGAACAGGGCGGGTTGGATGTCCTGAACGAGATGCGGGCGCGCATCGTCTAGGTAAGTGCGGAGGGCCCGGGCTGCGGGGTCTCCGAAGAGCGCGATGCGAGAGCGAGCTCCCTTACCGGTGACGTGGAGCTGCCGGTTGATCAGATCAACGTCGCGCAGATCGAGGGTGGTGAGTTCGCTGACGCGGATTCCGGTACCGTAGAGCAGTTCCAATATCGCACGATCTCGGAGACCGGAGGGTGTGTCTTCCGGTGGGGCGCCGACGAGTTGCCGGGCCTCTTCCTCTGAGAGGAAGTGCGGGAGGCGGTTGGTGGCCTTCGGGTAACGGAGGCGGAGCAGCGAATCACCCGGTTCGGGCTTAAGCTCGACGCCTTCGTGGTCGAGCCAACGATAGAAGGCCCCGATGGTGGTAGCGCGGCGTTTGACGGAGCTATCAGCGACATCGGCAGCGCGGAGTTCGGCGAGATGGGCACGCCCGAGGCGGCGTCCGGCTTCGTCGAACGGCACATCGAGTGCGTTGACGAACGCGAGGAAAGATTCAATATCGCTTCGGTAATTGCGGAGCGTGTGGGGCGATCGGCGACGGACATCGCGCAAGTGATTCAGGTAGCGAGCGAGGGCGGAACGAGCGGCCTCAGAGGGCTCGCGACGGCGTGTCGAAGTATCACGAGGCAACGGTCGCTCCTCGGGTACCCGCCGGGAATCAGGCTAGCAGATGCCGTGTCGGAGGCGATTGGTTGTGCGACTCAGGCAGTACGTTTGCGGCGGGCGGTGCTGCTTCGGCTGCTGGTTCGCTTAGGCTTCTTCGCTGCGCGCGGATCTTTGCCTTCGGCACGCATGCGCTCCTCGCGGGTGGCGATCAGGTTTATTGCGTCCTCGAGGCCGATGTTCTTGGGATCGCGACCCTTGGGGAGAGAGGCATTGACGGTGCCATCCGTGACATAAGGGCCGAAACGACCATTACGGACAGTGATATTGCCCTTGCTGTCCGGGTGCTCGCCGAGTTCGGCGATGACCTGCTGCGCCGGTGCTGCACCACCCCGGCGCCGCGGCTCAGCGAGGACGGCGACAGCTTCTTCGAGACCGATCGCCCGCATCTGCTTGATGTTCTCGAGGCTGCGGCTCTCATCGCCGCAACGCAGGTAGGGTCCGTTGGGGCCATCCTGTGCGGTAATTTCGACGTCTTTGAGTGGGTGAACGCCGACGACACGCGGATAGGAGAGCAATTCGAGTGCCTGCTCGATGGTGACAGTCTCCATCGTCATGTCTGGCCAGAGGCTGGAGCGCTTAGGCTTGGGGGCATTCTTCGGGATCTTGCCCTTCTCGTCGCGTTCGGGGTCCTCGCCGAGCTGAACATACGGGCCGTAGCGACCGGTCTTGAGGTAGATCAGTTCGCCGGTTTTCGGATTCGCGCCGAGCGGCTGGTTGCCGAGTGTGGCCTGGTGCAGCATCTCGAGCGCGAACTCGAGATGCACTTCGTCAGGTGGGGTGTCCTCGGGAATTTCGGCGCGGATTGGTTCGTCTCCGGCCTGGATGTAGGTGCCGTAGCGACCGACGCGGACGGCGACCTCGCGGCTCTCGTCGTCCTTGCCGAGTGCGACGGAGGAGACGGCGCGGGCATCGATCTCTTCCCATCCGGAACTGATGGTGGCGTGGAGTCCCGCTTGGACCATCGCATCACTGTTTGACGAGTGGTCGTCCCCTTCTCCGAAATAGAATTCGCGGAGCCATGGACGACCTTCGCGCTCACCATCGGCGATGTCATCGAGGCTGGCTTCCATGCGGGCCGTGAAGTCGTAGTCGACGAGGTCCGGGAAGTGCTCTTCGAGCAGACGGGTGACGGCGAACGCGATGAATGTGGGGATGAGGGATGAGCCATTCTTCCAAACGTAACCACGGTCCTGGATGGTCTGGAGAATCGATGCATAAGTGGACGGGCGACCGATGCCGCGTTCTTCGAGTTCGCGGATCAGGCTAGCTTCGGTCCAGCGGGAGGGTGGTTGCGTTTCGTGGCCCTTCGCATCGGTGGAGGTGGGGTCGAGCGCTTGGCCATCGGTCAGCGGCGGGAGGATGCGCTCCTGGTCGTCGAGGGCGGCGTCGGGGTCATCGGATCCCTCAACGTAGGCACGGAGGAATCCGGGGAAGGTGATGACCTTACCGGAGGTCTGGAAGGTGGCGGGACCGCGTTCGCCAGTCTCCGCCTGGAGACGAACCTGGGTGCGAACGCCGGTGGCATCCATCATCTGCGAGGCGACGGTACGCATCCAGACCAGTTCATAGAGCCGGAGTGCGTCGGCATCAAGTTCACGCCGAAGGGAGTCTGGTGTGCGGAAAATCTCACCGGCGGGCCGGATTGCCTCGTGTGCCTCTTGCGCGCCCTTGGCTTTGGATGTGTAGCGACGTGGTTTGTCCGGGATGTATTCCGCGCCATAGAGTTCGGTCGCTTGGCGTCGGGCGGCGCTGATCGCCTGCTCCGAGAGGTTCGGCGAGTCCGTGCGCATGTAGGTGATGTAGCCATTTTCATAGAGGCGCTGCGCAACCTGCATGGTGCGCTGGGCGCTATAACGGAGTTTGCGGCCAGCCTCCTGCTGCAGGCTGGAAGTGATGAACGGAGCGGGGGGGCGCTGGGCGTAAGGGCGGTCTTGCACCTCGGTGACGGTGAACGTGGCGGATTCGAGCGCCTTAGAGACCGCGGTGGCCGAATTCGCATCGAGTAGGGCGACAGATGAGCCATCGGCGAGCACTCCGGTTTCGGGGTCGAAGTCGCGTCCAGTCGCGAGGCGGCGACCATCGAGTTCGACCATGCGGGTGAGGACGTTTTCGGCGCGGCCATCGCGGGTAGCGAGAATTGCCTCGACGTCCCAGTAGCCGGCGGAGTGAAATTTCATGCGCTGGCGCTCGCGTTCGACGACGACGCGGACGGCGACCGACTGCACTCGACCTGCAGAGAGGCGTGGCTTTACCTTGCGCCAGAGGACGGGTGAGATCTCGTAACCGACGAGGCGGTCGAGGATGCGGCGAGTCTCTTGCGCCTCGACGAGTTGGCGATCGACCTCGCGAGGCTGTTCCAGTGCAGCCTCGATGGCCTCGCGGGTGATCTCATGGAAGACCATGCGGTAGACGGGGACCTTGGGCTTGAGCACCTCGAGCAGGTGCCAAGCGATGGCCTCACCCTCGCGGTCTTCATCAGTGGCGAGGTAGAGCTCGTCTACTTCTTTGAGTGCCTTTTTGAGGGCGGTGACGGTCTTGGCTTTGTCTGGCGGAATGACGTAGAGCGGTTCGAAGTTCCGCTCGATGTCGACGCCGAGGCGTGCCCACTTCTCCTTGGCGTATTTTTTTGGGATTTGGGCGGCGGAGGATGGCAGGTCCCGGATGTGACCGACTGAGGATTCCACTATGTATTCGGGGCCGAGGAACTGGCCGATGGTCCGCGCCTTTGCGGGAGATTCGACGATGACCAAGCGCTTCACGGCGCCCTTGGGGCGTTGCTGGTTTGGTTCGGCGGCTGGGGCGTCCGTCGTCAATTCAACGCTCACTCTCCGGCAATTCCGGGCACCGAGGCCACGGATTCAATGTTGTAATTTGTCAAATCTTCACGCAAGCGAACATACTGCATGCCACCAACGTCGCGCGTCCGGCCCTTCAATTCAAGCATTGTGCACGTTTGGTCGACCACCGAATCGGCCAGATAGCTGTTTCGAACAAATTCATCGACGTGCCGCGGCTCATGGGTTGGCACCTCGATCACTGCTCGCTCCTTGGGGCTTTCGGGAGGCATGTAACGACCGAAAGTTCGCTGGGCACCGGGTATGGTGCGATTCAAAGCCTTGAGAATATCCTCGGTGCGGCGGACGAGCGTAGCGTTGTCGCGGATGAGTGAAAACATCCCAAAAGACTGCGTCAAGAAGATGGAAGCGGGAACGGTGAAGTCCTCGCTGTTTGGTTCGGTGGCGGTGTGCTCGGTGATCATCGAGCCGCTCTCGTAGCAGCCATCGCCGAAGAGGCTGGAGAGGATACGATTGCGACTCGGGAAGTACTCCGCGCGCGGTTGGGTACCCATTGGATAGTTTAAGATGAGTCCGCCCTGTTCCACGATTCGCTCCGTGAGTTGGCAGTTCTCCGGCGGATAGATTTCGTCGAATCCACTCGCAAAGACGAAAATAGTTCGTTCACCGGCATCGAGTGCGATGTGGTAAGCGTTGGTATCGATCCCACGTGCGGAGCTGAGACGTCGGTGACGCGGTGTTGGGCGAGACCCTGAATCAGCTCCATGACTGCCTGCCGATTAGAGGTGCTTGCCCGTCAGGTGCCGACGATGCTCCGATCGTCTTCTGCTAACCACGCGGCTTCCGGGTAGAGGGTTGGTCGAGCATCGGGGATTTGACGTAGCAGTTATGGGTAACGCGGATCGAGGTGGGGGAGATGAGAGACTCCGACCTCGGCGAGTTGCTTTATCAGATCGGATGGTGTGAATTCGGCGTTGGAGCGGAGGTATAGACTGGGCTGTGTCAAAATCGAACCACACAGTGGTGAACTCTTCGGCTGTGGAGTTCCAGTCAGCCTCCATCGAGGGGACGATGCTTCGAGGATGGCGAATCGCATGTTGCCCAAGTGGTGGACGCTGTGGAGCGCGAAACATCGCGTAGCTCATTTGCTCTGATGGCATCCACGAGCCAACAGCATACGGAATGGAGCGGAGTTCGAAACCGTTAGGTGATCGTTAGACCGCTTCGATGTCTTCCAGTTCAGCGGTGGGGGCGAGTTGGAGGACTCGCACTTTCTTGATTCGGCGTCCGAGGACGGAGAGCACGCGGAGTCGCAGGCCCTCGGGGTCTTCGTCTGCATCAGGGGTACGTGTGATCACTTCGTCGCCGGGGGACGCGAGGCGGCCGAGCAGGGTGAAAATGAGGCCGCCGACGGTATCGAAGTCGTCTGATTCGATCTGGGTGGCGAATATTTCGTTTAGTTCGTCGATGGTCATTCGCGCATCGACGATTGCCTCGCCATCGGCGATGTGCTCGACCTCGAGTTCTTCGACGTCGTACTCGTCGCTGATTTCGCCGACGATTTCCTCGATTAGATCTTCGACGCTGACAACTCCGGCAGTGCCACCGTACTCATCGACAGCGATTGCGAGGTGGACTTGATCGCGGCGAAGGTCGGCGAGTAATTCGTCGGCACGCTTGGTTTCGGGGACGAAGTAGGCCGGGCGACATATATCGATGAGCTTCGGTGTTACGTCGCCGGTGCGGGCGTAGGCGAGGAGATCCTTCGCATAGACGACGCCGGAAATCGTGTCGAGAGATTCAGCGTAGAGCGGGATCCGGCTGTAGCCGGACTCACCGATAATCTTCATTACATCGCCGATTGATGCCTCGGTGGAGACACCGATCAGGTCCGTGCGCGGGGTCATCAGTTCGCGGACGGTCTGTTGGGTCATGTCGATGACGCCGCGCATCATGCGGCGCTGTTCGGTCATGGAGGGCTCTTCACCGGTTTCGGCGACCTCGAGCAAGCCGACTAACTCCTCGGTCGGGTCGACCTCGCGGAGGGAATCACTGCGGCCAGCGAGGCGGACGAGGAGGTTGATGGGGGCGTTGGCGATCCAGGCGACCGGTGTGAAGACGCTCTGGATTAGGCGGATTGGCCAAGAGAGGCGGAGGACCCAGAGTTCCGGGTTGAGGAGAACGATGGAGCGCGTGGTCTGGCGTACGAAGGCGACGAAGATGAACGAGACGACGGCAGTGACCGCGAAGGCACCTGCAGTGACCTCCGAGCCTTCGAGCCGGGCGAAGGTGAGCGTAGAAGTGCTAATAACGATGACGGCAGTGGCGGCGATGCAGAGCGTGCGGAGAATACGTTGCCGTTGGCGAACATAGCTGAGAAGTATGGTTCCGAGTCCGTTGGCGTGCTCGGTACCAATCCGTCCGCGCGACAAGGCAGTAACGCCGGCTTCAGCGGCGGAAATGAGTATTAGGAGGATGGTTGTTGCAATCAAGATCGCGACAACTGTGGCTAGGCTACTATCCAAAAGGTGGTGGGCGCCGCGTTGGGGTCATTGGCGCCGGTTTAATCTCCTTCGTTCGAGCGGATACGTGCGGGCACCCCTTGCACCTGCGCTCCGGGCGGTACGTCGTGAGTCACGACTGATCCCGCTCCGGTGCTTGCACCCGCTCCAACCACTACTGGTGCGATCAAGACGGAGTTGACTCCGATGAACGCACCATCACCGATTTCAGTTCGATGTTTCAGAACTCCATCGTAGTTGGCGGTGACTGTTCCTGCACCAACGTTGACAGCCTGTCCGATTTCGGCGTTGCCCACATAGGAGAAATGCCCGATACGAGTGCCTTCTCGGATTTGGGACGACTTGATTTCGACGTAGTTGCCGAGGTGGACATCTCGCTCGATCGTGGTCTCGGGGCGGAGGTGGGAGTAGGGGCCGATTGAGACGTCGTCGCCGATCTGGGAATACTCGACAGTTGAACTGCCGATCGTGGTGCGGTCGCCGACGGTACTGTCATGGAGAACGGCGTTCGGGCCGATCCGGCAGCTGCGCCCGATGATGGTTTCACCGAGGAGGTGCACTCCTGGGAGGATCATGGTGTCCTCGCCGATTTCGACATTAGCATCGATGTAGGTGGTGGCAGGGTCCACAAGGGTGACGCCGCTAAGCATCAGGTGCTCGCGGACGCGGTCACGCATCATCATCTCGGTAGTGGCGAGTTCGGTACGGTCGTTGACCTGCTGGGCCTCGCTGGTGTCGGGGAGCTGGTAGGTGGTGATATCGCCTCCGAAATTGGCTGCGTCAGCGACGATGTCGGTGAGGTACAATTCGCCGCTGAAACTGGGTTCGAGGGCGTTGAGGGCTGCCCAGAGCCAGTTGGCGCGCGCGGTGTAGATGCCGACGTTGACCTCAGTGGTGGCGCGAGTCTCTTCGTCGGCCTCTGTTTCCTCGATGATCGCCTGAATGCGACCGTGGCTGCGGAGCACGCGTCCATAGCCGGTGGGGTCAACGAGATCGGTAGTGACGAAGCTGAGCAGGGCGTTCGCACTGAGATGGAGTCGGGCGGTCTCGTGGAGCGTGTCGGCGGTGAGCAGCGGCAGGTCGCCGTTCATGATCGCGACATGCGATGAGCCCTCGGCGGCTTGCTGAGCGGCGAGGGCGGCGTGGCCGGTTCCGAGCGGCTTGGCCTGGATCGCGGTGACGACGTCAGGGCCGGCGGCCTCAGCGATGCCATCGGCATCGGGGCTGAGGACGAGGACGATGCGACCGAAACCGGCTTCTCGGGCGGCGTTGGCTACGTGACGGATCATCGGGATGCCAGCCACAGGGTGGAGCACCTTCGGAAGAGACGAACGCATACGAGTGCCGCGTCCGGCAGCGAGGATGATGGCGGTCCAATTGTGGAAGGGACTGGTGTTCGGATCTAGGTTGGGTGAGGTCACGGGGAACTCATTCGCTAGGATCTGGAGTGGGGGCACGCTGGTGTTCACTCCGCTGTTGGTGGTGGTCAGGCATCGCCGAGTGGCGCGCTTAAAATTGACCGCCTCTCGGAGAGCATTCTACCCTAATGGTGCGGCCGTGGACCGGTGCGTTCCCAGTATCTCTTCCCATGAAACCGGCTGGGTAAAGTCTGGGCGGGCGAACATGAACGCTGACGGAAAACTCGCGTGGGCTGCGGAGGGGTGAATTCTTGACGGTCGATGAGTTGCGACGAGCGTTTCTCGAGTTCTTCGAAGAGCGAGGGCATCGGCGTATCCCGTCGTCCTCGCTGGTACCTCATGGCGATCCCACTCTGTTGTTCACCACGGCGGGGATGGTGCAGTTCAAGCCGTATTTCATGGGCTTGGAAGATCCGCCCGCCTCACGGCTGACCTCGATTCAGCGTTGTTTTCGCACGACCGACGTGGAAGAGGTGGGTGACGAGAATCATCTGACGTTATTCGAGATGCTGGGTAACTTCTCGGTGGGCGACTACTTCAAGCCGGAGGCGGTCGACTGGGCATGGGAGTTCCTAACCGAGGTGTTGGGGATCGACCCAGAGAGACTGGTGGCGACGGTCTACACCGATGACGACGAGGCGTTCGAGCTGTGGCGCGCAAAGGGAATTCCGGAAGATCGCATCCTGCGCTACACAGCTGAGCAAGGAAATTACTGGGGTCCACCGGGTGACAGTGGTCCTTGCGGCCCGTGTTCCGAACTGCACTACGACTTTGGCACGCCGACGAACCCGGGTCCGGATTACGACTTCGATGCGGATCACCCAGCGCTGGATAGCGGGCGGTTTTTGGAGATCTGGAACCTAGTATTCATGGCCTACTACCAGCAGGAGGATGGCAGTCGCGAACCGCTGCCGGCGGCAAACATCGACACTGGAGCGGGTCTGGAGCGGCTAGCTGCGGTGTTACAGGGCAAGCGCAGTGCGCACGAGACGGACGAACTGCGGACGATCATCGGCGCCGCCGAGGATGCCTCTGGGTGGCAGTATGACCCCGATGGGAATCCCGAGATCATTCGGGCACTACGGGTAATTGCGGAGCATTCACGAGCAATCGCTTTCCTGGTGACGGACGGGGTGCTGCCGAGCAACGAGGGGCGTGGCTACGTGCTGCGTCGGGTGCTGCGTCGGGCGGTCTACTTTGGTCACCAGCTTGGAATTCGGAAACCGTTCCTGACCGATATCGTTGGAGTGGCGGTGGATGCATCGGCGAATGCGAACTCGGAGTTGGCAGAGCAGCGCGATTTCGTTACGCGCGTGACACAGGTGGAGGAATCGCGGTTCCAGCAGACGCTGGCGCGCGGGCTCGATTTGCTGGACGACGTAATCGCGCGTGAACAGGCGACGAAGCGGGTGCCGGGGCGTGACATGTTCACGCTTTACGACACGCACGGGCTACCCCCTGAACTGACGCGTGAGGTTGCAGAGGAACACGGTTTCGAGGTGGACGAGGCTGGGTTCGAGACGGAGATGGCCGCTCAGCGCGAGCGGTCACGTGGCGAGGAGAGCTTCCTCGTCGCGGAGGACCAGCGCGCGGCACGATACGCAGCGCTGGGGGTGGAATCGCAGTTCAGCGGGCATGAGGGTCTGACGGGCCAGTCCACGGTGACACTGCTGATGCGCGACGCCGCGATGGTCGACAGGATCGAGATTGGGGAATCGGCGGAACTCGTACTGGCTGCTTCGTCGTTCTATCCAGAGGGAGGCGGCCAGATTGGTGATCGCGGCGAAATCGTGACATCGAGTGGACGCTTCCTAGTTGAGGACACGAGACGCTTTGGAGACGCGATTGTGCATGTGGGTCAGGTGAGTGAGGGTGCGATTGCGACCGAGCAGACTGCCGAGTCTCGGGTCGACGTCGAGTTCCGCTTAGGGTCAATGCGGAATCACACGGCTACGCACCTACTGCACGCCTCGTTGCGGAAGCAGCTTGGGACGCATGTGCGGCAGGCGGGTTCGTATGTGGGACCGGATCGCTTGCGGTTTGACTACACACACCCGGAGTCGCCGACCGCAGAGGAGCTTCGGGTGATCCAGCGGCTGGTGAACGAGAAGGTCCGAGAAGACATTGAGCGGGAGACGCTAGTGTTGCCGTACGACGAGGCCGTGAAGCGCGGGGCGATCGCGTTCTTCGAGGACAAGTACACCGATGAAGTGCGTGTGGTGGAGTACTGCGAGGCGCACGGCCACGGCGAACAGCACTCGCCGCAGTGCTTTAGTCGCGAATTTTGCGGTGGTACACACCTGCACTCGACGGGCCAAATTGGCCAATTGCAGATTGTGTCGGACACGAGCGTTGGCGCTGGCATGCGACGAATCGAAGCGGTAACAGGACCAGAGGCGGACCGGTTCGTCGAGGAACGGCTTGATGCGCTCGACGTATTAGCTCAGCGGTTCAAGGTGCCTGCGGCGGAAGTGGTGGAACGAGTCAGCGCGCTAGAAGAACAGCTCGTAGTAGAGCGGAAACGAGCGTCGCAGGCGTCGCTGCAGTCGTCGGCTGGCCAAGCGGATGAGCTGGCAGATGAGGCCGAGGTGATCGGTGATTCGCATCTGGTGGTCGCGCGAGTTGAGGTGGATTCGGCGGATGCGCTGCGTCCGATGGTGGATCGACTGCGTCAGCGACTGGGAAGCGTGTTCGTGACGCTGGCTGCGGAAATCGACGGGCGTCCGATGTTCATTGCGGCTTCGACGGACGATCTGGTGGAGCGCGGGTTGCGTGCGGATGAAGTGGTACGGGAAGCGGCGAAGCTGACGGGCGGCAGTGGTGGCGGACGGCCTCAGCTTGCACAGGCTGGTGGCAGCGACATGTCTAAGATTGATGAAGCACTTGAGACGGCGAGAGCTGCTGCCCGGGAGCAACTGGCCGGGGAGTAGCCACCGTGGGTCAGGTACTCGACATTTTGCGTCGCGTGATGGAGCGACTGTGGTCGCCGGTCGTCGACCTTTGGGATGATCTGCTCCGTCGGCGCGCGCGTCCGATTGACCCGTCCACACCGTCGCCGACGGCTGACGAATCAGATCAGGCGACGGTGTTCGTGACGGCCATCGATGATGTGTTTGGGGTGGTGGAGCGAATTGCGGCGACTGACGCGACCGAGGTGATTCTGCGAGTACTGCGGGAGGCAAGGGCGTTTCGCGACCCAGCAGTGTGGCCACATATCGCAGCAGTGGCGAAGCGTAATTCGATGGCGCTTGGCGTGGTCTCTCCGCGGCGCGACGTGCGCAGCTATGCGCGGGAGAACGGGTTGCAGGCAGCCGGTTCAATCGGGAAGGTCACTCGCGCTCCCCACCATCGAATGACATTTGGTGATCGGACATTCTTTGTACCGCGTTTCCCGCTTGGTGCGTTGATCAGGACCGCTCTGCTGGCGATCGGGATCAACGCACTGGCGATTGTGAGCTGCAATACGATTTTCTCGGCAGAGATCGTGATCGTACCGAACTCGGAGAAAGCCACCGCGTCGGCGCGGGTGCGATTGAACCCGGTGGCAGGCGATTCGGACTTGAAATTGGGGGTCGCGCCGGCGGTGACGTTCCGGCACGTATTCACGACTACCCTCGCGACGGTGACGACCGACACGGCAGAGGTACCAGATGAGCACGCGACGGTGCTGCTGCAGTTCTTTAACCCTGGCGAATCAGAGCTGTTGATCAGCGCCGGACGAGAGGTAGACGATGAAAACAGGATCAGTTTCGCGACTGACGAAGACGTGACGGTTCCGGCCGGTTCGGTCGTGAATACAAATGCCACAGCGGTGTTTGCCGGGACCATCAGCAATGTGGGCGCTGGGACGTTGAGCTTCACGACTGGCTTGCCAGAAGGGGTGACGGTCACCAACTGGTCTTCAGCCAAGGGTGGTACCGACAAGACTGTGCCCGCGGTGGGCGACGAAGATGTCGATCGTATTCAGATGCTGGCGAGGGCCATGCTCCGACGAATCGGAGAACGCGAGGTGTTTGATGCGGTGGGCGAGGACACGGTATTCCCGCAAACCCTATCTATTTCGATCCTTAGTCAGGAGGCACTCTCGAATTGGGGAGAGCCGACCGAAGTGTTAGAGGTGGACTTCACGGTAATCGCGACGGCGCTGGTAATCACGGACGAACAGGCGGCGCGATACGGGGCGGCGCTGATCGCGAATGAGTTGGACTCAGGGTTCGAGCTATTGCCGGCGAGCACGGAAACGACGATTAGCGATGCGCGAATCGATGGTGGAACGCTGACGGTATTGCTGGAGGCGACAGGCCTAGTTGCGAAACTGGTTGACGAGCTTGCAGTGAGTGAGGTGATTTCCGGGATGTCGACTTCGGATGCGGCAGTCCAGCTTGAGCAGATGCTGGCGTTGGAGGGGCTACCGACGATTACGCTGCGTCCGCGGTTCATCCCGTGGCGCTGGCTACCACGTAAAGCCGATCGGATCAGCGTCAGCATCGGCGGTCCCGGGAGCTTAGTCGAGGATGATGAGTCCGAGGCTGATGATGCAATGGCATCGTCGGCTTCGGCGAGTGCTACAGACTCGGCATACGCGACCGCGACGGTCAGTCCCTAGGGTGCGCTGGCTCGGGGTCGATCCGGGTGAGGTGCGTGTTGGCCTTGCGATCTGTGATCCAGAGGAGCGGATCGCGATCCCGCTGGAGGTCGTGCCGGCCTCAGCGGCGTTTCCCGCGATTCGCTCGATCGCTGCACGCGAGGAGGTGGGCGGCATTGTGGTGGGTCTGCCACTAATGCCGAGCGGGGATGAGGGCGATGCTGCCATGATGGCACGGAAACTGGGTGATCGATTGGACCGCGAGCTGGACGTGATAGTGGTCTACGAAGATGAACGACTGACCAGCGTTGAGGCAGAAGCGCAGCGCCGCGAAGCAGGCGCGCCGCGCGGTGTCGCGAGTGACGATCTGGCAGCAGCCCTGCTGCTCGAGCAGTTCATGGCGGGGCGCCGGACCCCGGTGCCAGCAGTTGGCAAAGGGCCGGATGACGATGCAACTGCGTGACCCGCTGTGGATCGCGTTGGCGCTGATGAGCGCGTTCAGTGCTGTGTTGCTGTTTACGTTGGGGGGGCGGATTGGCGACACGCCGGCCGCGATCGCGGCCGACATCGCCGAGTTGCCGACAGCGATTGCCTCGAATGCTGGTTCGTCGCTCGAGACAGTCGAGGTGGAGATTCCAGAGGGCGCGGGTGCGGAGCAGATTCTTGAGCTATTGCTGAAGGCCGGTGTGCTAGCCGATGCCGGCAACTTCGACACCCTGCTGGTGTTCAGCGGAGTGGCACCAGAGCTGCAGGCGGGCAAGTACGAATTCGCGTTGGGGCTGCCGGCATCCGAGGTGATTTTCCGGCTGCGCGAGGGGGGGGTCACGACAGAGCTGGTGCAGATCCCCGAGGGACTGAGGGTCGAGGAAATTGGCACAATTCTCGTCGAGGCCGAGATCGTGACCACTGAGGAATGGGATGAGGCGGTCAATGCGTGGCCGCTGCATTTGACCTTCAGTGAACAACCCGAGGGCGCTTCGTTACTGGGGTATTTGCTGCCGGCGAGCTACCCATTCCGTGATGACACGACCGCGGAAGCTGCGATTCAGGCGATGTTGGATGCCTTCGTCGCTCAGGTGACGCCGGCGCTGCTGGTGGAGGCGGAGGTGGCAGGGCTGACGCTGCACGAGGTGCTGATTTTGGCATCGATTGTTGAACGAGAGGCGGCACTGGCGGAAGAGCAGCCGCTGGTGGCCTCGGTATTCCTCAATCGGCTGAAGGAGGGGATTGCGCTGGGAGCGGACCCGACAGTTCAGTTCCTGATTGCGACGCCGGAGAGCGTTGAGAAGTACGGGTGGTGGAAGTACGGGCTAGAACAGGCCGACCTCGAGACTGACTCGTCGTACAACACGTACCTGGTGGAAGGACTACCGCCGGGGCCGATTGCGAATCCAGGGATCGCGGCGATCGAGGCGGTGATTCGACCGGCCGACACGGACTTCATCTTTTTCGTCGCGTCGCCAGAGTGCGATAGATCACATCGATTCGCGGCGACCTACGAGAGGCATCTCGAGAACGTGGCTGACTTCCGTGCCTCGGGCTGTGGCGAAGCGGACGAGTGAGCTAGTGAAGGTGTTGATGCGATGAGCCGCCAGACGATCGCGTTGCTCGGGCACCCGGTGGCGCACTCGATCTCGCCTGCGTTACAGCAGGCAGCGCTCGACGAACTGGGAATCGATGCGGCGTACGAGGCGTGGGATACCCCCTCGGATGGTCTGCCGGGGGCGATCGAGCGACTGCGCTCGGGTAGCGTACTCGGCGCGAACGTGACGGTGCCGCACAAGGTGGAGGCGATGCGGCTAATCGACCAGCCGGACGGACTCTGTGAACTAGTTGGTGCGGTCAACACGATTGTCAATCGCGATGGGCGATTGCATGGGACGAACACCGACGTAGTAGGGATCTTGATCGCGCTGGCCGCAGCAGGCGCTGAAGTGGCCGGCAAGAACATCGTGGTAATCGGCGCCGGCGGCGCGGCGCGGGCTGTCGTGGTGGCGATGCGCCGGGCTGGTGCGGCGCAGGTGACGGTGGCGAATCGGACCGAGGAGCGGGCGCGGGCGTTGGTGGCGCTGGGCGGGACGGAGCTGGACGTGCGAGCGTGTTCGCTGGACCTCGAGGCGGCGTCGCTGCATGCGGCAATGGGCGCGGCGCACGTGGTCATTCAGTCGACGTCACTAGGGATGCTGCACGGACCGGACGAAGCGGCGACGCCGATACCGTCCGAGCTGTTTCGTCGATGGCAAGTGGCGTTGGACTTGGTGTACGTGCCGGAACGGACGCCATTCCTCAAAGCGGCAGAGCAGGCAGGGGCGGTGGCGGTGGGCGGCCTCGCGATGCTGGTGCACCAGGGGGCGGAGTCATTTCGACTGTGGACGGGGCAGGAGCCGCCGCTGCCGGTGATGTTCGAGGCGGCACGGGCGGTGCTGCTAGCTCGGTAGCTCTTCCAAAGCTATCGGAGAGCGCGCGAGAGCGTCGGATAGGGTAGCGTTACCTCTTGTAACAATGACGCGCGTCGAAAGGGCGACGAATGGGTCTTGGCCTTGCGTTGGTGGCGTTTCTGGTGATGGTCGCGCTGCTCGGCTTCATGGTCGCGCAGGCTATGTTCGCCGCTCGGAAATGGCGTGCCGTGATCAAAGACGGCGACCACGGTGCGTTGCTGCAGTTGTTGGATATGACGCTGGAAGATTGGCGCAACAGTCGTCCGGCGAAGGGGACTCCGCCGGCCGACTGGCGGGCTCTGCACACGACTCAGCTCGTGGCGGCAGATCGTGATCGTGCGCGGGTGTCACTGCTAGCCGATGCGGACGTGCGTGTAATCGAGGGACGGCGCGAAGAGGTGGCGAGCGCATATGTGGTTGCTCGTCGCTCGGCGGTGCGGATGGTTGAGCGGTTGCTGTACGAGGTGCCGCACACTCATTTCCTCGAGGTTCAGGTGGATGTAAATAGCGAATACCGCACCCCGGACGGCGAGGCGATGACGCGCTGCCTGCTGACATTACGCGCACCTCGGGACGTGGCGGCGCTATCCGATTGGGAAGAGGGCACACCTGACGAGCTGCTCGCGGAGTGGCACGTGCTGGATGGTGAGGCGGGCGAAACTCCTGACCCGGACAACGAGCCGCTGATTACGGCAGGAAAACTCGAAGCGATCGATGAGACTGAGGCGACCTTGCGCGAGGCGGGTGGATGAGTACTTTTCGCTGGTTGACGGCAGGTGAGTCACACGGGAAAGGCCTGACGGCCATCGTCGAGGGCGTGCCCGCGGGGTTGTCACTGAGCGAGGACTTAATCGCAACGGATCTGACGCGGCGACAGGGTGGCTACGGGCGAGGCAAGCGCCAGCAGATCGAACAGGACCATGCCGAGATCATGTCGGGCGTGCGGCACGGGCTCAGTTTCGGCTCGCCGATTGCGCTGGCGATGGTGAACCGCGACCACCAGAACGCCAACTGGCAGGTGCGTATGGCGACCGATCCGGTCGACGAAATCGTGGAGCGTGTCACGCTACTGCGACCTGGTCACGCCGACCTCGTTGGCACTCAGAAGTACGGCCTTGACGACGTGCGACCAATCCTCGAGCGATCGAGCGCTCGAGAGACGGCGGCACGTGTCGCCGTGGGTGCGATCGCGCGCGCGCTGATCGGCGAGCTGGGAGTGCAAGTGCACTCGCATACGCTGTCGATTGGCAGCGTGGTGGCGACGACGCCGGAGCGGATCGACTGGGCCGCAGTGGATGCGTCGGTGGTTCGTGTCGCGGATGCGAGCAGCGAGCAGGCGATGATCGATGAGATCGACAAGACTCGCGAGGCGCTGGACACTCTGGGTGGTGTGTTTGAGGTGCGGGCGAGCGGAGTGCCGATTGGCCTCGGGAGCCACGTGCACTGGGATCGGAAGCTCGATGGACTGCTGACGCAGGCGGTGATGTCGATCAACGCGGTGAAGGCCGTGGAGATCGGCGACGGCATCGCTGGTGCGAGCAAGCCGGGCTCCGAGGTGATGGACGTAATCCTGCCTGAGTCAGCTTGGGAACGTCGCCAATGGGAGCGCGAGTCGAACCGTGCGGGTGGACTCGAAGGCGGCATCACCAACGGGGAGGACGTGGTGGTGCGCGGCTACCTGAAACCGATCTCGACGGTGCCACGACGAATGCCGACGGCTGATCTGCTGACAGGCGAAGAGACCGAGTCCTTCTACGAGCGTTCCGATGTCTGCGTCGTCCCCGCTGGCGGCGTTGTTGGCGAGGCGATGGTGGCGCTTGTGCTGGCGGATGCGATCCTCGAGAAGTTCGGCGGCGACCACGTCGAGGAAGTGCGACGGAACCTCGATGGGTTCATGGTGACGGTGGGACCACGGGAGCGGGGCAAATGAGCGCAGTTCGACAGATTGTTCTGATTGGACTGTCCGGGGTTGGGAAGAGCACAGTTGGCAAGGAACTCGCTGATCGACTGAACTGGGCCTTCCTTGACACCGACAGTCTAGTAACTGAGCAGGAAGGGCGGACTCCTGCTCAGATCATCGATACGGATGGCGAGCCGACGTTCCGGTCGATCGAGGAGCGCGTGGTTGCGGAGGCCGCGATGCGCGAGTCGGCGGTAATTTCGACCGGTGGCGGTGCCTTTCTCTCAGCAAAGAACCGACGGGCCCTCGGTGAACAGGGCTTCATCTGCTTTCTCGATGCGACGTCGTCGGCGATCGCCGCGCGGTTGCGCGATAGATCGAGCGGTGAAGATCGTCGACCACTGTTGGGCGACGATCCGACCGAGCTGGAGGCGCGCCTCGGGACGCTCGATCGGGAGCGGCGGAGTTACTACCATCACGCGGACCTGTGGGTGCCGGTGCAGCCGCTGCCGCGTGGCACAGGAAATCCTTCGAGAGTGCTAGACGAGGTGGTCGCGCGGATCTTGCGGGCGTGGACTGGTGAAGGTGCTCGATTGGTCGGGCTACCTCGCCGGTTGGAGCGGCTGGGCGCGGGAGCGCCCGCCGTGGGGCCGGCTGCGGTAGTGGATACCGGTATCGACCGCTACCCGATCTGGGTTGGCGGTGGAGAATTGACGCGGTTGGCTGAGCGGTTGGAGCAGCTTGAGCTGTCCGACCGACGGGTGTTCTTGATCTCCGACAGCGAAGTGATCGATCGACACGGACAGACGGCGGCAGAGGCACTCGACACCGGCGGTATCGCCGGAGCCTCGTATGTAGTGCCGTCCGGTGAGCAGTCGAAGCAGCTTCAGGTGGCGCGCGAGATCTACGGCTGGCTGGCCGAGCAGCGCGCTGAGCGTCGCGACCTGATTATCGCGCTCGGCGGCGGCGTGGTCGGCGATCTCGCTGGTTACGTAGCGGCGACCTATCTGCGCGGGATGCCGCTTGTTCAACTCCCGACCACGGTGCTGGCTATGAACGACGCGGCGATTGGCGGCAAGGTCGCGGTGGATCTACCGAATGGTAAGAACCTCGTGGGTGCGTTCCACCAGCCGAAGGCTGTGATCTCCGATGTGGTGACGCTGCGGACGCTGCCGAGACGCTCCTTCAACGAGGGCTTTGGCGAGGTCATCAAGCACGGCCTCATCTTGGACCCGGAGCTGCTGGCAGATCTCGAATCACAGCCCGACGCGTATCAGCCGCACTCCGACGTGGAGCTGCTGGCCGACATCACGGCGCGTTCGTCGCGGCTGAAGGCGCTGATCGTCTCCAGCGATCCCGAGGAGCAAGGCCTACGGGCGATCCTAAACTACGGGCACACGATTGGCCACGCGATTGAGACGGTCACCGGCTTCAGTGAGTACCTGCATGGTGAGGCTGTGGCGATTGGTATGATGGGCGCGGCCCGGATCTCCTACAGCCTCGGTATGATTGACGGCGAACTGCTGGCACGCCACGGCGACATCCTGCGCTCGTTCACGCTGCCGACGGCCGCGCCGGGTCTTGATGTGCAGCGGGTGCTCGACGCGATGCTGATGGACAAAAAGGTGGTGCAGGGCGAACTGCGATTCGTGCTGCTGGAGGGCGTCGGCCACCCGGTGGTGCAGGGCGACGTTCCGGAAGACCTCGTGCGTCACGTGCTGCGCGAACTGGCTGCGGGTTAGGTCTGATCGGTGGGATACGGGACACAGCGATCGCAACTCATTGCCATCGTGGGGGAGTGGGATCAAGCGCATGGCTTTTCTGATTCTTCTGGCGTCGCGGGCAGCTAGCGCTCGATGTTCAGATATCGGAAGCAGCGGCAGATCGTGGCCATCGTGACTGGCAGAGTGCAGGGTGTCGGCTACCGCGCATTCTGCGCGGAGCACGGGATGAAGATGGACATCATCGGCTACGCCAAGAACCTGCCAGATGGTCGTGTCGAGGTGGTGGCGGAGTCAGACGAAGCGACGCTTCGACAGCTCGTGAAGCTGATGCGCGAAGGACCAGCGTTATCGCTCGTCCGCGATGTGGCCTATCGCTGGGAAGAGCCGACTGGCGAATTCGCCGGCTTCGAGGCAGTTATCTAGGCCCCCTCGGGGCTCCTCCACCCTTCGGGCCTGTTTGTCAGCGTGAGTGGTTCCCGGTCCGTGTTGCTGCCGTTTCGTTGCTTACTCGCTGAGACGGAGGTCCGGGCTTTGTCATGAAGGCGAGAATGAGACCGAGGGTGCTGAAGCCGGTAACGAGGAGGAATGCAGCGCGCCAGCCATCGATGAAGGCGGTTGAGGCGCCCTCGGTGGTGGCGATTTCGCTGAGGGGGATGTCGAATCCGCCGGAGACCATGACTGCGACGACGACGGCGGAGGCGATCGCCTGGCCAGTGACGTTGCCGACGTTGCGGGTGAGGTTGGTGAAGGCGCCGACGACGCCGAGTGCGGATGGCGGGACGGAGCCCATGATCTGGCTGTTGTTGGGGACGTTCCAGAGGCCCATGGCGAGGCCGTTGACGAAGAGAATGACGGCGACGATCCAGAGCGCCGTGTCAGACGTCACAAACACCATCGCGACAGAGGTGGCGATCAGTACGAGGAAGCCGGCGACGGAGAAGCGTCTGGATCCGAATCGGTCCGATAGGCGGCCCGACGCCTGAGCGGCGATGGCCATACCGGCGGAGGTGAGAAAGAGAAGCAGGCCGGCTGTCCCCTCGCCCAGTTCGCGGAGGCTGATCAGGTAGATCGGGGCGAGGAAGCGGAACGCAGTAGTTCCCATGAATCCGACAAGCCGGGCGACGATGCCCATGCTGAATACGGCGTTGCGGAACAGGCGCAGCTCCAACATAGGAGCGGTAGTTCGCAGCTCCCAGCGGGCGAAGATCACGAGTAGCGCGACGACGGCTGCACCTCCACCGAAGATGAACGGGGAGAGCCAACTGACACCGAACGGGTTATTAATAGTGATGACGAGCACGATCACGGCGACCGAGGAGAGGATGGCACCGCCCCAGTCGAAGGGTGGACGGGTCGTCTCATGGAGTTGACTGACACGCCGTTCGTCGAGGATGAAGTAGCCGGCGACGAAAGCGATGATGATCGGGATGGTGATCATCCAAAAGAGCGCCTGCCAGGGGAGGAACTGGAGCACGATTCCGGCGAAGATTGGCCCAGAGGCGCCGCCGATGGCGACCGCGGTGGTCTGGCTGCCGATGGCCATGCCTCGTTCTCGTTCTGGGAAGACGGAGACGATCATGGCGGTACCGACAGACTGCCCCATGGAGTTGCCGATGGCCATGGCGACACGGGCTACGATCAGCAGACCGAAGGTAGGGGCGAGCGCGGTGAAGATGGCGCCGCTCCCAAAAAAGGCGAGCCCGATGAGATGGACTCGTCGACGGCCGATCATGTCGGCGAGGCGGCCCATCGGCATCATCAGCGCGCTGATAGTGAGCGCTTGGGCGATGACGACCCAGGTGACGGCACGGAGCGTGACTCCGAAGTCGTCAGCGATGGAGGAGAGCGCAACGAAGACCATGGACATGCTCATCACCTGTGTGAAGAACGAGATACCGATGGCGGTGAACGCCTTCCATTTGTAGGAGGAGTCGGGCTCGAGGAAGGGAGTGCTGGAAGGTGTCGGAGTGTCGGTGGCGCTCAAGGGCGGTCAGCCAATGTGAGGTCCTTGATCGTTACGTGTCGCACGGCGCGGTCCGTGTTACTGGTGCGCAGAGAAGTGTTCACCTCGCTCGACTAGCGCTGATGATAGCGCGTTACACAAGCAAGGTAGATTCGCTGTCTCCGGCTCTGGATCGATGGTTAGCCCGTGACCTCGATGATGCTCTCGATTTCGACGATGATCTGCCTGCGCAGCGAGCCGATGCCGGCAGGGGTGCGTGTGTGACGACCGGGGTCACCGAAGACCTCGACGGAGAGATCTGAGCAGTCGTTACTTACCTTCGGCGGGTCCCCGAAATCAGGAACTACGTTGACCATGCCGATGACTTTGGCAATGCGGGTGACGCGGGCGAATGTGCCAAGTTTGGTTCGGAGGACGGCGAGCAAGATGAGACCGGTTTTGCCGGAGCCCTGGTAGGTTTGCTCGACTCTGACCTCAGCGCTGACTGTGCCGGTGGAACCGCGAGGGCCCTTGCCGGCAAAGAAGAGTAGGTTGCCGGTGCGCTGGACGTAGTCGCTGGCGGCGTCGGGGACCGACGACAAAGTGATGCTCGTCGATGGACATGGGGCCTCCGAGAGTGGGTGCGCGGTGTGCTGTGGCCTCGTCGGATGACAGAAATATCGTCGATGGAGAGCCGGTTGCTCAGACAGATCGAGTCGAGCATCGGTAGGATGCGGCGCGAGACCATTGCGGCAGGCGGGTGCGCGTGCCGGGAGCCGGAAGGGGCATCGAGATGCAAGAGCTGGAGTTGGTTCCGTATCTGCTTTACGAGAAGGAAGAGAGTGGCATCCTCTGGATTAAATTCAACCGACCAGAGCGGATGAACGCCGCGGTGGGTGGCACCGAGCGTAAGGGCACGCTCTCCAAGGTTGGTGAGTACATGCGCGCCGCCGACGACGATCCGGACATCAAAGTGATCGTGCTGACCGGCCTTGGGCGGGCTTTCTGCGCGGGCGTGGATGTGAAGGGCATCGATGGCTTCGAAACAGGGGACAACTTCCTCGGTAACGCGACGCCGATCGATGGTGGAGATGCGTCTCGGGAGCGATTCTATTACGGGATCACCAAGCTGATGAAAGACCTCTCGTTTATCCGCAAACCAACCATCGCGATGGTGAACGGTCCGGCGGCAGGATTCGGCATGGGCATGGCCCTCCAGTGTGACATCCGCTACGGCAGCGAGAACACGCGATTCATCTCGTACCAACAGGTGGGCCAGATCATCGAGAACGGCGGGGCGTACTACCTGCCTCGGCTTGCAGGGCTCGGTCGGGCGCTGGAATTTTCGTTCACAGGCCACCTCGACGGCCCGACGGCGGCGGAATGGGGTGTGTTGAACAAGATAGTCCCGGCCGATCAACTCGAAGATGAGGTGCGGGCGCTGTGCGTGAAGATCATGCGTAACCCGCCGCTGGTGAGCTGGATTAACAAGCGAGTGATCAGGGCGGCGATGGACAGCACTCTGGAGACGACGGCGGTGCTGACCTCGAACGCATCGGGCATCCTCGCTAACTCGGAGGATGCGACCGAGGCGCGCAACGCGCTGATCGAGCGGCGCGAGCCACTCTTCCACGGGCGCTAGGCCACTTCGGCGGGGTTTGACCATTGGCCCTGTTTTGGGGGTTTGGAAGTGGGTTCGTGGGGATTTGGAAGGAGTTCCGGTGATGGATGAGACGCAGTACGAGACGTACGACCCGGAGAAACACGGACGGAACACGCCACAGGAGACGTTCGGGCCAGTGGTGAAGGTAGACAAAATCGAAGACGGGCAGATCTACGTGATCACGATGAACCGGCCGCATCGGATGAACTCGATGGGGGACGGGCTGCCGGAGGCACTGTACGACGCGTTCACGGAATTCCGCGACGATTCGACGGGGCGTGTGGCGATTCTGACCGGCGCGGGTAGCAAGGCGTTCTCAGCGGGTGCGGATCTAATCGCGACGTCGGAGATGCGGCAGTCGCCGTCGGCGAATCGGAGATCTCGTGGGTATCGGGCTCCGCGACAGGGGAAGAACATTGTGCCGCTGTCGGAGGGGATGAATCTGTGGAAACCGACGATTGCGGCGGTGAACGGATTCGCGATCGCGGGTGGCTTCATGTACGCGATGCAGTGCGACATCCGAATCATGGCGGAGCACGCTCGGGTTGGGATCGCCGAGGTGCGCTGGAATATGCCCGGCGGCTACTGGATGGCTCCGATGACTCGACAGCTCGGCCTCGGTTCGGCGCTGGAGTTGTCACTGTGGGGCGATACTCAGTACACGGCGCAGCGCTGCTACGAGATCGGCTGGGCGCAGCG
>Ga0115002_10001965_pt1 | contig 27335 bp, 17 predicted proteins | sample ArcticOcean_MG_C_8_FD_89576 | JGI IMG/M metagenome (GOLD analysis project Ga0115002, IMG submission 89576) | Marine microbial communities from western Arctic Ocean - ArcticOcean_MG_CB11_86 | ecosystem: Environmental > Aquatic > Marine > Oceanic | place: Arctic Ocean: Canada Basin | collected... | reverse complement strand
TCTTTCTGGGTGAGCGGCTTGGGACCGCGGGTATCCGCTCCCGCAGAACGAAATTGTTCCATTAAATCACGCGATGCCAATCGATCATGTACGCTGCTGTCGTCGAAAAGCTCACCACGGACGCCGATGGCAATTCCCGATTTTTCGACCACGCGTGCGGCGAGCGGAATATCGCCAGTGATCACGATATCCCCCGGCTCGAGCATCTCGATAATCTTGTTGTCGGCCACATCGGCACCGTCGGGAACGGTAATCAAACGAATCAAGTCGGAGGACGGAATTCGCATCGACTGGTTGGCCACCAGAATCAGCTCCACCTGGAGTCGACGAGCCGTTCGATAGAGAATCTCTTTGATCGCCGAGGGACAGGCGTCAGCATCGACCCAGATTGGAAGCGGATTATTGGGAGGTGTGTTCAAGGGTGTTCTTTAAAGCTTGGCAAAATTATTTGATTTGCGCGCCGTGCCGCTAGAATTTTCGTGTCAAAGAGATTCGTTTTCTAGGAATATCGACTTCCAGCACCTTCACTTGGACCACGTCTCCCACCGAGACGATTTGGCTCGGGTTACTCACAAACGTATCCGATAACTGAGAGATATGGATCAGCGCGTCTTGATGCACGCCAACATCGGTGAAAGCACCAAAGTGCGTGACATTGGTGATCACACCCTCCAAGATCATGTTAGGCTTCAAGTCTTCTAAGCAGTTGACGCTCTCGTTGAACTTGACCACGTTGAATTCGCTACGCGGGTCGCGTCCTGGCTTGCCGAGCTCGGCGAGGATGTCGACGATCGTCGGCATGCCAAACTGGCCGTCGACAAACTCTTCAGGCTGGAGCTTTTGGCTAAGCGATGAATTTCCGACCAGTGCCTTGGAGTCGGTTTTCAGATGCCTGGCCATGCGACTGACGACTGCGTAGCTCTCTGGATGCACGGCGGAGTTGTCCAGCGGCTGGTCTCCGCCCCGAATGCGCAGAAAGCCCGCCGCCTGCTCAAACGCTTTCTTGCCGAGCTTTGCGACTGATGACAACTGCTTGCGACTTGTAAACCGGCCGTTGTGGTTGCGGTACTCGACAATATTCTCCGCCAGACGGGGCCCGATACCGACGACGTACGACAGCAGCTGGGTACTGGCCATATTCAAGTCGACGCCCACATGATTGACGCACGACTCCACCACCCGATCCAGACACTTGCGGAGCTGAGTTTGATTCACGTCGTGCTGGTATTGGCCGACGCCGATTGACTTTGGGTCCGACTTGACAAGTTCGGCGAGCGGATCCTGCAGACGACGAGCAATACTGATTGCGCCACGGACGGTGACATCGAGATCGGGGAACTCCCGGGCGGCCAGTTCGCTCGCAGAATAAATCGAGGCTCCCGATTCGCTGACCATGACTTGAGTGACATCAAGCTGATGCTCTCGAATCACCTTGGCCACAAATGCATCGGTTTCGCGTGAAGCAGTTCCGTTGCCGATGGCGATCAGTTCCACGTTGTGTTTTTTGATGATCTCCAGCAGCGCCGAGCCAGCCGACGCCGTGTCGTTCTGCGGGGGAGTCGGGTAAATCGTCGTGTTGGTCAGAAACTTCCCCGTGCCATCGACCACAGCGATTTTACAGCCGGTGCGAAAACCTGGATCGATGCCAACCGTGACTCGTTGCCCTGCGGGTGCGGCCATCAAGAGATCCCGCAAGTTCTTAGCAAACACGCCAATCGCTTCTTCGTCTGCTTTTTCTTTCAGTATTTGCAGTACGGCCGTTTCTGTAGCCGGCATGAGCAATCGCTGATAGCAGTCTTCGACCGTGGCGATTAGATCGCTGGTGAACTCGAATTGGCGATTGTGTACCAGCCGTCTCTGCAGACTAGGCAGTTCTCGCGATGTTTGCACCTGTAGGCTGACGCGTAAGAAGCCTTCGGAGGCACCTCGCAACATGGCAAGCAACCGATGAGACGGAATCTTACCGACGGGCTCCTGGTGGTCGATGTACAATTCAAACTTTTCAGCTGCTTCTTTTTTGCCTCGCTTGACCTTCGAGCAAATTCTTCCGCCGGACATGGCTTGGGCGACCAGCCAAGTACGTGTCTCAGGGTCTTCTGCCCATTGCTCAGCAACGATATCAAGTGCGCCTTGCAAAGCCGCTCGAGTATCAGAAACATCTTTCGCGGGGTCAACATAAGCCTGCAGGGTAGCCTGCTTGGATTGCTCGAGTTTTTCCTGGCGGAGCAGCAGGTCGGCCAATGGCTGGAGCCCGCTCTGGCGAGCGAGGGTGGCGCGCGTGCGTCGCTTGGGTTTGAAAGGCAAGTACATCGTTTCGAGCGTCCGCAGGTCGAAGCAGTTCTCAATTTGCGATCGCAGCACTCCGGTGAGTAGCCCTTGCTCGCTGATCCTCTTGAGTACGGTAGTCTTTCGGGCTGCCAATGCATTGGTGCGCTCAAGTGCATCTTCAATCGCCCGGAGGGCAATTTCGTCGAGTCCTTGAGTCGCTTCTTTGCGGTACCTGGCAATAAACGGAATCGTATTGCCAGCATCGAAGAGTTCGACAGCCGCTTCGACTTGGCGCAGCGGTAGTTCAAGCTCCGCTGCCAGGGTCTTCGGAATGGAATGGGAATCGATAGCCGGTATCCTATTCGTTCGTATGGTTATTGTTGAGAATGAAAAACGCGTGGCGCTCGCCATCACAATAAGTGGATTCTTTAGTCCTGCATGGGATGACTACCCTGACCTGCCCCCAGGAAAGGTACCAGTGTTTAAGTTAGTATCGGGGTAGCATTCTGGCCAGCCCCGCTCGCTCGCCTCGGGAGCTGGGGGTCGGTAACCTAGACTGCTGTGTGGGCGCGCTGTGTTGTAATGTTCGCGCCAGCCTTTTATAAGGACCTTGGCTTCCAGTAGGGTATCGAAAAGTTCACGGTCGAGAAGTTCGTCGCGTAGCTTGCCGCTCCGCGACTCGATGTAGCCGCGTAACGTCAAAATACTGAGCCGACGTCGAAGTACTAGGAAACTGGGTATTTCCGGCCGTTGCTGGCCATCGAAGTCAGCCGATCTAGTTGCCCGTATTTTTCGCCCGGTTAGCCTAGAAGCGCGGGGCGAAACTTCTTCCTGTGAGCAGCAACTATGAACTCCCATACTAAGAGTAAACAGATTCGAGAAGCACTAGTGGCATTGGCAGCAGCACATGCACATGCCGTTACCGAGATTGAGCGTGCGATAGACGGTCTTAGCTATCATGCTGCTTGGTACCAAGGGTCCGAACTGGCTGCCCTCTTCGAGTTAGTCGACTGATCTACGCGGCCTTCACCGCGAACTTTATTACTTGGGGTGTACAGCTGGGAGTGAACTCAGTCAAACCAATGGGGAAAATTCCGACTCGCTAGACACGGGGAGGGCGCATGCTGTTACAATAGTCAACATTCTGAGCCTGGAGCGGGGGCCAGATAATTTCAAATGGGAAATCCCGGATGACAGAAATCGATCAATTCGAAAGCGTTTTTAAGTCGGCTGGCAAGACCCTCTTTCAACACGAGGAGGTGTCGATCGAGAAGGTGCTCGTGGTCTGCGATGGCGATCAGGCCGCAACGGAGAATTTCGCAGCCTCCTGCCAAACCTTTTTGGCCGTGTTAGGCAAGCAAGTTCAGTGGCTAGTCGTCGCCGGTTCGCAATTCAACGGCATCGACCAGCTTCTGCAATTGGTCGAGCAACATAGTCCCGACTTAGTCTGCACGCATCGGTACCTACACATGAAGGCCCGCGAGTATCCTTTCAGCTTGGGATCGTATCTTGACGTGCTTACGCAAGTCTCGACGAACCCTGTGCTGGTGATGCCCCACCCGGAAAGAATTTCCGAGGGCTCTTCACATCAAAATACCAACCGCGTGATGGCGATTACGAGCCATTTTACGGGTGACTACCATTTGGCAAGTTGTGCTGCACATCTCACGCAATCAGGCGGAGAATTGTGGCTAACGCACGTAGAAGATCAAGCCACGCTCGACCAGTATTTGACAATCATTTCTAAGATTCCAGAGATCGATACTGACACCGCGCGAAAAGCACTGCCCGAACAACTTTTGAAGGAACCGCACGACTATATTGAATCGTGCCGCGAGGGCCTGCGAGAAGCGGGCGTTGAGGTTGAAGTAATAAACGTTGTTGTGTTGGGCCACCACCTCCGCGACTACAAAACGCTAATTGTGGATCACGAGATCGATTTACTGGTTCTCAACACCAAGGACGAAGGCCAACTCGCGATGCATGGCGTCGCCTATTCGTTGACCGTCGAACTACGCGATATCCCTATGTTCCTCCTTTAGGAGCAGTTCTACGGACGGTTCCGTACTTCGGTGGGGAGTAACTGTTTTCGTGGTCCCCAATGTGGGCCGAAAGTTATAGGCTGTAATGACGAATTTCCCCGGTTCACTATTCGCTTCTCTTGATCATGTTCCAGCAGGCGTCACAATCCTGTTTGGCTGCTTATTGGTAGGGCTCGTGCTTTGCCTTGCCCTAGAGGAAAAACTTCACGCCAAAAAATCGCTTATCGTCGGGATGTTTGCCATCGTTTGCTTGCTGCTGGCCACCGGATTTGGCATTCTACCGTATCAACCGGTGATCGTGGGCAGCCACTCCTTGGTCGAACACTCCTCTGTCGATGGCGAATATCACGACGACGAGCACGCGGTCAACTTTCACGCCGATGCTACTGTCGGTGACGAAGCCGGCCGTCACGACAGCTCGGTCCATGTCGAAGGTCACGAAATATCCATGCCGGTTTACATTCCGGCCATCGATTGGGGCGTCATTGCCATCATTCTTGGGTCTAGCTTATTTGTTGACGTCACCAGCAAAAGCGGCCTTTTTACCTGGATTGCTATCAAAGTCACTAAACGTAGTGGCGGCGATCCGCTCGTCTTGCTCTGGTTTTATGGCGCGATGACTGTGATCTTCTCTGCTGTGCTGAACAACGTGACGGCGATGATTATTGTCGGCTCTCTGACGGCCGTCTCATTAGAACGTCTTAATCGCAAGCAACTGCTGCTCGGCTTTCTGCTGATCGAAGGCCTACTGACGAACATTGGCGGTTTACTCACATTGATCAGTTCGGTGCCGAACATCATTGTCGGCACTGCCGCTGGGATTAGCTTTATGACGTTCTTCGTCAAAGCGGCACCCTATGTAGTTGTCTCGACGATTGTCACCCTTTGGATGGGGGCGAAAATATTCCGCATTCAACGCCTATCGACCGATGAACAGAAGCAAGAGGCGGCCCAATTGGTGGCAGGCTTTGACGAGAAAGATGGCATCGAAAGCTGGAGCTTCTTCTGGTTCGGCGCCATCATGCTCTGTCTATTCATCATCACAATCGCCACCACCAGTGTGCTGCCAATCGTTAGCGATTTGCAGATAGGTTTCGTCGCCCTCGCTTTTGGCTGTATCATGCTACTCCGTTTCAAATCCGAAGTCGACAACTTCTACAAGGCCATCGACTGGGATCTGCTCGGGTTTTTCATGGCTCTTTTCATTGTGATTTACGTCATGGAACACGCCGGCGTACTAAACGTCATCGGCAGTGGAATTGAGAGCGTGTTGACCGATCTTAAAGCAACGCCTGCCCATGCCACTGATAGCTCCATACTGCTTGTCGGAGCGGCACTCTTCAGTTCCGTTACCGACAACATACCACTGGCAGCCATGTTGGCAAACATCTTGTCGAGTCTCGGCACTCCTACCGACTCGGGACTCTGGTGGTCGATCATCTTCGGAGCCAATTTGGGCGGCAATATCACCCCCATCGGCTCCGCCTCCACATTGGTTGCCGTTACGATTATTCACAAACACAAGCTGCACCTCACCTTCGGCACGTTTGTAAAAATGGCAGCCCCCTATGCAGCCGTGCAAATCCTGATGGCAACCATCTATGTGCTGCTCTTCTTGAGATAATTGCTTCGTTTTAGAACAGAAACAATGGTTTCTGATGTACCAAATGCCTTGTGAGCCGAACTCGCTAGCGTCTACGGCTCAGTTTGGTGTCAGGACAGGTGTACGAACATGTAACCTGAGGCGTATTTCGCCTTAATATGCTCTACACCAACCCCCAACGCTTGCGCAAAAACCATTCGCAACTGAGTAGTCCCACCAGCGAGAGGAGCATGGGCCATGTGTCCCACAGCGATTGCTCGGTTTCGATCTCCTCTTCGAACTCCTGGGTGCGCGACTTTAGTTTCTCTAGGAGACTGGCTAGTTCTTCCGGGGCGAGTCCTGCACCGCCTGCTTCGGCAGTGATGCCGGCTAAGGCTTTCATTAGGGTGGGTTCAGCGGCCGGCTGGTCGAGCTCCATGTCCAGGTCAGGAACCGTGAATCGTGCTTGGGCTGTGCCTAGTAGTTGACCATGATCCGTGGCCGAAACGGTTACGAGGTAGTCACCCGGTAAAGTCGTCTTCGTGAAATTGCCAACCAGTGTCTCTCCACGACGGCTCGGTCGGACGGGAGAAGTGGATCCGTCGGGCAGTGTCATTTGGACATCGAAGGAGGTTGTGGCCAGCGGTTCACTCTCAGTGCTGGCGGCTCCTAGCGAAAAATCCACGCGGCTGCCGCGCTGATAACGTCGTCCGTCCAAACGAACCCAAACCGCTTCGCTGTCGGTATCGTCTTTGCGGGCCAGCCACATGACCAATTGACGCCAGAAGCGCCGGTGCACATCTCCAAAACCTTCCAGCTGCCAGTGCCAGGTTGAATCGGCGGCAAATGCCAATGTCCGTCCCTCGCCCCAAGCGCCCGCTACCAGTAGTGGCCAGTTGGCAGCGTCTGCCGAAGTGGCGAGTACTTGGGCATTGGGTTTTAGCAGGGATCGCTCAAGACGGTTCGCACCGTCGAGGGCGGGCAGCGCGGCCCAATCGATGTCTTTGTTATTTTGATCTTGTAGGCGAAGAATGGGGTGCAAACTGTCACCTAGCGGTACGGGCGAGAATTGCAGGGGACCACGAACGTGCATGTCTGAACGCAAGGGCTCACCGAAGTTTTGCCGTTCGGCCCGGCCTATATTGACGGGCAGAAGTGGCGCAAGCGGCGACCGACCAAATCCGCCGGGTCCAAAACTGTGGAATCCTCCCAGCATCGCCAGACCCGCCCCACGATCGACGGCTTCGGCGATCTTGGTCCAGGTGGGGATGCCGAGGGCGTTCACATCGACGTCGGCCAGCAAGTAGACATCCGTATTGCTTTCTTCGAGCATGGCGCGAAGGTCGATTCGGGTCTTGCGGTAGTTCAGTAGTTCGTAGCGAACATTCAAATCAGCGTGGGCCGCCAGGGCAGAACGGATGAAACGAGGTTCGATGCCCGGATGACCTCCGATACGCGAAGCACCGGCCAAATAGAGGACGTTGATACCGCCCTTGCGCACCGACACAAAGGTGCTTTGGCTGTTATTCGAAGTCGCCAGTTCCCCGGCGGGCGAATCGATTTGTACCGAAACTTTGTATTCGCCCGCCTGGATCGGCGTATACGTGAGTGGTACCGAAATCCGGCGCTGGTTATCGATGCGTACTTGACGGGTATCGACTACTTCCATCTCGCCTTCGGGCGTTTCCCAGAGCAAACGGACTTTGTACGTTTGATTTGCGTAGCCGTCGGCGCTGATCGACGCCTGAACCGTGATCGGTGTTTCGGCGAATACCACGTCGTCTACCAGCAGATCTTCGACCCTCAGATCCGATTGCAAGCCGAGTGCCGGTTTGCCCAAGGTAAACGTATAAAGGGGGATGTTATCAATCGCCAGCCGCCGAACGACCGTCTGCGGTTGTACGTCGCGCGGCGCGAAGGCCCGCTGCGCGCCGTCACTGAGTAGCAGCACCGCCGCGATTCGCTGCTGCGCCTCGCGCTCCAGCACATCTTCCAGCGCAGACCCGATCGCCGTTTGAGGGCCATCGGGCTCTTCAGGCAGATTGATTTCGCCGCCGGTAAACTTGACCACAACGGTTGTCTCACCAAACTGGTAGAGCTTGATGTCCCATGTCTCGGCAAGTTCCGCAAGCTGCTCGCGAGCTTCGCCTAGCACCGACTTGAGCGCACTCCAGCGTGACGTGTTGCCTACGGAATCGGAGATTTGCATGCTGCGCGAATTGTCGAGCAGCAGCACTAACGAGCCGGGCAGACGCTGTGTTTCGGTGGTGACGAGCGTCGGGCGCCACATGGCCAGCAGCAAGAGCAATGCTGTCACGCCGCGCAGCGCGAAAAGGGTGGCACGCTTTTGCCGCGAAAGGCGGTTGCTGGCAGGACCTACCAGCATGACGAGTATCAGTAGCGCGGCAACGGTGAGCGTAAACCAAGTTCCTCCGACTGGGTCGATGTTCCACTCGCCCAATAGGTCGATGTTCCACTCGCCCAATAGACCGATGCTCCAGGAGTTCACGGCGTACTCCGATAGAACCGATTGGCGAGCAGGTGCTCGGTGCTCCAGACCAAGGCCACGAAGGTTATCGCCCAAGAGAACAGCTCACGACCGCTTCGGCCAATATCGACATACAGTTCTACGTCTTTGAGCGTTTCTGCGATTTGGACACGTTCTGCGGGAAACGCACTGGCCAGCTGCCGAAGATCAACGCGCTCCAAACGACTTAAATCGGCCGCAGCGTTAATGCTAAAGCCCATTTCGAGTCGCCCCGAGCTACCGCCGCCCGATGCCACTCGATAGTTGCCGAGCGCGCGCGTTGTGCCAATAGCGATCGTGTTTTCGCCAGGTGGTAGGGTACGGCGGACTGAGTCTCCATTGGGTTCGCGCAGAACATAATTCGACACGCCCTGTTTGGGCGCGAGACGCAAGGTCACTGTTTCGCCAGCGAAGAAGGCGAGCGATTCATTGTCCTGCTGCGCAAGGTAGCCGACCAATTGGTTCGAAATCGCGACGAACGGCCATGGTTCGGGTCCGGTCGGCAAAAGGTTCCAGGGCTCGCGCCCGCTCGGTTCGATGGGATCTGAAAAGGGCGTGGTCAAACAGAGGACCCGCCCTCGGCCTACCGGGCGTTCTAAAAGGGCCGGTCGGTTGTTGGCAAAACGTGCAATGACGTAAACATCGGCTGCGAGATCGTCAAATTCCCAGTATTTCCAGACCGGATAAACTTCCCATGGAATGGTTTCGGAATAATCCTTCAAGCCCGCAAGGGCAGGGTGTGCTAAATTTCGCGGCCGCAGATGCGTCGCATAACGGGATCGCAACTTGAGCTTACCAGGGAGCATCTGCTGTACAGTTGCTTCATTAAAGCCGCTCAGCTGCGCGCGATGTCCCAAAAATATTCCTACGCCCCCGCCATTGTAAGCGTAGCCGGTGAGCGTCTTCCAAAATTCTTCGGTGAGCGGCGGCGGATCAAGGAGACACACAACCGTATAGTCTTCCAACTGCAAAGTAGATGCCTGCGAGAATCTTTGCGTTACGCACTCGAACTGAACCGCCCGCCCGTCGCTGATGAGTGCTGGGCTTAGCGCTTCGCGCATGAAAAGCGTATCGCTCGAATTTTCACCCAACAACAATACCCGAGCCGGTGGCCGCACCTCGACCGTAAAGAAGCGAGTATTGTCGATCTCCAAAGGATCGCTGGCGGCAAGTCGGATAGAACCTTGATGCAAGCCGAGCGGCAAGTCGCCGAGCTCAAAGGCTGCTAGGCCGGTCCCCGCGTCTGTGAGTTCCACATGACGCTGCCCGCGTTTTACGGCGCGCTCCGTAGAACTCGACAGAAAGAGTTCCACTAACGGAGCTTCTGCAAAGTCGGTGACGGCCACAGGAACTTCGATATGAAGCGGCTGCCCCGGACGTAAAACATTTTGACGCAGCTCAAGCTTACCGAGCGACATGTTGCGCGCCTTTTTCACGCCAACGTCGACCACATAGATGCGCACTTCGGGGGATTCAAGGAGGGATTCGTTGATGGAATCAAACGCTTCTTCCGTCCACTCCGCGGCGCTCAAGTCGCTGAACAAAAAAACTTCTTGGCGATGATCCGCGCGATCGGCCACCAGCTGAATGGCTTCTCGCACGACCACTTCGAGCGGTTTGGGGCTTGTTTCGGGGGCCAGGTTACTAAGTCGTGCCTCCGCTGTACTGATATCGACGACAAAACCACCGGTCGTTCGGCTACGATCCACGACCGCAACTTGACTATCTCCGGGTAAGCGTTCGACGAGCCAGCGCGCCATTTCGGTGGCTTGCTCTTGACGCGTTTGGTTTTCATAAACGTATTGCATGCGGAGCGAGTTATCGACAACCAGTGCCACCGCCAGCGGCGCCCCTTCCTTGCCACGCAATCCCGTGCCTTTGAGAGTCGGGCGTGCGAGGGCAAAAGCCAGACCGGCTACGAGCAGGCAGCGCAGCGCCAATAGTAGCCAGTGGCGTAAATTCAACCGTCGGCGATTGGCTTGTTGCCGCTTACGGACAAATTGCAAAGCCGGAAAGGTGAGCTTACGGGGCTGACGGCGCATCACCAAATGCAGCAGCAGTGGCACCGCCACCAAAGCCGCACCTACCAGTAGCGCTGGCGTCAAAAATCCCATTCGTGTTCCCTTTTGGGTCTATCCAAAGTTGCGACGATTGACCAAGTACTCGGTCAGCGCGCGATCAAACTGCATGCTGGTGTCGAGCGGGACATAGTCAATGCCGCTTTGACGACACTCGCGCTCGTAGGTCAGACGAAACAGTTGAATCTCCTCGAGATAATCACTTCGGTAAGCGTCGGCATTCAACTCGAGGCTCTCGTGCGACTCGGGATCTTCTAGTTCGACGAGTCCTTCAAAGGGAAATTCAACCTCGGCTTGATCGAGCACATGAAACAGGATGACATCATGCCCGCCATGTCGAAGTCGCCGCAAAGACGCAATCACTTCATCTGGATCAGCCAGCAAGTCGCTAAAGATCATCACCAAACTACTATGACGTAGCATGGCCGCCAATTGGTTCAGGCTGCGTCCGATGTCCGTCTTTTCGCGCGGTTTCAGTTTGGCAAGGTGCGATAAGATATTGCCAATTTGTTGGCGTTTCGATTTTGGTGGCAGACTGTCGATAATCTTTTCACCAAACGTAATCAGGCCGACCGGATCGTTCTGGTGAATCATCAAATAGCAGAGCGCCGCGGCCAGGCAAATTGAGTATTCGAACTTGGTCAGCTCTTGCTCGTAGCTGTAAGCCATCGAAGCGCTGAGGTCCATCATCAGGTAGCCGGTAAGATTGGTCTCGGCTTCAAATTTCTTGACATAGTACTTATCGGTCTTGGCGTACACTAACCAGTCGATGTCGTCCGGGTTGTCGCCGGATGTATATTTGCGATGCTCGCTAAACTCAACCGAAAAACCGTGAAAGGGGCTGGCGTGCAGGCCTTGCAAAAAACCCTTCACGATAAACTGTGCCCGCAGATCAAGCCGTGAAATCTGCCGAATGACTTCGGGCTTCAGATATTTTTCGAGAGTTGCCATCGCCTACGACTCACCATACTTCGCGATCTCTGGCATGGGGATCGCCTCTAGCAGTTTGTTAATCACGTCTTCGGTGGTCATTCCTTCGGCTTGCGCTTGGAAGTTGGTACTCACGCGGTGACGTAGTACGGGGATGGCGACCTTTCGGACGTCTTCGATGGCTACCGTAAAACGCCCATCCATCGCGGCGAGCGCTTTGCCGCCGTGGATAAGGAACTGGCCGGCTCGAGGACCAGCGCCCCAATCGACAAGCTCCTTCACGAAGTCGGGTGCCGATTCGTCTTTGGGACGCGTCGCACGTACGAGGGCCGCGACGTACTTAATGATGTACTCGCTGACCGCGACCGAGCCGACGAGTTTTTGGAGATTTAAGATAGCGCGAGAGGAGAGAACTTTCGAAACTTCGGGTTGTTCTTGACGGGTGGTCGACGTGAGGATCCTTTCTTCTTCGCTCGCCGAAGGATAGTCGACCTTGATGTTGAACATAAAGCGGTCAAGTTGTGCTTCGGGGAGCGGATAGGTCCCCTCTTGCTCGATCGGGTTTTGCGTGGCGATCGTGAAGAATGGTTCGGGCAGAGGGTAAGTGGTCTGGCCGACGGTGACGTCGCGTTCTTGCATTGCCTGCAAGAGTGCGGCTTGCGTCTTGGGCGGCGTACGATTGATTTCGTCGGCTAATAAAATGTTGGTGAACACGGGCCCTTCGACAAATCGAAAGCTGCGCCGTCCATGTTCGTCTTCGTCGAGTACGTTGGTGCCTGTGATGTCCGAAGGCATGAGGTCGGGTGTGAACTGGATTCGCTTAAAATTGATATCAAGAATCTGCGAGAGCGTGCTCACCATTAGCGTCTTCGCTAGTCCGGGCACACCTTCCAGTAAGCAATGTCCTCGCGTGAAGATTGCGGCAAAGATTTGTTCGATCACCTCGTCCTGGCCAATGATCACCTTTTGCAGCTCTTGCTGCATGACCTGCCGGTGCTGGCTAAACTCTTTGAGGATGTCGCCGAGGTTGCGTGTTTTCGTGGTCAATCTTTCGATCCTTTACGCTTGGAAATAATTCTCGGGCGGATTGCCCATGCCAAGTTGCGCGGTGCTGCAGAGGCGAGCGCTAGCGCCTACGGCTCAGTTTTGTCTGGGCGTCTACTATCCGCCAATTCTATCGGCCACACTCTCTGCGGACAATGTACGCCGCTAGTGTTACGGCCCCCGCATGCATTGTTTCCCTAGCTATCGCACCTTACGATAAGGGTGGACTCAACCCTCAACCGTAAGAGACCGATCATGGATCGATGGTGTGCCGGCCGTACAGGCTGCGGAGAATTGTTAAATTGCCGATTGTCTATTTGCCGCTTGTCTCTTTGTTTGGCACTGGCGTACACCCTTGTCCCGGCCGCTCAACTCAGAGCACAGCCCGAGGGACACGTCACGGCGAAGCAAGTGCGGGATGCGATCTCCGGTGGCGTCAAATATCTACTTGACGAGCAAAACGGGCAGCGAGGCACTTGGAACGACCTCGCCGGCTACCCAGGCGGAGTTTCAGCGCTTGCTGTCTTGTCGCTCCTCAACGCAGGTGTCGAACCCGACCATCCGAAAATCCAGAAAACTCTCAACTATCTTCGTAAACTGGAAGCTAAAAAAACCTACAGCGTTGCATTGCATACGATGGTGTTTTGTGCCGCTACTCCGCGCCGTGATCTTCCCACGATCCAGCAAAACGTGAATTGGCTTGAGTCGGTTCAAATGGAAGACGGTCAGTGGTCTTATCCAGGGGCGGGGGGGGACAACAGCAATTCTCAGTTTGCGGTACTAGCGCTCCACGAAGCCGAACGTGCGGGCGCCATCGTGCAGCAAGAGACTTGGGAAAAATCGCTCGAGTACTGGAAGAGTTGCCAGAATCAACGCGGTTCGTGGGGTTACCAAAAAGAATGGAAGAATGGCCTGGGCAGTATGACCTGCGCGGGCATTGCGGCAACGGTAATCTGCAGCGGCCACGTGAACAAGCCCAATGCAACGATCGAGAGAGGTTTGGTGCAGTGTTGCCAGCCGCAGGAGGAAGACGATTCACTGGAGTTGGCACTCGGCTGGCTGGCAAATAATTTCTCGGTTCGCCGGAATCCGGGCCGTCGTGGTATGGGTAATGTCTGGCACTACTATTACCTCTATGGGTTAGAACGTGTTGGCCGTCTCACGACTCGCCGTTTTATCGGTGACTACGATTGGTATCGCGAAGGGGCCGAGTTTCTTGTGGGGCAACAAGATCCCTTCAGTCGAAATTGGGTAGGCCAAGGCCACGCGGAGGACAATCCGCACATCGCCACTTCTCTGGCGCTGCTGTTTCTTGCCAAGGGGCGCCGTCCCGTCTTGATGGCCAAGCTCGAGCATGGTCCGGGCGAGGATTGGAATAACCACCAAAGCGATGTGGCCAATCTCACCTCGCAGGCCGAGCAACATTGGGGACTGGATCTCACCTGGCAAGTCATGGATCCCAAGTCGGCTTCGGTCGACGATCTGCTCCAGGCCCCCGTGCTTTATCTTTCGGGTAGCCGGTCGCCCGATCTGATCGGCACCGAAAAGAAAATGCGCGACTACTTAGACCGCGGAGGTTTTTTGTTTGCCGAGGCCTGTTGCGTCGATGGGAGTCAATTCGGGAAAGGCCTGCGCAGCTATTTAGACAAAGTGTTTCCCGAACAGGAATATAAGCTCCGTCGCGCGGGTCCCGAGCATCCGCTCTGGCGAGTCGAGCAACTCGTGCGTCCCGAATCGCCCTACGTGGGCCGCCTGTGGACCGTAGAATATGGTTGCCGAACATGCATCGTGTTCTCTGAAATCGATCTCTCTTGTTACTGGGAACTCCATGCACAGGGTCGTCGTAACGATTTGCCGCAGATCGTGGCAAGTCGCATTCAAGATGCCAATGCGGTTGGGCTCAACGTGCTAGCCTACGCCACCAACCGCGAACCCAAAGGCAAGGAATTGGCATTTGTCGGTGCCAACGACTTGGTCGAACTCAACTCAGCGGGCAGCAGGGGGACGCTACAGATTGCTAAACTGCAGCACGGAGGTGGTTGCAACGACGCTCCGGGGGCATTGGTCAATCTACTGCGCGCTGCCGCTCAGGGTGACCTGCAGCTGCGCATCAGCACTCAGGAATTTGCGATCCGTGCCGACGACAAGAGCCTGCCCCGATTCCATCTGGCATTTATGCACGGGCGCCATGACTTTCGCTTCACGGCGCCCGAACGTGAATCGCTCAGGCGCTATCTTAATAACGGTGGCACGCTGTTTGCCGATTCGATTTGCGCGAGTAAAAAGTTCGCGACAGCCTTCCGCCGCGAGATGCAGATTGTCTTGCCGGAGAATAGCTTAGCACGCATCCCCAAGAAAGACCTGCTATTCAGCAAGGCTGCCGGCGGTTTTGACATTCGGAAAGTCAGCCGGCGCGATCCAGTGGAACAGCAAGACGGCCAGCCGCTCGAAACGCGCGTGCGCAAGGTAGAGCCCGAACTCGAGGGCATTCAGATCGACGGGCGGTGGGCTGTGGTTTTTTCGCCTTACGACATTAGCTGCGCGCTCGAGCAGCACGAGTCTTTTGAATGCCGCGGCTATACGCGCGAGGATGCCGCGAGAATAGGGCTCAATGTGCTGATGTATACGCTCAACCCCGACGTGGAAGTGATTCCGTAATGCAAAGGCTTTTTAAGCGTGCTGTTTGTTTGCTCTCATCCGTTGCCAGCTGCGCCACCATGAGGTGGATTGGCGTGATGCTTGCTCTCGTTGGCAGCAGTTCCAGCCCGGCGGCCGATCTTGAAGAGGTGGTCAGTCAGTCCTTTGCCGCCACGCACAACGGCTGGAGTAGTGATGAGGTGCTGGTGCACGATCAGCGCAATCAGGCCTTTCTTGAGGCCTGCCGCCAGCAGTTGCCCGACCTGGCAGACCGCGATTTTAATTGGACCATGCTCAACTTACGAAAAGCCAAAAAGCTCCCCGGCGAAGTCACTAAGCGCAAGTCGCACCAGCACGACACCTACCGCCATGCTGCAGAAATCGCCGCTCGGCAAATCGAAGATTGCCACGGTGAAAATATTGATCGAGCGCTATGCGATACTGCGCTTCGCCAAGAGTTTGACCAAGCCGCTCACGATTTAGCCCCCAAAACGTCGTCTTACCTGCTCCGCAAAGCGGCGATCGGCCTACGTAAATCACATCAATTAAAACCAGAACTTGTGGTGCGCGTCGCCGATTGGGGGCGCACCGTCACTACGTTTGCGCTACGTGAATTGCAAGGCGACTTGGAGCAGATACCCAAGCAGCCGGGTGTGTATTTGTTTGCCGACAGCAGCGGCTATCTGTACATTGGCGAAGCGGCCGATTTACGCAAACGTCTATCAGACCATCTTCACGACTCCGATCGGCCGACGCTCGCCAAATATCTTGCGAAGCGCACCGAGGACGACAGCCCCGTGCGAGTGGAGATCCACGCCTTTGATTCGAATTCGGCAGCCCGCCAGGTAGCCATGCGAAGAGCCTACGAGTCGGAGTTAATTCGCAGCCGAAAGCCTAAATTTAATGTCAGGCCCTGATGGAGTGCTGCCGATCGTCTAATCCGTGTGCGGCAGGTGTCGCACGATTTCGTCATGTTCGGCTTCGAGGTCCTGGTTAGCCAACTCGATAGGGTAGGTCCGGCTTTGGGATTCAATCTTAGACATGATCTGGGTTCCTTTCGGTGAGTCACAGGTAAAACGGGTACTGCTTACACAGGTCAAAGCGCCAGCGATCGCCGAATGTTACCAAGAAAATTGTTCGGGAAACCGGATTTCTCCTGGGCGTTTTCCACGCGTCTCAAGCCTGCCGCTGCAATTCCCTCTCGATCGACCTGCAGGTCCCTTTAAGTTGAATCGTCGACTGCCCCAGTTTCTCCAAATTCGGCAATTCGAACGCGTTGCAATTGGCGCGAAGAATGACGCTTCCAGCGGCTTCGGTCAATGTCATTTGCTTGACGGAATCGTCGATCTCTCCCACGCTAACGCCGTCGACAATGATTGCCGACTTGGAAGCAGAATCACGCACAAATTCTCCAAAGTATTGCGGCGTTTTGTGGCTGATAGCTTTGATTACGTCTCTGTGGCTCCGTGAGAACGAATTGAAGTCGAGCAAAAGGATGCGCCAGAGCGGCTACTCGTCTCGCGGTTCAGCGGTTAGAATGTAGGGAAGTTTTCCAGTGGTTCGGACGTGTTCTTGATCGTCCGCCACTCGGCTACCTTTTGCCGTTCTGCCACTCAATATGAATTCGCAAGGTGTGTGCGCACGCTTCCCCTCGCTAACGCTTCTACCTGCGTGCTCGAGAAGATGGATTTCGGAAGATCGGTGCGGTCAACGACCCAGAAGACGGCGTGGTTTGGCGATGGCAACACGAAGCGACTGTGGGATAGACACTTATATGCCTTGGCGTGCAGCGCAATCCGAATCTCGGCTACGACATCTCGACCAATGTGACCAGGTCGAAGTTGATCGTTACGAATCGTGGGTGGAGCAACTGAGTCGGGCTGAGGGTAGAAACTGCGGTGAACCGGAATCCCCAACTAGCTTTGCAACAGGATCGTAGAAGGTTTTTTAAAAATCGTAGCGGCACGGCGCAAGCCGTCCGGTGAGTCAGAACAAGCTCGAAATGCAGGAACCTGTGGGCCTGCGCCCAGTCGCTACCAATGGTCGATCCATTTTCGAAACACGTTCTTAGCGTTTGTGCGAACGGTTGATAGAATTTCGGCACCCACGAGTCATACTAGAAAATACATGTTCACTCTGATTCAAGCCACGGCAAACTCGATTCGGACCAAGCTGGGTCCCTGTCTCGCCGTGCCTTCGAACGTTGCCCGGTATGATTATCGCACCTACTATTCGATGCTCATCGCGAATGGCATGGCGTTCCTTCTGCACTTGTCGTGGATTTTCATCTTCTACCGTCTCGATTTCACAACGCTTAGCTGGATCAACGTCGGCAGCGTGGTGATCTGGATACTCAACATTGCTATCTTACGCCTGTGGGGTGCCGTACTCACCGCAGTCGTGATCGGTTCGACCGAAGTCGTCGTGCATCAGGCGTTGGCGATTTACTACTTGGGGTGGGGCTACGGCTTTCAATACTACCTGCTCGTAGTAGTCGCGTTCACGTTCATGATGAATTTTAGGACGATGTCCATACCGGTGACGATGTTTGTCATTTGCTTAGTTTCCTTCTTGGGTTTCTACTACCGGGTCCAGTATTGGATGGAGCCACACGTACAACTCGGAGATACGGTCGAAGAGACGTTTCTCATTGCCAATGTCACCAGCGCCTTTGCGATTCTGGCGATGATGTCGTATGTCTACAGCGAGGCGGCTCGTAAAGCAGAGGCGATGCTGGAGCTGGAGCGGCAGAAATCGGAAAAGCTGCTGCTAAACATTTTACCCGTGTCGATCGCTCAGCGGCTCAAGGATGACGAATCGGTCATTGCCGACCACTTTGACTCGGCCACGGTGCTGTTTGCTGACATCGTCGGCTTTACCGCTATGTCAGAAAAAATCTTGCCTACAGAACTAGTGGGCCGACTCAATCGCATCTTTTCGGCCTTCGACGAATTGGCGGAAAGGCACGGGCTCGAAAAGATTAAGACGATTGGCGATACCTATATGGTCGCCGGCGGGTTTCCGGATCTGAACGCCAATCACGCCAAGGATGTTTCGGCCATAGCCCTCGACATGCTGCAGGCCCTGGAAGAGTGCAATTGCGAGATGGACGATTCGGTCAGCGTTCGCATTGGCATTCATACGGGACCGGCCGTGGCGGGGGTGATTGGTATCAAAAAGTTTGTCTACGATGTATGGGGCGATACGGTAAACACCGCCAGCCGCATGGAGTCGAGTGGCCTGCCGGGGCGTATTCAGATTTCGGAACAGACCGCTGCGATGCTCGATGATGACTTTGAAATCAAAGAGCGCGGGATGGTAGAGATTAAGGGGAAGGGCCTCATGAAGACGTTTTGGCTTGTTGGACATCGCCAATCCGAGGCGCCGGCTGCGCTGCTAGCCAAAGAGGCCGGCAAGTAACGGTGAGGAATGAATCTGGACTACATCCAAAATGCTAATACTGTGGATTCAATCCTCCAGTGACCGCAAGGTTATTGTCGTGGGAGCAGCTGGGGCCTTCTACGAGGCATGAAGCAAGTGGCTAAGGCAAAACCCAAGCCGAGCACTAACGTTCCTGGCTCTGGTACTGTCGCCGCTGCGGCCAATAAGGGTGACTGAATGCCGTAGTTCGCCTGCCAAAGTTGCAAGTTGGTGTCGTCGACCTTGCCATCGTTGTTAGCGTCTCCGTCGGAGACTTCTGCGCCGACCGTCACGCCAAATCCGCGCTGCCAGACTAGAAAGTCGGCGCCGTCGACATCGTTGTCTTGATCAAAATTGCCTTGCAAGCCTGCAAGTTCTCCGTAGAACTGAATCTCCGCGATCTGTATCGAGTCGTCCGCGTCCGCGTCCTTTAAGCCCGTGAAGATCATTTTGTACGACAAATACGGCATCGTGTTATTGTCAATCGTTACCAGCGGTGCATAGGTGTCGCGTACCGTGGGCAACAAGATCGACCCGACACTTGCATCAGCTCATTTTCTTCCAATGTTACTCTCAGCTGCTCCAAGTGTCGCCAACGCTTTTGAAGGCAACTGAGAGACTTGCGGATACAACCTTCGGCCAAATCACACGCTGCTAGAACGTTCGGTTTAGAGTGTAAAATTATACCAATCTAATACGGTACCCTCTATGGCACGTTCGATGCACTAGGACGATGACCTCTCGATGAAGGAAATTTGCACCACTCTCGGTATAAGCAGGCCCACTTTTTACCGCTATTTACAGTCCTATGACGCAGCGTTTCCAGAGGTATTGCGATCTACCAACTGAATCAGTAGCGGCAGCACCAACAGGTTGCCTACCAAGCCACCGATCATCGATATACTTACCAGTGCTCCGAAATAGATCGTTGGTACGAATTCGCTGTAGCAGAGCGTGGCAAAACCTACGACGAGTGCGAGAGTGGCGAATACCGCAGCGCGGCCGACCGTCGCTTGGACTGAATGCAAAGCCTCGTTAATCGAAGCGCCGCCTCGCCGTGAGCGTTGGTAGGACATGACGTAGTGGATTGAGCCATCGACCGAGAGTCCAAGGGACACGGCGGCGATCATGGCAGCGCCCATGTTCACGCGTACGCCCAACCAACCCATGGCACCGAACAAAAAAAAGGCCGGTAGGGCGTTGGGCACGAGCGTGACGATCGCCAGGCCAAAGCTGCGGAAGGCGACGATCATCATCAATAAAATCGCTGCGGCGGCTACGCCAAAAGTGGTCCATTGGTCGCGGAGGAGGCTTTCGATGAGTTCATTTAATAAAACGTAGTAGCCGGTGACTTCGGCAGTAGGAAATGCCTCACGTGCGATCCGCTCAACCTCTTGGATCATATGTGATTTCTCGGCGGCTTCTAGTTGTTCGGGCGAACGGAGTAGGATGCGCAAGTGGGAGTCTTCGTTTTTTTTGCCGGGGCGGTAAATTGCGGCTACGAACTCTGGTAGCCTCCCTCGCATGAGCGAGAGGGCGGGACGAATGGCCAGCCCGCCGCCAAACGGAAGTCTCGCTAGCCCGTTGACACCAGCATCGATCACACTTGCTAGCGAAATTGCTTTGGTGAGCTCAGGCACTTGTTCTTGGAGTTGCGTCTGCAGATCAAGCACTATCGCAAGGTATTCTTTGTCGAGTGGGTTTGGGGCAGGCAGTACGATGTCCCACACACCGGCGCCGCCAAAGCGTTGTTCGACGAATTGATAGCTCTCGACGAGCGGGCTGTCTTGGCGAAAATTGCGTGTGAAGTCTGTGTCGCGCTCCAGCCGCATGCTACCTAGCACGGCGAGAACACTGGCGATCGTGCCCAGCAGTGCAATGGTTTTTGCGTGACGGTGTGACCAATGCAGTAAACGGTTCAAGATTTTTCCGAGAGTCGCATCACGACTGGCCGGATGCACGCTTGAGCCGGAATTACCGATGAGTGCGACCCCTGGGACGGCGAGCGCCACACTTAGTAGCACTAGTAGGCTACCGATGGCCATCATCAAACCGAAGTCATGAACCGGCCCCACGCGTGAAATCATGAGTGCTGCAAATCCAGCCGCATCGGTCAAACAGGCAAATAGCACAGGTGCCGCCAGTAGATTGCCTGCCTGGCGCAAGGCATCTGCGGGCCCACAACCTTGAGACTGCGCATCGCGGTAACGAACGATCACATGGACGACTGTCGCCACACTCACCACAGTGACGATTGCCGCAAGCATCGAACTGACCATACTCAACTGCAAGTTGAACGCGACCAAAAGGCCGCGAGTCAAGGCTAGTGTCATTTGCACGACCACCAGCGGCAGTACCAACCAGCGCAGACTGCGAAAACAAGCAAAAATCGTTAGCATCAACAGCAGTGTACACCAAGTATTAAGCCGCCTGCCGTCGGCCTCCAATAAGTCGAATGCCTCTTCAATCAAGACCGGTTCACCGACCAGGGCTCCATCGGGCAAAGTAGAAACAAGGTTGCGTATCTGACTCAGTGTTTCGCGACGCGGCGGATCCCCAGCAGCCGGACGCGCGAGCAGGCAGACGATCCCAGCCGCATCGAGCGATTGATTGTGTGTGTAACCGGAGAAGACTTCGCGCAAGAGCGCACCGCGGCCCGTGTTCAAAAAATCGGCAGCGCTGGGCGGATCCAGCAGCGATACGGTAGCCACGATGCCGGGAATCGCCCGCACTTGTTCGGCAAATTTCTGAACCCTCGCCAGGCCAGCTTCCGTAGCAAGATCGGGATCGGAGTAGATGGCAATCGCAAGTTCGTGCTCGCCAAAATTTTCTTGGAGCGCACGGTAAGGTTTCAGAATCGGATCATCCGCGGCAAACATGTGTTCGATCGAGCGATCAAGCTTGAGCTGGGTGCCTAAATAGGCGGCTCCTACGGCCAGTAACACTGCCAGCGCCAGTAGCTTCTCGCGCTGCGCAATCAACCATTCGATAAGCACAGAGGTCCGAGATTCGACCATGAAGAATTGACCTTGGGGAGGTGTGCGCAATCGCGCCGCGAATCGCATTGCCGGCCGTGAAATCGAAAACGCCTCGCCCGAGAGCACTGCTAGCAACCCGCTAGGCGTAAAACGCGAGGTGTAAAGGTATGTATCATAACAACTTGTGGCGCCGAGCAAGAGCCCCAAGGCACCTTGACCCTCCCTCTTCCCGGCACCTATACTTCGCCGCCCTGAAACTTGGGGCAAAACTTTTCGTAACATACAGCCCTGCTTATCGTTGTGCGCGCCGGAGCCTCGTCGATCCGGTTGCCTGTTAGCCAATGAGCGCGCGGCAGAAAGGTGAAAGGCCGATTCCTAAGAGCAGTCCAACCTGGCACTGCTGGCCAATCCGTTATTGGCGGATCGTTTCATGCTGCGCGCAAGTGCTACTGCTCGTTTGCTTGCAGTGGGCTGGCGGAACCCGCGCCGAGGATATTGGCTTAGCGCGCGCCGACCCTTCTCAGCCGATTACGATGGCTGCCAATTGGTGTAGTCGCTGGCAGCAGGGCGTCTACGAGGTCTATCACTTACGCGGCAATTGCTACTTCAACCAAGGGCTTACCTACGCCCGCGCTCCCGAAGCCGTGTTGTGGGTCGATCGCACGGCGTCGCCCACCCAAGTCATCGCCTATATGGAAGGCGGCCAGGACACGAAGGTCGCCATCGACTATCAGCGCGAGCAGACCACGAGCGGTCCGCAGGCATTGGGACGAGAGCAAGCGCCGACTTGGTTCAAACGGTTTCAGACTTCCGCTCCTTTACGGCTGAAACTTCCGGAGTCTGTTCCGCAGACTGCCGCGCGCCCCGCGATTTACGATCGCGGTTTAATCCAATTCGATCCGCAGCGACGTCGCCAACTACTGTTAGCGCAGTTTACAGAATTTGCGCCTGCGCCTGCCGGCACACCGCCGTTACCGCCGGGGATGCGGAGCGTTCAGTTCTTTGGCCGCAGTGATGTCGCGCCTAATTTAGACTCGCGACAACTGCCTAGTGGTGAGCGAGTCGTCCTCGCCTCGGGAGGCATTCGTGTGCTTATCGAAGGACTCGCCGCGTCGAACCTGATGACCTCCTTGGGGCCGATCGGCACCATCGACATAAGCACCGACCGCGCAGTGGTTTGGACGGCCGGCGGAGCGCTGGGCGTGGCGGGACAGTCGATGCAATCACAAGACACGCCACTCGAAATCTACATGGAAGGCAATATCGAATTTCGGCAGGGTGACCGCGTGGTCTATGCCGATCGCATGTTTTACGACGTGCGCCGGCAGGTGGGTATTATCCTCAATGCGGAGCTGCTGACGCCATTGCCCAAGTCGGAGAAACTAGAGTACCAAGGTTTGGTGCGCTTGCGTGCTGCGGCGATACGGCAGCTGGATGCATCTCACTTCACGGCTAGCAGCGCGCAAGTCACCACGAGTCGATTGGAAGAACCCACCTACCACTTTGGCGCGGGCGAAATCTTGTTTGAGGATGTCCAAACGCAAACCTTTAACCCACTGACGGGCGAACCGGAAATCGAGCATCGCCAATTGGCCGAAAGCCGCGGCAATACGGTTTATGTTAGTGGCATTCCCGTATTCTATTGGCCGACGATCGCCACCGATCTGAGCAAGTCTTCGTTCTTTATCGACGGGCTTCGCATCGGCAACGACAACGTATTTGGTACGCAGGTGGAGGTCGATTTCGATGCTTACCAACTTTTCGGCATTCGCGATGCCCCGGAGGGAACCGATTGGGGACTGAGCCTCGACTACTTGAGCGACCGGGGCGTCGGCCATGGGACCGATTTCGAATACAACCGGGGCGACTTCTTAGGTTCTGTGGGACCGGCAACCGGACTTTGGGACTTTTGGGGGATCAGCGACAACGGACTCGATAACTTAGGCCTGGGCCGGCGCGCGGTGACTCCCGAAAAAGATTACCGCTTCCGACTTTTCGGTCAGCATCGCCAGCGTCTGCAAAATGGTTGGGAAGTGACCGGCGAAGTCGGGTGGATCAGTGACCGCTCATTTCTAGAGGAGTATTACGAATCAGAATGGGATCAGAACAAGGATCCGCGCACAGGCTTGCGTTTAAAACGTCTGGCCGACAATCGTTCGCTGTCGATCGAAGCGAATGGCCAGGTCAACAATTTTTTTACCGAAACACAGTGGCTACCTCGTGTGGATCACTACTGGCTGGGCGAGTCGCTGTTCGGTGATCGGCTTACCTGGTTTGAGCATTCGCAAGCGGCGTATGCTAATCTGAACTACGCGTCGGCTCCAACCAACCAATTGGCACCACCTCTGGAAGCCTTTCCTCTGCCTTGGGAAACGGGCGGACAATTGCGAGGCGAACGACTCGTCACGCGTCAAGAGATTGATTTGCCGATGGTACTGGGACCTGTCAAGGTCGTCCCCTTTGCCTTGGGGGAGTTAGCTCACTGGGGCGAGGCTGTCGATGGCCAAGATTTACAGCGTGCTTACATCAATACTGGCGTAAGAGCCAGCGTACCGTTCTGGGCCGTCTTTCCCGATTTTCATGATCCGCTATTTAACCTTCACGGCTTGGCGCACAAGGTGGTGTTCGACACGGAGTTTACTTATGCCGACTCGAATAAAAATTTCGGCGATTTGCCACTTTACGATCCGCTGGACGATATTGCCATCACGGATTTCCGCCGACGTATTCTCGGTACCTTGCCACCGGTGATCACAAACGCCAATTTTTTCCCCACCACCTATGCGCTGCGTTCCGGCTTGCAAGGCTGGGTCACATCACCCACGACGGAGATTGCAGACGATCTTGTAACCTTGCGCGCAGGGATGCGGCATCGCTGGCAGACGAAACGGGGGACTCCGGGCCAGCAGCACATCGTTGATTGGCTCACGATCGACTCGAATGTGACCTGGTTCCCTGACCAAAATCGTGATAATTTCGGCGCAGATTTTGGCCTGTTTGATTACGATGTGCGCTGGCACCTAGGCGATCGGTTCACGATCCTTTCAGACGGAGCAGCCGACTTTTTCGGCGACGGCTTGCATATGTTCTCCGGGGGTGTGCTTCTCAATCGGCCTTCACGAGGGAGCGCTTATTTGGGAGTCCGTACGATCAATGGACCGATCAAAAGTAACGCTTTAGTCGGTAGTTATAGCTATCGATTCAGTCCCAAGTGGATCTCTACGGCTGGCACGGCAATCGATTTTAGCGACGCGGGCAACATCGGCCAGTCGTTCTCGATTACCCGCATCGGCGAATCCCTGCTGGTCACACTCGGCTTCAACGTGGATGAAGGTAAGGACAACGTGGGTGCGAAGCTCATGGTCGAGCCCCGCTTCTTGCCGAAGCTGCGGCTAACTAACACGACAGGCATCGAAGTCCCGCCCGCCGGAGCCTTTGGATTGGAATAATGCCATTGGAATGGAAATATGAACAACGAGACGAAACGTATTCAGCATGGTGAGCCCGGTTGGCTGAAAAAATTTGCCGTAGCGGGACGCGGAATCTACGTTGGCGTCAGCCAAGAGAAGAGTTTCATCGCCCATTTTGGCGTGACGGTGGTCGTCATCACGATGGGCTTCACTCTGGGAATATCGCGCATCGAATGGTGCATTATTACGCTCGCCGTCATGGCAGGCTTGAGTACCGAACTCTTAAACACGGCGATCGAACGGCTTTCGCAGGCAATCACCCGTGAATACAATCCCAACATCCGCGATTCGCTGGACATCGCCAGCGGCGCGGTAACGATCATCAGCATCGGTGCCGTTGTACTGGGATTGCTGGTGCTGGGGAATGCGCTGTGGGAATGGTTTTTCGCTTAAAGATGCTGCTGGCAAGCGTAAGTGGTGCTTCACCGCTCGACAACTGATTTCCACCGGTGATCGAGGACCACGCCCTAGGAACGTGAGTGCGGTTTGGGCGCGTAGGAGGTGGCATCCGAAGTGTCGAGTCCAGTTCCTCTAAACTGCGTCGGACGATGAAGTTGCGCCAAGCAAAGCTTGGGAAAGGGGAATGAAATGCAACCTACAAATCTGAAACCTTTCATCGGAATTCTGCAGGTGGAAAGCCTGTCTGGTAGAGCTTGACCAGCAACCAGAAGCGAGTCTTGCGTGGGGTTGGAGTAATCCGCACTGCGAAGCCGACCATGCATTAGGCACGGTGCCCGCAGCGAGTCCGAAAGCCATGCTATTGAGCCTCGAAAGTCCTTTCGTGGGAGCCTTTGCTTTCTTCATACTAGGGGCCACGTGACAATGTCTTATTGATCTGACGTTGTCATCCTGCCGGGGTCGGATTGGACCCTGGGCCGGGAACTACGTCCAAGGCTTCGTACTTGGAACAACGTATAACCATTACGACCCAGGATAGTAGTCCGGGCGTCCAGCTTAAAGCTGTATGGCGAATCCATCATCAGAGGACCGCATGCTCTAATGTGGGCACGTACGGGTCTGTGGGAGCCGTGGGCGGAAACACCGATGGCCACCCGGCCCGACGCGGATTCGAAACTTCATCCCTGATCCAGGAGTAACTCCTTACGGACGTAACAATTCGTCACGGAATGCCTCCGGACGACTAAACGGAAACGGCTGCGTGCTGGTTTTTTGAACGTGAAAGCTTGATGAAAGCCAGACTCGCTATTACGCCAGCAACCGAGAATAGGGTAACCACGCTAAAAACGTGACGGTGACCACTTGCTCCCGGAGCACTGTCCAGCAAATATCCCATCAGCGGCCCCATGAAGATGTCTGGGGTATACCCGATTACAGAAACGAGACCGACTGCACTACCTGTGTAGGCGAGTGGCACTTGCCCCTCTTCCATGATGGCGAAGTAAAGACCTCGCAGTGCAAAGATTCCCAAACTGGCACAAACCATCGTGGCGATGTAGGGGACGACCATTGATGCAGTCAGGATATCGGAAGCCAGGGCCGCACTTCCTGCAGTCAGTAGTGCAAAGCTGACAACCGTCATTTTGCCAGCACCGAATCGGTCTGCCAAGAAACCGGCGGCAATTGCTGCTAGAGGCCGCATCCACAAAGAATACGTACCGACTCGTGCCGCTTCGACCTCATTCAACTGCAACACCTCTTTGGCGTAGAGCGAAAAATCATCGGTCGCTTTGTAGCCTACATAGGCACAGATAATGATGAACGCCTGTAACCAAACCACGGGCATTGAGGCTACTTGCCAGGTACCACGCCACGACCAGTTAGGAGTGTCTGCTTGTTCAATTGCGTTTCGTTTTGGCAAAAGCAGCAAAATCAGTATCGCGGCAATGCAACTGATGCTTGCGAGAATAAGTATTACTTGCTGCAACGCACTTGTACGAACCTCCAACGATGCTGATTCAACGTCCGCGGGTAACAAAGACGCATAGATTGCCACGACACACGACCCTGTCACTGCTGTTAGTAGTCCACGGCCACCTTCAAGTAAGCCAAAAGCGGTCCCCTGTGCCAGTTTCCCACCCCATTGACGGGTCGCCCGAATCAGTGCCGCCCAAAACAGGGCGATTGTCGTGAATCCCCAGTAAGCATAGAGCGATTTGAGTGTAGCGAGTGCAGGGACCTGCCAAAGCACAATCCCTCCCAGCGAAGTGCTAACCAAGGCAATTGCGAGCAATTTACGAGGGCAAAAAAAGTCCGCCAGCGGTCCTCCCAGAGCGTAAGCCACCATCGCTACGAACCCGTACGCAGCCATCGCAACCCCAAGCTCGGTATTGGTGAGCCCAAAGACCTCCAGAATAGTTGGCCGGAAAACGCGTGGCAGGACGAACGGTAGAAAAAAAAT
>Ga0115002_10001964_pt1 | contig 27337 bp, 35 predicted proteins | sample ArcticOcean_MG_C_8_FD_89576 | JGI IMG/M metagenome (GOLD analysis project Ga0115002, IMG submission 89576) | Marine microbial communities from western Arctic Ocean - ArcticOcean_MG_CB11_86 | ecosystem: Environmental > Aquatic > Marine > Oceanic | place: Arctic Ocean: Canada Basin | collected... | reverse complement strand
TGATCGGTATCTCGATCCTCAGCGGCTCGCACGTCGAGCTCGCGGACCAACTGATGACTAGCCTCGAAGCGTCGAGCGCGGCAGACGAGATCGCCGTCGTCTTCGGCGGCATCATCCCGCGGGAGGACATGCCCACCCTCGAGGCTCGCGGCGTCAAGCGGATCTTCACGCCAGCCGACTTCGACCTCGTGCAACTCATCGGCGAGCTGCTGACGCTCGTCGAGGAGTCCAGCGGAGCGCTGGCCTAACTCCGATCGAGACGGCTCCCGGCGAGATTACCTAAGGACGTTTCGCGAATGGTCGATGCCCAGCCCCACGACGAGGCGATGGCCACCGAACTGGAGCGCGTCGCTACCAGCGTCGCCGCCGAGGCCGGTGCCGCGATCCTCGATGCGCTCGATCGCGAGATTGTCGTCTCGTACAAGGACACGCCATCGGGCGAACGTGCTCCGATCGATCCGGTCTCGGACGTGGACCAGGCGGTCGAGGACCTAGTGCGCGACCGCCTCACGACTCGTTACCCAGACCACGGTTTCCTCGGCGAAGAGACCGTGGGCAACTTCCTGCCGGGTGCCCGCTTCACTTGGGCAGTCGACCCGATCGATGGCACCCAGAACTTCGTGAACGGCATCCCCTTCTACTCCTGTTCGATCGGTGTCTTCGAAGGGCCGACCCCCGTGGCCGGTGCAATCTGGGGCGTCGCTACGCACCGCGGCCACCCAGGTGTATTTCACGCTCACCGAGGTGGTGCGCTGCAGTTCGATGGCGAGCCCGTCGACCCCGCTGGACGCGTCGCGTCCGGGCGGCTCCGCGGCCTGGTCGCCACACCGATGGGCAGCACCCGACGCAACGCGAACTGGGACTACCGCTCGCTGGGCTCGACCGCCCTCGAGGGCGCGCTGGTCGCCGCCGGCGTGCTCGCCGGAGCGCGGAACCCCGACCCGCACGTCTGGGACATTGCCGCGAGCGCAGTCCTCGTAGAGGCGGCCGGGTACGAGGTCTGGACCAAGCCGAAGGGTCGCCCGGGCTGGGAGCCGTTGACGGGAATCGACCCGGCGACGTTCGGGACATGGAGGCAGTCAGTCGTCGTGGCAAACGCTGAGGCCGCGGTCGAGCTCAAGAAGTAGCCGACGGCGTCGCGTGACTCGCGAGCGACCGATCCATGGCGACCGTTCGCCCGAGAACCTCATGTCGGTGTTCCGCAACTTCGCTCGCTACGAAGCTCCGCAGCTCGGCGCGCACCGCTGCGACGGGAGTGTAGCCACCTCCGAACATGCTCTTCGGCGCGGTCCACTACCTGCTGCTCGACGACGAAACGGCGCCGCTTCAACGCTTCTACCGCGACCTCGGAAGTGACGCGGCGCCGGACGAGGCCACCTCGGAATTTCGGTCCGTACATGCTCTTGCACCGTCGCGCGCCGGGCGGGTCACCAGCCGCTGGCGATCATCGAGAGCGGGACCAGCGCTGGCCTGCTGCTGCGGTGGGACCAATACGGCTACCGCCACCACCGCGACGGAGTCGAAGCGACACGCTGGGGCGACCCGATCGCCGTCGTTCAGCTCCCGGCGGAGCTTCGAGGGAAGCACGACGTCCCGTTCCGATGTCCGCTCGAGGTCGCCTCGAGCGGACATCGGTCGACCTCAACCCGATCGATGTCGAGAGCGGGCGGATGACCGTGACTCGCGGTCAGGCTCTACTAGCTCGATGCCGCCACACGTCCTGTTCCTCTGCATCCACAACGCCGGGCGTTCCCAGATGGCTGCCGGTTGGCTGCGCCACCTCGCCGCTGGCCGCATCGATGTGTCGTCTGCGGGCTCGGAGCCAGCCGACTCTCCCAACCCCGCCGCCGTCGAGGCGATGCGAGAGGTCGGCATCGATATCGCTGCCCAGGTACCCGAGCGCTGGACCGACGAGGCGCTGAAGACCGTCGACCTGGTCGTGACGATGGGCTGTGGTGACGAATGCCCGGTGTACCCGGACACCCAATACCTTGACTGGCCAGTGGCGGATCCCTCCGGGCAATCTGTGGCGGTGGTGCGACCGATCCGCGACGACCTGAAGCGACGCATCGAGGGCCTCATCGAGATGCTGACTGACAGCACCGTCCCGGCGGAGGCATAGCGTTGGGAACTCGCTGGCACCCATACGCCGCCGAGGTGGTTGGCACCTTTATCCTCGTGCTGTTCGGTACCGGCTCGGTCGCGGCCGCGGTGTTCACAGACGCCCAGGTGGGGCTCTGGCAGGTGGCGGTGGTCTGGGGCTTCGGTGTCACGCTGGCGATCTACGCGACGGCCAGTGTCTCCGGCGCTCACCTCAACCCCGCCGTCAGCCTTGCGTTTGCGATCTTGCGCCCGGACGACTTCCCGAGGTCGCGGCTGCTGCCCTACTGGGGCGCGCAGCTCCTCGGTGCGGCCCTAGGCGGCGTCGCGGTACTCGCGGCCTTCCACCCGTTCATCGAGCGCTTCGAAGAGGATCAGAGGCTGGTTCGAGGCGAGGCAGGCAGCCAGGCCTCCGCGATGGCATTCGGCGAGTATTTCCCCAACCCCGCCATGTTCGGGGCAGACGATCGGGCCTTCGAGCTCGTGTCGCCGTTGATGGCGGTCAGCGTCGAGGCATTCGGGACCGGAGTGATGGTGTTCGTTATCTTTGCGCTCGTCGATCGTTGGAATACCTCGAAGCCGGGCGCATCGCTTGCTCCGTTCTTCATCGGCTTCACTGTTGCGGCGCTCATTAGCCTATTCGCGCCGATCACCCAGGCGGGGTGGAACCCGGCGCGAGACTTCGGACCAAGGATCGTCGCGTTCCTCGCGGGATGGGACTCGATCGCGATTCCGGGGCCACGGAATGGCTTCTGGGTGTACATCGTTGGTCCGTTAGTTGGGGGCACCGTGGGCGGATTCATCTACGATCGCGTCATCCGGCCCGGCATGCGCGAGGCGTCAGCAGACCCCGACTGAATCAAGATGGTCGCGGCGGTTTGCTCGGGACCGGTCGACCGTCAGCTGTGTAGGATGAATCGCATTATGGTCACGCCAGAACCGGCCCCTCGCGGCGAGCTGCAAGAGCGTTTTCACCACCAACTCTCCGAGCTACAGGACCTCGCGCTCGAGATGACCGCGCTGGTTGACCGCGCGATCGAGCGGTCCGTGGAGGCGTTGGTGAGTCGCGATGTTGCGCTCGCGAGCGTGGTGATCGAGGAGGACGAACTGGTCAACCAGGCCGGGTATCCCATCCACGACCAATGCGTCACGTTGCTAGCACCATAGAACCCGATGGCCGGAGATCTACGTCTGGTGATTTTGGTGACCGCGATCGCGACCGACCTCGAGCGGATGGGCGACCACCCCGAGGGCATCGGACGGATCGTGCTGATGACGCAGGACGAGCCACTGGTGAAGCCGCTGGTCGACATACCGATCATGGCAGAGCGCGGGCGACAGATGATGAATCGCGCGGTCCATTCCTTCGTCAACAAGGACGTCGAGGCTGCCTACGCGGTTGGCAAAGCTGATGACGAAGTCGACGAACTCTACGAGACCGTCTAACGCGATCTGATCCAAATCATGGTGAGCGACCAGAGCACGATCGAACTGGCGACAAACCTGCTCTGGGTCGCGCACAACCTTGAACGCGTCGCTGACTGCGCGACCAACATCGCGGAACGCACGGTGCACACGGTCACCGGCGAGCTGCCACAGATGGACCGATCGATCTACTAGCGGTTGTCCCGTGGGCATTCGAGGCGCGGTCACATCTGTCCGAGGCTAAGATCGCAGCTACGTCACATGACGCGGATCGGCGTACTGCCTCTCGACAGCACTTCCTCAGCCTCGCGACGGGGACGGCCGGTACTGCGTTCCTCGCCGCCTGTCGCTCCGGCTCCGGCACTCCCGAGGGCACCGCGAGCATTCCGAGTCCCGCGACCGCCGAACCCGCCACGATCGCGCCGCGCGTGACCGCCACACCCGAGGCCGCGCCGCCGACAGTTGTGCGGCGCAGTATTCCGGTGGGTGAGCGGCGCCAACTCCAACGGGTCGCCCTACCGGGGACACCGTGGGAGACGCCGATCCTGATCAACCGCAGTGGTGAGCCCGGGCAGAGCGTGCTGGTCCTCGGTGGCGTACACGGCAACGAGCTGGGTGGCTGGGCGGCCGGCGAGGAGATCGCGGACTGGGTGCCCGACCGCGGCACGCTGGTAGTGGTCTCTCGTGCGAACGTCGTGGCGACCAAGGTGGGGAATCGCACGCTGCCGGAGCTGGGTAACCTCAACCGCTTTTACCCAGGCGAGCCGCCCGAATCGACCGAGGCATTTCCGATGCAGCGCATGGCGTGGTCGATCGTCGAGCTGGCGCGAGAGTTCCAGGTCAGCCTGCTGCTCGATCTGCACGAGTCCTGGGGGCTTCTACAACGAACGCACGCAGGACGGCACGGCCTTCCTCGGGCAGACGACCACGCAAGGTTCCGATCCGTCGGAGACGCCTCGGGTGGAACCGATCGCTGCCGAGGTGAACGAGCAAATCTCGGAGCGCGAGCACCTCGTGCCCCACGACCGCACGCGCGTCACGCGACTGACACAACGCCCGAGCTTCGATCCCTCGTCGCCGACTGGTGGGACCTCGTCGCTCGGTCTCGGTGGCTTCATGCCGGGCCTCGTCCCCGTCCTCGTGGAGATGGGGCGACAGAACCAGCATCAATCTCGGCGGACAGAGCTGCACCAGCTGATCGTTCGCACCGCGCTCCAGCACGAAGGCATGCTCACCGCCTAGCGCGTGCCCGCCGACCGCGCCGCGTATCTAGCCCGGCGAGTTCCTATACTCAGAGCTGCAACGAACCTCGGAGTCGCCTGTGCCACGACCAGTCAACGGTCCGCTAATCCGCTCGATCGCCGAGCAATTCGGCACCCCCGTCTACACCTACGACGCCGCACTGATCCGTGAACGCGCCGGCACGCTGCGTCGCTTTGACCTCGTGCGATACGCGCAAAAGGCCAGCTCGAACCTCCACCTCCTCCGGCTGCTCCGCGCCGAGGGCGTCGCCGTCGACGCCGTCTCTCGAGGCGAGATCGTGCGCGCGCTGCGTGCGGGTTACATGGGTAAGGGCGAGCCCGCCGACCTCGTCTTCACCGCCGATGTCACGGACGACGCGACACTCGACCTGGTCGTCGAGCACGGGATCCAATTCAACGCGGGCTCGGTCGACATGCTCCGGCAGCTCGGCGAGAAGGACCGCGGTCACTCAGTTTGGCTGCGCATTAATCCGGGCTTCGGGCACGGGCACAGTCGGAAGACCAACACCGGTGGCGAGTCCAGTAAGCACGGTATCTGGCACGAAGACGTTGCCGACGCCCTCACCGTGATTGATGAGTTCGACCTCGACCTCGTCGGGCTGCATATGCACATCGGCTCGGGCACCGACTTCGAGCACCTGCAGCTCGTTGCGGGTGCGATGGCGGAGCAGGTGCAGGCTCTCGGTCGCGACGTGCGCGCTGTGTCGTGCGGCGGCGGCCTACCGGTCGCCTACGCGGATGGCGACACGGGGATCGACCTCGACGCCTACTACGAGGTCTGGGACCGCGCCCGCGGAGAGATCGCGCGCCGCGTGGAGCACGACGTTTCGCTGGAAATCGAGCCCGGCCGGTTCCTCGTGGCGGAGGCAGGCCAACTGGTCGCCGAGGTGCGCGCCGTGAAGCGCACCAGCCTCAGCCGTTTCGCACTCGTGGATGCGGGGTTCAACGACCTCGTCCGTCCCGCGATGTACGGCAGCTATCACGCCATCTCGGTAGTCCATCCCGATGGCAGCACCGGCGGCGGCTCCGACGAGCCGACCGTGGTCGGCGGTCCGCTCTGCGAGTCGGGCGACGTCTTCACACAGGAGGAGGGCGGACTCGTGGTTCCGCGCGAGCTGCCGGACGTCGCTGTGGGCGACCTGCTGGTCTTCCACGACGCGGGCGCCTACGGCTCCTCGATGGCCAGCAACTACAACACCCGAGGCCTTGCGCCCGAGGTGCTGGTCGAGGACGGCGAGCTGCGGCTGATCCGCCGCCGGCAGACCATTGACGATCTGCTGGCCCTCGAGGAAGAGGTCTAACGATCTCAATCAGCCGCCGTTCGGCGCGGGCCACGAAGCACAGCTCAGTCCGCAAGTAGTATCGTGTCGCGGCAGCCGATCGTGGCTGCCGTTCACCACAGAAAACCGAGGCTCCCCATGTGCTTTCCCTACGACGCGAAGCCGCCAATCCCGCCGATCGCCGGAGCGGCGATTGACACCGAGGACCTGATCCTCACCTCCAGCGACGGCAACGAATTTGCGGCCTTCCTCGCGCGCGCCGATTCGCCGGTCGGGCCCGCAGTGGTCGTGCTACCGGACGTCCGCGGCCTGTTCCCCTTCTACGAGGAATTGGCAATGCGCTTCGCGGAGCGCGGCTACGACTCGATCGCGATCGACTACTTCGGCCGCTCGGCCGGCGTTGGCAAGCGCGACCGCGACTTCGAGTTCCGCGAGCACATCGACGTGACCACCTTCGAGGGCGTCAAAACCGACGTCGCTGCGGCGGTGGCCTATCTGCGCGAAGCGCCCGGCAACGGCGCACGTCATGTCTTCACGATCGGCTTCTGCTACGGCGGCAGCTCCTCCTGGGCACAGTCGGCCAACGGCCACGGCCTCTCCGGCGCGATCGGCTTCTATGGCCACCCGACCCGCGCAGGCTTCCCGCAAGGTGCGAAGGCGTCCGTCGACCTCGTCACCGACTTCGAGGCACCGATCCTCGGCCTCATGGGCGGCGCAGACCAGGGCATTCCGCGCGAGGAGGTCGAGAAGTACGAGGCCGTCCTCCAAGAGGCATCGCGCCCGCACGAGATCGTGACCTACGACGGCGCGCCGCACTCGTTCTTCGACCGCGGGTTTGAGGAGTACGCAGAGGAGTCGGCAGACGCGTGGGAGCGCGTGCTGCGCTTCATCGAGCACTATTCGACGCCCGCGACCGCTTGACGACCACCGACCGCAGAGCACGAAAGACACTCAATGCAGTTTAGCGCATGGCCGAATCAGCCCGGTGCCTGGGAACCACTCCGCGACTTCGCGCAGCACGTGGAGCAGGGCGGTTGGGACGGCGTCTGGATCGCCGACCACTTCATGCCGAATCAGGAAGACAACAGCGGTCCGACAGGTGAAGCGTGGACGGCACTCGCCGCGCTGGCGGCGGTGGTGCCGCGCGTGCGCCTCGGGACGATGGTCACGGGCAACACCTACCGGCACCCGGCCGTGCTCGCGAAGATGGCGGCGCAGGTCGACATCATTAGCGACGGTCGGCTGGTCCTCGGGATCGGCTCCGCCTGGCAGCAGAACGAGCACGAGGCGTACGGCATTCCGTTCTACACGGTCGGCAGCCGTCTCCACCGTCTCGAAGAGGCGGTGCAGGTGATCCGCGGGCTGTTCGCGGACGAGCGCACCGACTTCGACGGGAAGTTCTACCAGATCACCAACGCCCCACTCGCGCCGAAGCCAGTGCAGCAGCCCGGTCCGCCGCTGCTGATCGGCGGCGGCGGTGAGCGCGTCACGATGCGCATCGCCGCCCAGTACGCCGACGAGTGGAATGTGTGGGGCGGGCCGGACGTGCTGAAGCAGAAAATCGGCGTCCTCGAACGACACTGCGAGGACCTCGGGCGCGACGCGAGCAAGATCCGCAAGTCCGCGAACGCGATGTTCCTCGTCACCGACGACGCGTCACAGGCGGAGCAGGCACAACAGCAGAACCCACGCCTGCTGGCTGGATCTGCCTCAGATCTGCAGGCGATCGTCCAGGAGTTCATCGACGCGGGCGTCGACGAACTCGTCGTCCCGATCTTCCAGCTCCACCCGGAGCACGGCGCGGGCCGAGCGATCGAGACCGCCGACCAGTTCCAGAGCGAGGTCGCCTCGGCATTCCGCTAGCGCCGAGCGACCGAAGGTAGGCAGTGCCTCGCAGCGATCTCTCGAACGACCAGGCGCGGCGGATCGCGCTTGTGGCGCAGGGCTTCAACGATCCGCGCCCGTCAGGCCCCGTCGACGCGCGCCACATGCGGCGCGTGCTGCAGCGCGTAAAACTAATCCAGCTCGACTCGGTCAACGTCGCTGTGCGCTCGCACTACATGCCGTTCTTCTCGCGGTTGGGCCCTTATCGCCAGGAGCTCCTCCATGAGATCGCCTTCAAGCGCCGTGAACTCTTCGAGTACTGGGGCCACGAAGCCTCGTTGCTCCCGGTCGAACACCACCGGCTGTTCCGCCACCGCATGGACGAGGCGAAGCCGCGCTTTCGCTCGGCCAAGCTGTTCGACGAGCGACCGGACTATGCGGATGAGATCCTCGAGGAGGTCCGCACCCGCGGGCCCCTGGCGGTCTCCGACCTCGAAGAGCCGGGCGAGCGCTCCGGGCCGTGGTGGGGTTACGCGCCGGGCAAGGTGGCGCTGGAGTGGCATTTTCGCACTGGCAACCTCACCACGCATGAGCGCCGCGGCTTCACCCGTGTCTACGACATCACGGACCGCGTGCTCCCGGATCACGCCCTAGAGCACCCGACGCCCACTGCCGAGGAAGCACACCGTGAACTGCTGATGCTCGCGACGGAAGCGCATGGCGTCGGCACTGCCAAGGACCTCGCAGATTACTACCGGCTCAAGGTGCCGCGGGCGCGGCCCCACCTCGAAGAGCTCGTCGACGCTGGCCGCCTCGAACGCGTCGCCGTCGAGGGCTGGAAGCAGCCCGCGTTCCTCCACCCCGACGCGAAGCTTCCGAGGCGTGTCGAACCACGCGCGCTGCTGACCCCGTTCGACTCGCTCGTCTGGCTGCGCGAGCGGACGAGTCGCTTGTTCAACTTCGACTACACGATCGAGATCTACGTGCCCGAGGCGAAGCGGCAGTACGGCTACTACACGCTGCCGTTCATGCTCGACGGTCAGCTAGTCGGTCGAGTCGACCTGAAGGCCGATCGCCAGGCGTCAGGATTGCGCGCCCAGGCGAGCCACATCGAGCCGGGCGCCGATCCGAATCGCGTCGCCTCGGAGCTGGCGGAAGAGCTGCGGTCGATGGCCGACTGGCTCGAGCTCGACAGCATAGAGGTGCGGGCCAAGGGCAACCTGTCGAAGGAGTTGCGCGCCGCGCTCGCCCGCTGACAGGGCTCGCTATCGTTGGCCTCGGACAGGGATCCGGGGTGCCGGACGCCCGATCGCGTGCAGTTCAACTACCGCGAGGCCGGTGACGGCTGCTACGCGCCGATCCTGATCCACGGCTGGGCGTCGCGTCTCGACCTCCGCGACCATGGCCGCTCCGATGCGCCGCCCGAGGGCTATTCGATGCGCCAGTTCGCGGACGACACGGCCGCGCTGGCCCGCTCCCGCCGCGTGCGCAACACGATCGTGGTCGGACACTCGATCGGCAGTACCGTCTCCCTGGAGATGGCGCGGCCACACCCGCGGCTGGTCGCGGGTGTGGTGGTGGTCGACGGCGCGCTGGACCAGTACGCCACCTCTCGCGAGGTCGATCAAAGCGATCTGTGGCGCGCGCTTACCGAGCCACCGTACGAAGAGGCGATGGTGGAGTTCTACGCCAACTTCTTCCCGGACCCGCGCGATGCTGCGCTGGCTGAACGGGTGGTGCTCCGACGCCTCGAAAACGCCGGAACACGTCGCGTTGGCCTCTTCGCGTGCGAGTCTGACCTCGAACATCCCGGCATCGCGGTCCAGGTGCGCCAGCCCGTGCTCTACGTGGACGGCGGTGACAACCTGCGATCGGCCGCTGCAGTCCACGAGGTCCTGCCGCACCCGTCGTACGCGCAGGCCGCGCTCTGCGGTCACTTCGTTCAGCTCGAGGCTTCTGACCAACTCGTCGCGATAATCCGCCGCTTCGTCGAACGGCTGCCTGCAACCACCGCGACCCGCTAGGCTGCATGGATGCCAGAGCTCACCGTCACGACGATCGCCACGCTCGAGGAATTGGCCGACGCCCTCGAAATCCGGCGTCAGGTGTTCATCGAGGAACAGCACGTTCCCGAGGACGAAGAGATCGACCGCTTCGACGACGATCCAACGACCGTCGACGATTGCATCCACGTCTTGCTCCGCCTCGATGGAGTCCCGATCGGCACCGGCCGCCTGATGCTTGATGACGCGCCCGAAGTGCGCGCGCACCTCGGGCGCGTCGCCGTGCTGGCGGATCAGCGTCGCTCTGGCGCCGGTCGAGTGGTGATGGAGGCGCTACAAGACGAGGCGCGCCGCCTCGGACGGCCCGGGATCACTCTGTCAGCGCAGGTCCACGCAATGCCGTTCTACGAGCGACTCGGCTACGTCGCGCGCGGCGGTGTCTACCTCGATGCGGGCATCGAGCATCGCTGGATGGACCTCGACTTCGCCTAGCGTCGCGTCAGGCTGATGCGGCGGCGGGGCTTTCCGGTCTGTGTGCCGACCTTCACACGTGTCGCTCGGACCAACCGACTATCATGGTGCCGATCGACCCGAACGGAGGAGACACATGGCCTGGGTACGCACGACCGAGCCGCACGGGGAACCCGGGTGGGCGAGTTCACCGCCGATGATCGCGACGAGCATCCGACCCCGCACCGAGGCCTCGATGGTCAACGCGCTGCGACAGGTTAGCTTCGAGAATGAAGACTCGAATCTCACCCAGCTCCAGCTCGAAATGATCGCCACGGTGGTCTCCGCCACGAACGAGTGTCGCTACTGAGCGGTCGCACACGCCGAATTGGCGCTCGGTGCCGGTGGCACCGTGGAACTCACCCAGCAGCTCAAGACCAACTACCGCGAAGCCGACATCAGCACCGCCGAACTGGCGATGCTTGAGTTCGCCGAACTCCTCACCATCCAGCCCGCGAACGTCGTCGAAGACGACGTGAACCGCCTCCGCGCGGTCGGCTGGGTCGACGAAGACATCGTCGACATCGTCCACCAGACCGCCATGTACAACTACATGGTCCGCGTCGCGGACGGCCTCGGCATCGAACTCTCCGAGGGCATGCAGAACGCCGAGGTGCGTGACGCCGACGCGGTCGACACCCGCACCTGGGGGCGCAAGAACCACGAGGCGGTCACGACCGCTGGCGACGATTAGCAACGGCGGTGGTTGCCCGAAGTGGGCAGCCTGTCCTGCACAGTCACCTGGGTGATGCGCGCCGCGATGGTCCCGCTACAGTGATCGCGTCGATCGGCTGCATCCCCGATCGTCCCAATACCGACGAGGTGTTCGATCGGATCGAGGTCCTGCGGTGAGCGACGCCACCTACACAAGCAGCGACGGCTATCCTCAGCGGTGGCCTATTCTCTGGGTGGCCTCTCGCTGGTGCTGATCGTTGTTGCGGTCAGTTCGCTCAACGTGGCGCTCCCGACGCTGGTGCGGGAACTGGGCGGGTCGGCGGAGGCGGTCGGCGAGTGGCTCAACAGCTTCGTCCAAGCGGGCGTGGAGCACCTCGTGATCCGGATCGCGGGCGACCACAGTCGCCACCTCGAGCAGATTGCTCGCGTCCGCGCTCAGTTCGACTGGTAGCAGAACCACCGACGCCGGTGGCTGGCTAGCCGACCTCCATCGGGAGTGATTCGTCTGCGGCCCACTCCGACAGCGAGGCATCGTAGATCGCGACGTTGTCGTAACCAAGCAACGTCAGCGCGAGTGCGTCGTTGCTCGCCGCGATACCGCCACCGCAGTAGGTGATCACTCGGTCGGCCTGATCGGCGCCGACCGAGGAGAAGCGGGACCGTAGTTCCTCCAGCGGCAGGTAGATGTTCGTCTCCCGATCGACGAGCGAGTTCGCCGGTACGTTCACGCTTGAGGCGATCCGGCCGGGGCGTCCGTACGGCGACGCCCCCTCGCCCCGATGCTGTTCCTCGGAGAGCGAATTCAGGATGCAGGTGGCGTCGTCGCCGGTCGCCGCTAGCACGTCGGCCCGGTTGGCGAATAGCTCCGGTCGCGGCCGGGCGGTGAACGTCGCGTCGCGGCTCGCCGGCGCGGCATTCGACGTCGCACGCCCCTCGGCGGTCCACTTGCTCCAGCCACCGTTGAGCACGGCCGCGTTCTCGAATCCGAAGGCGCGGAGCATCCACCAGATTCGGGCGGCCCACATGCCGGCACCGCGGTCGTAGAGCACCACCCGCGTGTCGTCGCCCACGCCGTAGCTCTCCATCGCCTCGGCGAACTGCTCGGGTGGCGGCAACATGAAGCGCAGCTTCGCGCTCTTGTCCGAGAGGTCGCCCGGCAGATCGGCGAAGACGCTGCCAGGGATGTGGGATTCGTCCCAGCCTTCGCGACCGGACTCCGCGCGCAGCCGGCCGTCGTCGCCGCGTCGCAGGATCGTCGTCGCTTCGAGGACTCGCACGCCCGGATCATCGAGGTGCGCTACGAGCCAGTCGGTTTCAACGAGGTAGTCGGTCATGGGGAGCCTCCGATGTGCCCCCGCACTCTAGATCGAATCGAGCAACCTCGGGCTACTCGCTCGCACGCTGGAAGAGTGCGTAGACGTACGGCCGCGGATCACCCGACGGCTGGTAGTAGGTGTGATCGAGGCTTTCGAGGAGTGTGAATCCGGGTCCGGCCAGCTCCTGGAGCAGGGTCGCGTCGTACCGACGCACGTCCAGACCGGATCAGGTCGGCGCGCCGTGCAGCGCGTAGGTTGCGAGGAGCGCGTAGCCGCCTAGCGCGACGGCAGCAGTCAATGCCGCGGCGTATTGCGCGCACTGATCGTCCTCGATCAGGAAGTGCAACATCGCTCGGTCGTGCCAGAGGCGTACCGGTTCGATACCCTCCTGCGTCGCCGGGTCGGTGACGTCACCGCACACGAAGCGAACCGACTCCGCTCGTTCCGGTCCGATGCGGGTGCGCAGCTCCTCAAGGGCGCGCTCGCTGATATCGAGGACGGTCACGTCGCGCTGACCGCGGTCTAGCAGGTGATCGACGAGTGTGGACGCCCCCGCCCCCGCATCGAGGATCGGATCGTCGGGCTGGAGACCGACTCGCTCGATCATCGCGAGTGAGACCGACGGCGAAGCCTCCCACCAGCCAGTCTCGTCGACGGCGGTTTGGCCGTAGACGCCGTCCCAGTGCTCGCGTGCCGAGCTATCGGGCGAGGTCATGGCCGGTTAGCCGTACATCCTACGCATCACGCGGTAGATGTTGTTGCGTTGGACCTCGTTTGCACCTTCATAGATCCGCTGCACGCGGTGGTCGCGGTAGAGCCGCTCGATCGCGGAACCCCGGATGTAGCCGACGCCGCCATGCATCTGGAGCGAGCGGTCGATGACACGCTCGGCGGCCTCGGAGGCGTACGCCTTGCAGATAGACGACTCTACCTCGATGTTCTCGCCCGCATCGGCCATCAGCGCAGTGCGGTAGATGATCGACTCGGCGGTATAGACACCGATCTGCATGTCGGCCAGCGCGTGCTGTGTCACCTGCTGGTCGGCCAGCGTGCCACCGAAGAGTTCGCGGTTGTGGGCGTACTCAAAGCCCAGCTTCACCGCTTCCTTCGCCATACCGAGGGAGATCGATGCGATGCCGACGCGCGACTGGTTCAGCGTCGACAGCGCGTGTTGCAGACCGGTGTTCTCGTCGCCGATCAGGCGATCGCGGGTCACGCGCACATCGGTGTAGGCGATCTGTGCAGTGTCCGAGGCGCGGATACCCATCTTGTCCTCGATGCGGACGACCTCGGCGCCCGGCGCGTCAGCGTCGACGACGAAGAGCGAGATGCCGCGCCCGCGGGCGTCGGGGTCGGTCTTGGCGAAGGTGACGAAGTACTTCGCGAGGCGGCCGTTGGTGATAAACACCTTTTCGCCGTTGAGCACGAAATCATCGCCGTCGGCGACCGCCGTTGTCGTCATCGCGGGGACGTCACTGCCAGCGTTCGGTTCCGTCAGGCAGAACGCCCCGATGCCCTCGCCGGTCGCCATCGGCCTGAGGAAACGATCCTTCTGTTCGTCGCTGCCCGCCACCGCCACCATCCGCGCTGCGAGCCCTGACGAAGCTGCGGCCAGCACCGCCGTTGAGGCATGTGCGCGGGCGAGCTCCTCCTGGACGATCGTGAATCCGATCTCGCCCATTCCGGAGCCACCCCACTGCTCCTCGAACGGAGCGCCGAGGTACCCAAGCTCGCCGATCTGACTGACGATCGCGCTGTCGATCGCGCCGGCCTCTTCCATCTCGTCGACGCGTGGCCGAATCTCGCGGTCGGCGAAATCGCGCACGGCGGTGCGGAGTGGGGCGATGTGGTCGGGCAGTTGGGTCACCATGCGAAGCCTCCTGGGCCAGCGCTCATTCTCGGCCTGACGGTCGGGGTGGTGATAATGCCATACGCGGGAGGTGGTGGGTTAGTCGCCACCAGCAGCGACCGACGCCGGCTCGGCCGTGGTGGTGCGGAAGCCGCCCTCGCGTAGTAGCTGGCGAACATTCTCGAGGCTGACGCCAGCGACGAGGAAGACGACGATCCACAGCAGGCCGGGGACGACCAGCAGCGGTCGCACGCCGACGATTTCCGAGAGCCAGCCGAAGCCGAGATTGATGAACGCCATGTGGCCGGCCGCCAACAGCGAGTAGAGCGAGATCACGCGCCCTCGGAACTCGTCCGGGACGACCTGCTGGATGAAGACGACCGAGAGCGCCATGTAGCTGGCCTGCGTCGCGCCCGCGAGTGCAGCCGCGGCGATCGCGGCCGCAGGGATCGTCGCGAACCCGAAAGTGAGCATCGCGACCCCACTGCCGACACCGGCGACGAGGAACGCGCGCCCCTGTGCCTCCGGGCCGTCGAGCATCGCGAGACCGAGGATGCCGAGGACGGCGCCCGCCCCCAGCGCAACGAGGATCGAGCTGTACGTGCCGCTATCGCCACCGATATCCCTCGAGAGCGTCGGCATCATCGAATCGAACGCCATCGTGAAGCCGCAGTGGATGCCGACAAGGATCAGCACCGTGGCGACGCGGCGATCCTGGCGGGCGTAGTTGAATCCGTCGCGCAGTTGCACGAGCACCGGGGGCCGGACCGTCGCGACGTCCTGCCCGTTGGAGAGGCTTCCTACCGCTGGTCGGTAGCGAATTGTCGAGACGGCGAGCAGACCGAGTGTGAGCAGCACGCCCGAGAGCATGAACACGGCGCCAGCTCCAAATGCCGCGAGCAGGGCGCCGCCGAACAGCGGGCCGATGATTCTCGAACCGTGTTGCGCGATACCGCTCAACGACACCGCGCTCAGCAGCAGCTCCTTGGAGACGATGTTCGCCAGCAGCGACTGCTGCGCGGGCATCGAGGCAGCTTGACCCGATCCTGCAATTAACGCGAGTAGCAGCACGTGCCACAGCTCCACGACATCGGCCACGGTCACGGCCATCAGTGCAATCGCGGCGAAGACGCCAATGCTCGAGGTCAGCATCAGCATGCGCCGCCGGTCGACGCGGTCCGCGAGCACTCCGGCGAATGGTCCAACCACCACGAACGGGATGAAGCCCGCGAACGTGACCACTCCGACCGCGAATGCCGAATCGGTCAGCTCGAAGGCGAGCCAGCCCCGACCCAGCACCAATGCCCAGCGCGCGCCCGATGTGAAGGAGGTGGCGACGAACAACCGACGGTAATCGGCGATGGTGAACACAGGGAACCGTGTGCGGAGCGCGTTGATGAGAGGCAGTCCTGAAATTCCAGTTCGGATCCTCGGACTTTAGCGCACAAGGGTGGTCACAATATTCCCTATAAACCTAAGTGACATAGTCAGGTTCACGATCTACGAGGAGATTCCCATGCCGACTACCAGGACCGCAAGCGCATTGTCTTCAACGCGCGGCCGAGAGCAGATCAACGACGGTTCCATCGGCTACAACTCGATCGAATTGCTGCTGATCGCCCTCGGCAACTGCACGCTCGATGGCCTGCTCAACCAGCCGTTGCTCCTCGAGGCCGATGTCGTACGCGCCGAAGCCACGCTCGACGCAGAGATGGCCAGCAACCCGCACCGGGTGGTCAAGATCGAGGTCGACAGCGATCTTGAGGTCGCCGATGAGTCGGTGTTTGAGCAGCGCGCCGATCTGGACGTGCTGGCGTGCAACTGACCGATCTGCAACACACTCGGCAGCGTCGAGATCGTGAATCGGCTGCGGATGACCGCCAGCGAGGCGGCGCTCGCCTCGAAGTGAAGCTGGCACCCCCGGAAGGATTCGAACCTCCGACCGGCGGATTAGAAGTCCGCTGCTCTATCCCCTGAGCTACGGGGGCGTGCCAAGAGAAAGGCTAACAATCCCAGTGGGATCGTGGTCATGGCTCCTCGCTCGAAGGAGACTCCAACAGGTCGGTTGCGCGCGCGTCGTGGTCGGGTGCGACGGTGCGCTGCCCCTTCAGAGATAGGCGACAAACGACCAGGCGACGAAGAACACGGCGAGCACCCCGGTCAAGTAGCGCTTGAACTGGTCCTTCGGTGCTTCCCGATCGCGGTATTCATACACCCACAATCGGATACGCTCGGCGAAATCGGCCATCAGAAACGCTAGTCCGACCCCGACGGCGCCGACGATCAGAGCGAAAGTCATCGGCGTAGTCCCTCATTCGGTACAAGTCTGACGTTTCCGCGGCGATCGTCACGATAGCGATTTCTTACGATTACCGGCCTGCGCGTCTACGACCGAGCGGTGATTCCGGTTCATCGGCTCGTCGATGATTCGCCCATGAGCACCCGACGGATTCGCCACAATTTCTCCATGCTCACCGTCGTCGCGTTTGTGACGATCGGCATCACGCTTGCTCAGCCGCCACCGGTGGCCGAGCAAGCGATGAGAGCCACCGAGCAAGAGGTGCTCGATCTGATCAACGAGGAGCCCGTCCGCAACGGACTGGAGCCGCTGGTCGCGACACAGAGCCTGGACGCCGCTACTGCCGGCTGGCCGCTGACCTCGCGACGATCGACAGCTTGAACCACACCGACACTCTCGGCCGAGGCTTGCGCGAGCGGCTGAACGCCTTCGACTATCCCGGGAATTCGATGCCAGCATCGGTCGTCCAAGGGTGGATCAACTCGCCCCGGCACTATGCGGACATCCTGGCGCCTGAAGCGACCGCGGCCGGGATCACGCTCTACGAGACCCCCGGAACCAAGTTCCGGTTCTTCTGGGCGATGGACTTCGGCTCGGTGATCGATACCGCCCCGCCGAGCGGAGCGGGCTCGACGTTGCCGACGGTCACGCCGACTCCAGCTCCGCCGGCCACGCCGGCCCCTACGGCGACGCCGAAGCCTCAGCCGCAGGCGAAGCCCGTCGCGATCACTGGACCCGTTCCGAATCACGGCGTCGGTCTGATCGTCGTGCAGGAGACAGCGGCACCGGAGCAGCTCATCGCCTCGGTTGAGCTTGGCGGCTGCGCGCGCGCTTTGGTGTGGACCACAGCGAACGGTTTGTTCATTGGGTACCCCCCGGCGCCCCGCGTTCGTGAACCAGGCGTTCCCGGCATCACTCCCGGCGGGTTCTCCATTCGTGGTCTTCTACGGCTGACCCACGGCTCCCTCGGTCTCTGCACGGACCCGCGCTAGGATCGCCGCCGAACTGCCGAGGACGGGAGACACGATGAAGCTGCTAGTCGCTGCGGACGGGTCTGGTCAGGTGCACGACGCCGCGTTGCCCGCGGTATCGAAGCTGATCGGCGACCTCGACCAGGACGTAGAGGTGCATGTGCTGCATGTGGTGCACGCTGCGAGCGAAGCCTGGAGCGACGAGGAACTCAAGCAGGTCATTGCCGAGCGAACCCACGAACTTGAAGCGCTGCTCGCCGCCTCAGACATTGCCACGACGCTACTCGTCGAAACGCTGCCCTACGGAGGCACGGTGGATCACTACATCTGCCTGCGTGCCGGTGACCTGGAGGTCGATGCGGTGGTGGTCACCAGCCGTCGAGCGACCGGGGTGATGGCCGGGCTTCTGGGCAGTGTCGCTCAGGGTGTGCTCAGCGACTCACCGGTGCCGGTGCTCGTCGTGCGACCGTCTGATGATGACGGAGCAACGAACGAGGACGAGGCGGTGGCAGAGCGGGACTAGACGGTCGCGCCAAGTTCCTGCTTGAACCAATCAACGGTGTGCTCGAGGCCTTCCTCGAACGTAGTTTTAGCGTGCCAGCCCCAGACGCGTGCCGCCTTCGAGGGGTCGAGTGAGATCCGCTGGATGTCGCCCGGCCGTTCGTCTGCGTAGACGATCGGTCGTTCGTACCCCGTCAGGCTCGCGAGCAGCTCGAACACGTCGCCGGTCGACACCTCGATGCCGGTGCTGATGTCGCAGATGTCTGGCGTGGCTTCTGAGGCGCGAATGACCGCATCCACAGTGTCATCGATGTAGACGTAGTCGCGGGTCTGGCTGCCATCACCGAAGAGTGTAACCGGCTCGTCGCGCAACATTGCCCGGCTGACGATCGCCATCACGCCCGCTTCACCGTGCGGGTTCTGCCCTGGCCCGTAGATGTTCGACGGGCGGAGCACCGAGACTTCGAGGTCCGTCTGCTGGCTCACCACCCCGAGGTAGATTTCGGCGGCGGCTTTCGAGGCGCCGTAGACAGACATCGGTGCGACCGGAGTCTCTTCGCTGGCGGGGAGTTCCTCGGGTGGTGATTCGCCGTGCATCGCGCCGCCGGTCGAGATGAACACGAGGCGTTCGGTACCGGCGTTCGCCACAGCGAAGGCGAGTTCGAGTGTGGCCAGTGCGTTGGTCTCCACATCGGTGCGCGGATCGCGCATCGAGGCGGGGACCGACGCCTGGGCAGCGATATGGAAGACTTGCTCCGGCTTGACCTGACGCACCAGAGATTCGACGCCTCGTTGATCGCGGATGTCGAGCGTCACCTCGTGGACGGTATCGCCGAAGCCCTCGCGGGGGGCGGCGATGTCGACGCCCGTGACCTCGTAGCCGTTGGCCACCAGCCGGCGGACGACGTGGCCCCCGACGAAGCCTGATGAACCAGTGACGATTGCGCGTGGTGACATCAGCTCGTCCTGTCCTCGACCCGGTAGATCAGTATCGGGACAGGTGGTGTAAGCGAGCAATCAGGAAGATTACTGTGTGCTCGATGCGCCGCCAGTCTCGAGCGTGTGGCGGCTAAGCCTCCGGCCAACCGGGTACCTCGTGGGGTGTCATGCTCGCGAACTCGACGACGGAACAGGCGCACCACTCTGCGTTGGAGAACCAGCAATAGTCCGAAGCCTAGGCCCGACGTACTGCCGAGCGCTGCGTCGGGCTGGCGTCCATCTCATCATTGTCCAAGCAATCGTGCGCGTGTGCGAGCTCGTGGACGAGCGTTTCGAGGCTGACCGTCGGCGACAGGTACAGGTGGGGACCGGAACTACCACAGCCGAGTGCTGCTTCGGCCTCGCGAACGTTGCCGTACAGGTCATTGAACTGCACGGGACCATCGAGCCGGTGAACGGTCATATTCGGAGCAACTGCGGTCCACCGTGCGATCAGCAACGGAATCAGTACCTGCACGTGCCATTCCCCATCCAGCGGCACTTCAGATGCGCCTCTGTGATTGGTCGGCAGATGTAGGGGCTCCCCGTAGAGGGTTCCCGAGGTCAGGGAGAACGACATCAGGACAAACGCGCGGCGCGTGATCCGCATTACGGAACGGGCGAGTCGGTGCTGCGACCCTCAGATGCCAGCGACTTGCAAGAGGGGAGCAGCATGTCCAAGGTTGAATCGGCCGCCGACGGGCCCGGTGCCGGGATCGTGATCGGCGGCGCGGGCGCGGCGATCGCGGCTGCGGTGTTCGTGGTGCTAACCGCCTCGACAGGTAAGACTCACCACCTGTTCCCGCTGTTGATCAGATTCGCGCCGGGTGGGCTGCCGCGGCTGCTGTCCGATCAGCCGCTCGGGTCCCGCGAGAGCGTGATTGCGATCGTGGCGGGTGCCCTGCTCGTGGTCGTGACCAGGTTGGTGCTGGTCGTCCTCGATGAGATGCCAACGGCGATGCTGGTCAGCGACCAGCCACGGGGCGTGAGCGGTGAGTTCGTGCTGTTCGGCGGGCTGGGTGCACTTGCGGGAAGCTTCTGGGGTTCGCGCCCCGTGTAGGAGCGACATGCGGCCTCGGGTGCTCGTCGCTACTGACTCGGTAGACTCGCCGTATGTGCGGGCGCTTCACGCTGACGATCGAGGACCGCGAGCTGATCGCGTCGCTCCTCGGTATCCCCACTTCCGAGGTCGATGACTCCTGGCAGCCGCGCTGGAACATCGCACCGATGCAGGCGCACTGGATCGTACGCCCCGCCGCCAACCTCGAGGATCGCGAACTAGCCCACGCCACGTGGGGCCTCGTGAACTCGTGGGAGCGCGATCGCAAAGGCGGCGCGCGGCAGATCAACGCGCGATCTGAATCGCTGACGGAGCGCCCGGCGTTCCGGGATGCGTTCCGCAGCAGGCGCTGTCTAGTCCCGGCGGACGGCTTCTACGAGTGGACGGGGAGCCGCGAGGCGCGGCGACCGTTCTGGTTTCATCGCCCGGACGACGAACTGCTGATGTTCGCCGGCCTCTACGCCGAGGCCCAGCTACCCGGTGAGGTCAGTCCGACGACGACGTTCACCATCGTCACCACTCCGGCGAGCGGCGCCGTGCGTCAAATCCACGACCGGATGCCTGCGATTCTCGAAAGTTCCGAGGCCGCTGACGAGTGGTTGACACCGGGCCAGGAGGCGGAGCATCTCAGCGCGCTACTGCGACCAGCGGCGCCGGAACTGCTCGTGGCGCGGGCGGTGTCCCACCGCGTGAATGCGGTGGCGTTCGACGATCCGAGCTGCCTCGTGGAGGCGGAGTCCGAGACTCAGGGCGCGTTGCTCTAGCGCTCAAGGCTCCAACATCTGCGGTCGGGCGGTCAGGCGGTGCTGCGCGTGAATACCTTCTTGACTCCCGGCAGTATCTGACGCGTCTCGACGATCTCCAGTTCGCGGACGTCTCCTCGGGTCGTAACGAACTGCTGCAGCCAGTGGCCCGCGGGCTGTGCTGCGACAACGGCGAGCATCGCCGCGGTGATCGCGCTCATAAAGCCGTCGCTGCGCCCTTGCCGCACCGCCCGGCGGTGCGCGCCAATCGCGGCCGCCGCCGTGAAGACACCAGTCACCGCGATGTTGGTGCCGCAGAGCGGCGAGATCGCGAGCGACTCCTGGCCGTTCTGCATCCGGTTCAGCGCCTCATGTGCGCATTCGTCTAGCAGATCGCGGTCGACCCTGCCCCCGAGGATGAAGAAGCCGTTGCCGGCGGCACGGCCGGCGAGCCGCCTCGCCCCATGGCGCTCGAAGAGCACCGCAACCGTCGCGTGCTCCAGGCCGTGGTTCCGACGAACCGCGTTAATCCAGCTGCCGAGCATCAGCACTCCATCTCTTGGGACACGGTGAGTGGCCGAGTGTACCCGCGGTCGGTTACTCGGTTCTTACTGGTGCCCCCCCCCCCGTTAGGGGCTTCTGCTCGTACCGGGCGCGGCGACCTCGAAGTCGGCGAACACCTGTACCCGGATCGTCGCAGTGCCCGGCGCGTTGGGCGAGTTGATAGTGATCGTCCCGGACGCCCTCGAGGCTGGGAGCAGGGTCGGGTTGATCGTCACCGTGATCTCGGTGTCCGGACACCCGGCTGCGGTGCAGACGATACCACTCCCGACGGCGCTCCCAGCCGGTGGATCGACTATCAAGAAGCCATCGGAGGCGGTGGCGGACCATGACAGCACGCCGGTGCCCGGATTCGCGACACGGATTGTGGCGGTCACCTGGTCCGGCGTCCCGTTCGCCTGAATCGCCACTGAGGTGCTGTCGATGCCGAGGCGCGGCGAGCCGATCAGCGCCGCGCGGTCAGCCGCGGAAACAGTCGGAGCGACTGTGCGATGCGCTGGCTGCGGCGTCGGGATGTCCATCTCGCGATAAGGGAAGCTGAAGCTGCCGAGGCGCATCGCGTTGAAAAACTGAGGCTGGCTGAAGTCGGGCAGCGTGGCCTGGACAGCGGGCCACAGGTCCTGGCCGTCTCGTTCAGCCGGGTTGGCCATGCAGCCGTAAACGAGCTCCTGGTACGGGTAGCGGGTCCGCGATTGCGTCCCATTGCAGCGGTACTCGCTGCGCGGCCAACCGAGGTTGGGGTCGAGCGGGTGGTTGCTCTGTTTCGATCCCGGGCCGGTGAAGCCATTGTAGCTCCAGGTCGCGTAGTACCAATTCTCGATCAGCGTCGGAGCGCCGCCCGTGTCCCTCCCGGCGACCGGCCGCAGGCCCGGTGCGTCGTTCCACTTCGCGGCGAGGATGCGCGCGCCGCGCGCCACGTTGTGCGTGTCGCTGGTCGCGACGGCGATCTGATTCGAGCTGGGAAGGCCGCTCGCGCCCAGCGGCACCGTCATCCCACTGGTGACTTGCATGATCCCGTGGCCACAGTCGAAGGAGACCAGCGCCGGTCCGATCGACTCGAACTTCGTCGAACGCGATCCCATCGTCAGCGTCGACTCCACCCAGCCGATCGATCGCAGCACCTCGACGGGGACCGCGGCGGGGCCGGATACGCGGTTGCCGCGTGGACCGACCTCGACGGCGGGGAGGCCAAAGTAGGAACTCTCCGGGTAGAGCTGGTCCGTCGCCGCCGCGTCGAGCACGAACAGGTAGCGCTCCCGTAGTCGATCTGCCTCGTAGGTCGACGGGCGCAGCGGATCGAAGGCACACGCGTGCGCCTCGTGCGGCGCTGCGCGAGCGCCGAGGAGGATCGCGGCCAGCCCGAGGGCGACGACGAACGCGCTCGCGATCACCCGCGAGCGCGGGAGTGAGTTATGCACCAATCCACCCGAGGAAGATCAACTCGCTCGTGGTCTCAACCACCACGCGTGACACTGCAGGGCCGATTACGAGCAGCGTTTCCTCGCCCGCGCTCTGGGACCCGCTGCCGGTGAAGTGCCGCACGGCTAGGTACCCGCCGACGACGCTCCATCCGAGCGGTACGTCGAAGCCCGAGGACGGCGCCGCCATCGGCGACAGGTTCGCTCCGTCCACGACGATCGGTCCGACTCCGCTGGTATCGGTCGCCTCGCGGCCAATCGCGAGGGCGCCATCGCGGCGCCAGGTCGGCGCGTACTGTTCTCCGGAAAGCGATGCGGCTGGGGCCTCGACGCTCGGTTGGTCACCGAGTGCGATGACCTGCGTCTGGTGCACGATGCGCTCTGCCTGCAGGAGCGGCGCGACAAACGCGACCGCGTCGCCGTCCGGAGCGACGCTCCAGTCGCGCGCGATCTCGTCGGAGGCGTGCAGGATCAATTCGGCTGCAGATCCGTCGGCGACACGCAGTAGGTCGGTCCCGTCCGGTGTGAGGCGCGTGAAGAGCAGCGCGCCGTCGTCGTCGAATCCGACAGGGAACAACCCGAATGACGAACCATCGGTGTGGAGCACGCGCCGGGTGCGCGTCTCGAGGTCGACGCGGACGAGGGATTGAGCGCCACTGCCCTCAGTGCGGCGGTAGGCGAGGACAGCGCCATCCTGGGCGAGGACGGGCGCGGCCAGGAGATCCGCGTCCCGCGCGAGGCGGGTCGCCGAGGCGGTATCCACGTCAAGCAGCCACAGCTCTGCGGGACTGTTCCGGTTCGGGGTCACCCCAGCGGGCAGGACGGTGTACGCGCTGCGGCCGTTCACGAGTTGCGGTGACGGGTTGAGCCCCCAGCCACTGGCGTGCGGCACCGTCTGAATCAACGTGCGGTCGTTGGGATCCTCAGCAGGGGCGATCAAGATCTCGTCCGCGTTGAGCCCGAACTCCGCGAAGACGAGCGTTGGCCGATCGCTGATCGCCAACTCGGGCCGAGGGTCGGCCTGACCAGAGCGCACAATGACGGAGAATGCCGCGCCTAACGCGACGAGGGCGAGCAGGGCCGCAGACGCGGACACGAGACGAAGCAGCCGACGGAGGCGGGATTGGAGGGCCATGGAGTCCGACGGCTGGCCGTGAGGCCTCGACACCGCGCACCCCGCCAGGGCCGGTATCGCTGGGGAGCCGCCTGCTCAGCCTTTCGCTGACGAACTGGTCAAACGCGAAGTGATCGCGTCCCTGCACAATTACGATAGGTACCGGCGTCAGCGTGTGTCAACAGAAGTACGGGGGATCCATGACTACCCGTTCTCGTTTGGCGCGATGCGCGTTGCTACGCTGATCGAGTGATTCTTCGATACGTCTCGGTGCTCTTCGATGAGCCCCTCGCGTTTTTCGTTCTCATCGGCGCTTTCGCCACCGCGCTCTTCGCGGGCCTCACGGTCCACGAGTATTCGCATGCTCGCGTCGCGGATTATTTGGGCGACAGCACTCCCCGGCGATTCGGTCGTCTCTCGCTCAACCCGAAGGCGCATCTGGACCCGGTCGGCTCGACGATGATTTTCTTGATCGGATTCGGTTGGGCGAAGCCGGTTCCGGTGAACCCGTTTAACACCGCGAACCCAAAGAAGACGATGACGCTCACGGCCTTTGCTGGCCCTGCATCGAACGTGGTGATCGCTGGGGTCGCGGGCTTCCCGATCAACGTCGGGTGGGTGCCGTTCCACCATCCGTTCGTGAGCTCGGCATTCGCAGGTCGATTCGCCGAGATTTGGACCAGTTCGCCGCAGGATCTGCTGGGCTTGTTCCTCGGCACCGTGGTGCTGCTGAACATCATCCTCGCGGTGTTCAACCTGCTGCCGATCGCGCCACTCGATGGGTTCAACGTCGCGGTCGGGCTGTTGCCGCGGGAACTGTCGGAGCAGCTTGCTGCCACGGCAGCGTGGGGGCCCGGGATCCTCATCCTCCTCATCCTGATGCCGTTCTTCTCAGGATTCAGCCCGTTGCTCACGGTGATGGGACCGATCATCGACGTATTGCTGAACGCGTTCGTCGGAAACGCCACGGACCTGAGGTTCGGCTGAGGTGAGCGCCAGCCACGTGCTGAGCTCGCTCGGCGGGTTGACCCGCTCGCGATATCGCTCCGGTCAGTTCTTCCGAGGTTTTCGCACCGCCGTCGATCCCGAGGACGTGCGGACCATCTTGCGGCTACTCTCACCCCCGGAACTGGACCTCTTCCTCTCGATGCGCCCGCGCGACCGCCGACATGCCGTCGAGACCATGCACCACGTCGACCGAATCGCCCGCGAGCACGGTTTCAAGGCGTCCGTGGAGCTCCGGATCGCCGGGCTCTTGCACGATGTGGGCAAAGGCCCGCTCCACGTCCACGATCGCGTGCTCTACGTGATACTACGTGCCGCATCGCCCTCGTTGTTTGAGCAGTGCGCTCGTGCCGAGGGTGCGCAGTGGCGTGTCGCGCTCTGGCATCTCCGCCATCACGCGTCGATTGGCGCCGCTCAGTTGCAGGCAGTGGGAAGTGCGCGGCGGGTCATCGAACTGACGACAGGCCATCACCTCGATGACCCGCCGCGCGATGACCCGGAGCTCACCTGGCTCCTCAAGGCTGACGAGGCTGCGTAGCGGCCCTTCCAGCGGTCTGAGCGCCCCTGTCGGATGCTAGGCTCGTGGTACGCATGCCCCCCGAGTGTCGCCTGCCCCCACCACGTGAACGGAGCCTCAGATGACACAGGTCTCGATCCTGGGAACAGGATTGATCGGCGCATCGATTGGGCTCGCGCTGCACGAGAACTCGAAGGTGATCGACCTCGAGATCGTGGGGCACGACCGCGAACGAACGAACCAGCGCCAAGCAAAGAAGATCGGCGCGGTTGATCGCGAAGAATCGAATCTTGCGAACGCGGTGCGCGACGCGAGTCTGATCATCCTCGCCGCCCCGATCTTGGCGAACCACCGGTTGCTCGAGCAGATCGCCCCGTTCGTCTCGGAGGGCGCGGTCGTCACCGACACGGGCTCGACGAAGGCAGCGACGATGGCGATCGCGGCCGAGTACCTACCGCGGGGCGTCAGCTTCGTGGGTGGTCATCCGATGGCCGGCAAGACCGAAGTTGGTCCCGATCACGCCTCGGCCGATCTCTTCCACGACGCGCGCTGGGTGGTGACCGCACCTGCAGCTGCCTCCAAGGCCGCGGCCAAGACCGTGCTCAGCCTCGTCGATGCGGTCGGTGCGACTCCGATGCTGATGGACGCCGAGGAGCACGACGCCTACGTCGCCGCGATCTCTCACATGCCGATGATGGCCGCGCACGCTATGTTCGGCCTTGCCCGCCGTTCCGAGGCGTGGCCGGAGCTCTCACTCCTCGCCTCCGGCGGCTTCAAGAGCTCGACCCGGCTCGCCGGAACCGATCCGTCGATGGCCTACGACATCGTCGTGACGAACCGTGACCAGACACTGCACTGGATGGATCGCCTCATCGAAGAGCTGCAAGAGATGCGGGAGCGCATCAAGGACAACGACCGCGAGGAGTTGTTCGCCGACATCGCCCAGAGTGAACTCGACTACAGCACATACATGCTCGGCGCGGTCGGTCGTCGTGACGAAGGCGCCGATGGCGGCGCGGACCGCTTCGACTTCGGCTCGCTGCTAATCGGGCAGGCGGCGAAGGACAAGATCAACGAGATGACACAGGACTCCGACGAGCGCACGCGGAAGTTTGAACTGGAACGCCGGTTGAAGCGCGACCTCGACTAAGCCGGACCGGGCGATGACGACTTCTGACACCGACGCGCGGACAGTCCGAGGAGCTCGACAGCTCCGAGGTCAGTTGCGTGTGCCCGGCGACAAGTCAGTCTCGCACCGAGCAGTGATGTTCAACGCCCTCGCACAAGGCCGCGCGCGGGTCGATGGGTTCCTCGATGCTGCCGATACGCGCTCAACGATCGCCGCTATGCGCGCACTAGGAGCGATGATTGAGGAGCAGGGCGACGGCACTTTGATCGTCGAGGGTCGCGGTCGTGCCGGACTCACCGAGCCGTCCGACGTCCTCGATTGTGGGAACGCTGGTACGTCCATGCGATTGCTCGCCGGTGTCGTCGCCGGCTTGCCCGGCCTCTATGTGCTGACCGGCGACGACTCGCTGCGCGGGCGGACGATGGCGCGCATCGTCCGCCCGCTGAACGAACTCGGTGCCCGCGTGACGGCGCGAGCGGAAGGCACGCTGCCCCCACTCGTCATCGAGGGCAGTCGGATCGCCGGTGGTCAGCGCCTTGAGACCGCCATGGCCTCGGCGCAGGTAAAATCGGCGATCCTGCTCGCAGGGCTAGCGGCAGACGGGCCGACGACGGTGATCCAACCCGAACAGACGCGCGACCACACGGAGCGCCTGCTCAGCGCGATGGGCGCCGGAATCGATGCCAGTGGCTCGACCGTCACGATGACACCTCCCGAGGGCGACCTCGAAGCCGTCGACGTGCGCGTCCCCGGCGACATCAGCACTGCGGCCGCGTGGATCGTCGCCGCGACGGTAC
>Ga0115002_10001963_pt1 | contig 27353 bp, 24 predicted proteins | sample ArcticOcean_MG_C_8_FD_89576 | JGI IMG/M metagenome (GOLD analysis project Ga0115002, IMG submission 89576) | Marine microbial communities from western Arctic Ocean - ArcticOcean_MG_CB11_86 | ecosystem: Environmental > Aquatic > Marine > Oceanic | place: Arctic Ocean: Canada Basin | collected... | reverse complement strand
CCACCTCGAGATCGAGCCGACAGATCACTTTGAAGGCATTTTGCCAGTCCCACTAAGGGTCAGGCCCGAGCCGAGGTGGCCCGAACCTATCATCGCAGTCCCACTTTTGCTGGTTGCCAACACTCAACTCCGAGATGGATATTTAGGTAACCGCAGGCTTGGGCCGCCGTGCGAGTAACATCATCGTCGAGCTGAGCCCGTCGAAGGGCGTGCATAAGTCATACTCAGGACGAGAAACAGACTTGGGGCAAACGATGGTTCGACAAGTCCGAGTTCATCGAGACTCTCGATCCAAGGTCGAATCGCACCACGAGCGGAAAGGGAATGGCAGTTCACTATTTTTTCCAGCCGAAGACGGCCACCATAAGCATCCTCATGCTACTGGCCGTCGCCTGCGGCGGTAGCGGCTACAACCCCGAATCAACGTTGGTGGATGTGGGTGGACACCGCCTAAATATCAGGTGTTCGGGTGAGGGCTCTCCTGCGGTGATATTGGGTTCGGGTCTGGCCAGCAGCAATCATGATTGGGGGCCGGTGGAAGAGCGGCTTTCCGAGTTTACGCAGGTCTGCAGCTATGACCGCTCGGGGTTGGGTGCCAGCGACCCTGCTGATGGCATTCCTACCGCCCAATCTACCTCTGATGAACTTCATGCTTTGTTGTCGGGCGCTGGTTTGGCTGGACCTGTGGTCGTAGTTGGGCATTCATACGGTGGCATGGTCGCCCGGCTATACGCCAGCCAACACCCGGAGAACACGGCCGCGTTGGTACTTGTGGATAGTCTCCAAAAAGACAACCTGACCCAGGCTGGCGAGATACTTGGGGAGCAGGCTATGGCCTTGTTCATGCACGGTGTGCGTTCAAACCCGGAAGGCGTTGACCTGGAAGCCAGTTTCGAGCAAGTCAAGGATGCTGGAGACCTGGGCGATCTGCCGCTCACCGTGATTACTGCTGGGAAACCAGACCTGCCGCCATTCATCAACGCAGATATCAGAGAGCTATTGGCCGATTCCTGGCTGGAGTCCCAACGAGACTTGGTCGCGCTGTCCACAGCCGGCAGATACATCATCGCTGAAGAAAGCGGTCACTGCGTTCAATGCCAGCAACCCAAGCTGGTGGCTGAAGCGATCCTCAGAGAGATTTCCCGCGCTAGGAACCGGTAGTCATGACCGTATGAACGAGCGTCCCCGCTCCAAGGCATGGGAGAGGGTTAGGGCGAGGGCGTCCGTTCGCGACAAGCCATTTAGTGGCTGCTAAACATGGTTGGCCTGGATTCCTGCCTTCGTAATAATGACGGGAATGTGGCAACCACTGTACCCGAATCCGTTCGACCTGAGGCTCTGGAAGGATGCGCATAAGCCAAACTTATGGGCGAGCGAAGCGGGGCTTACCCTAGCAATGGTTCGACGGAGCTCACCATCAACGGACACTGGGGTATTTTGAATTGGATGGAATTCCTGATTATTTTACCGAAAGCCCGATTTACTCCGTGGATAGCAGTGCCGCGAATTGGCGGACGTCGCTCATCTGGTCCAGGTTCTCAACTGCCGTGATGATCTCTTGCTGACGTTCTGCGCTGATAACCGGCGCCGATAGCTGCAGGAACTTCTCTTTCATCTCAGCCCAGGTGACTGGGTTTTCCGGGTCGCCTTTGGGGTATTCCAGATCGCTGCGCAGGGTTCGGCCGTCAGTCATGTCCACCTCAGCCCAGGCGGGGAACTGCTTGGGGAAGAGCGCGTCCAACTTTGGGTCGGTGACGCACTGCACCCGCTCCATGATGTGTTTGACCTGAGGGTTCTCGGGCATGCCTTCCTGATATTCCACGAGCGAGGCCCGGCCGTGGGTCAGGGCCACGGCGGCGCCGAAGGGCATGCTGAACTGCATGTCGACCACAGAAACAGGGTGCCGTTTGGCTTCGATGGGGTCGGACACCAGCTTCATGCCGGCGCTGAGGACGCCCACCCGGACTTCGGCCACGTCCATCGGGTTTAGTCCATAGGTGCTGCGCAGGTCCAGCAGACAGTCGATGGGCCCCTGCTTGAACCGGCAGCAGGTGTGGGGCTTAATGCTGGTCCTGGTGATCTGGTATTCAACTCCCAGGTCTTTCAACACCAAGCTAGGGTCAGGGTCGCCCGAATAAGCCTGCAAGAAGCCGTCACGGCCCTCCAGGATGGTCGTCGGGCCGGTGTAGCCGGAACGGGCCAGTAAAGCCGCCCAGATGCCGCTGTGGGACGCCCATCCGGGGTGCAGCCGCTTGGTCCAAGCCCCTTGGGCCAGGTACTCCATGCTTCCGGAGGTCTGGCTGCCCGCGATGCCCAGCGAGTGGACGAATGAATCGTCTTTGAGTCCCAGCAGCCGGCTGGCAACCGCCGCCGCACCAAAAGCTCCGCAGGTGCCTGTGGGATGGAACCCTCTGGCGTAGTGCTCCGCGCCCTTCAATGCCCGTCCTAGCCGAACGATCACGTCGTACCCGGCGACCACGGCTGATATGAATTCCTTACCGCTGACCTGGGCCACATCGGCCATGGCCAGCGCTGTGGGGAACGCGGTCACGCCGGGGTGGAGGCACGCTTCGTTGTTAACGTCGTCCATCTCGATGCTATGGAAGGCCGTGCCGTTGGCCATCGCGGCGTATTCCGGTAGGACCCGCTGGCTCCGGCCGACCACCGTTGATGGCCCGCTGCGTCCGACGCTCTCCAGTGCATCCACCACCGCCTTGGCGGAGTCGGTGGTGGAGCCGTTCAGCGTTACGCCGGCGAAGTCGAGACAGAGGTACTTGGTCCAGTCGACAACTTCGGGTGAGAGGTCTTCGTAGTCCAGATTGGCGGCAAAATCGCCCAATGCCCGGGTGATCTGGCCTTCTTTCTCGTAATTGTTGTTGTTCCGTACCATTTGGTGCCTCCGACGGCGATTCATGGGGGTTTTATGATTGCCGGTATCTTACCATACGCTGAGCCTACGCCACGCCCGATTGACACCCCTCACCGGGCGCACTACACTCGACCCACACTGCGCCAGCCTGGGCGCGATTCCAAAGAACTTTTGTCGTAGGAGTATTACCGATATGCCTTCCAAACCCGAGTATGTAGACCTGCTGAACGATATTCGCCTCCAGGAGAACCGCGCCGGTGTGTACCTGGAAGCCTGGGCAAACAAGACCGACAACAAAGACCTGGAAGAGTGCCTGTCTTTTGTGGCCGCACGTGAGTACAGCCACGGAGACATCTTCGACCGCCGGGTCAAAGAATTGGGCTTCGATACTCAAGAGGTAGCAGACCCGGAATTTGATGAGAAAGTCCGTATCGTCAAATCGGACATATCAGATGCCGAGAAGATCGCCTGGCTGAAAGAACAACGGACGCGGATGCCTTCTCCCGGCGTTCGTGAGCGCTATGAGGCCGCCACCGATGACGAGGCGGTCGACCCTCTGACCCGCTCGCTGCTGCGCTGGTTCACCGATGTCGAGAACGACTCGGTCGTGCGCATGGGCGAGGTCTACGCCGAGATTGAAAAACAAGACTAAAACACAGGCTTAGAACACAGGGGATAAAATCATGAAATTCGGAGCTTTCTTCGTTGGGCAGCGCCCTCAACTGCACGAGCAGTACGACGACGAGCACAAGACGAACCCGAACCCGGTCAGCCGTACCGATGTGGAAGTCTATGAAGACATCCTGAAGGGTGCGGAATTGGCCGAGGAACTAGGGTTCGACTCGGTCTGGATAGCGGAGCATGCATTTAGCGAGCACAGCATCATCAGCTCACCGACCGGCCTGTTGGCCGCGATAGCAGCCCGCACCAAGCGGGTCAAGATCGGCGTTGCCTGTACCATCGTCCCCTGGCACGCGCCCCTGCGGTTCGCCCAGGACGTCGCCACCATCGATATCATCAGTGGTGGCCGGGTGGTGGTCGGCGTGGGACGTGGCTACCAGAAGCGGGAGTTCGATATCTATGGCATCGACATCGCCGAGTCGAGAGACCGGTTCGTCGAAGGCATGGACATCGCCATCAAATCCTGGACCGAAGACCGGTTCGCCTATGATGGGCAGTTCTTCAAGTTCCCCGAGGTCATGGTCATCCCCAAGCCAGTACAGCAACCGACCCCGCCCATACTGATGGCGGTGACCCACAGCCCCGAGTCGGTGGAGATCGCAGTCTCCAATAAGTGGGGGTTGTTCACGGTGGGGAGTTCATTCTTCCCGGCCTCACCTGATTCGGACCAGAACCTGATCAGCTTGTACCACCGCCGCATGATCGAAGAGGGCATGGCCCCCGACGATATCGAGATTGCGGCTGTGCGTAACGTCTACGTCTCACCGACCGACCAGGAAGCCATTGACCTGCTCACACCTCGTCTGGAGTGGGCTGGCGACATGAGTGAATACCTGCGCAGGCCGGTTTCTGTGATGGCCAACGCCCCCGGTGGTCTGCGCGGCTACGAGAGCTACGTCAACGACCCGTTCATCGAGGAAGACCTGCTTAAAGAACGGGGCAAAGACGGGATGGCGGCCATCGGCGGTCCCGAAAAGGTCACCAAGGCCATCAAGGAACTGGAAGACAATCACGTAACCAACTTCATCAGTTACCTGGACGTCGGCGGACTGAACTTCGACCAGGTATCCGCCTCGATGAAGCTGTTCTCTGAGAAGGTCATCCCCAACTTCCGGTAAATCCCTACGCTAAACGTTTATATCGGCTGCCGGATTGGCCGCCGGAAAGGAAAAACACCAACATGGCAACGCTGGACGTTCTGACATATGGGTTCGCCCTCACCACCGATCAGGGATCATTCGGTTATTCAACGAACGCCCTGCTGCGGGTGGGTAACCACAACATCCTGGTCGACACCGGGCCGTCGTCGCGGCGTCCGTTCCTGGTCAAGGCCCTGAAAGCGAAAGACCTGGAGCCTGCCGACATCGACATCGTGATCCTGACCCATATGCACTGGGACCATTGCCAGAATACAGACCTGTTCACCAACGCCAGGGTGCTGGTCAACCCGACCGAGATTGACTACGCCCGCAACCCCAATAAATGGGACCTGGCAGTTGCGGCCGGAATGGCCGAGATGATGGGAAAGATGAAAGTGGATACGGTCTCCGAGGGCGACAAGATCGTCGACGGCGTGTCGATCATCGAGACACCCGGACACACCAAGGGCCACATGAGCATCTTGGCTGAGATCAACGGCGAGAAAGTCCTGCTGGCCGGTGATGCCATGCCCGAGAGCGGCACGGTCGCTCGCGGGCTGCCCTACAACGTCTTCTGGGACGTTGAAGACGCCCAGGAGAGCGTTGAGAAGATGGTGGCGGCCTCCAACGTGTTCTATCCCGGCCATGACCGTCCCTTCCGCGTGGAAGGAGACGAGATCAACTACCTGGAAGGCCCGGAGAACATCCACATCATGGACAGCACCGAGGGCGGTGGAACGGCTTCATTGACCTTCACTGTGTCCGCGTCTCGCACCGTGAACGTGGACATAGTCCAAAAGTAACGGGCGGTTTATTCATGCCAGAAAATAGCACCAAGGTTGACCCAGCCCATGCCCTGGCCGCCCACATCACCGGCACACAGTTGGCAGACGTTCCTGACGCAACCCTGACGGCCACCCGCCGGGATGTCCTGGACACCTTTGGCGCAATGCTGGGTGGAAGCGCCGCGCCGGGTATCGCCGAACTCGTTGCGGTTACCGGACGCTGGGGCGGCTTGGAAGAATCAACCCTGGCTGTTCTCGGCCGAAAGATGCCATCCCATCACACAGCGCTGGTCAATTCGGCCATGGGCCACGCCCTCGATTTCGACGACACTTTTGATAAAGGCGGACACATCCACCCTGGCACGTCCGTTCTGGCGGCCAGCCTGGCCGTTGGTGAATCTCTGGGCGGCGTTACGGGCGATGATTTGATCCTAGCAGTTACGCTGGGGCTGGACGTTTCTTGCCGGCTGGCGCTGGCGCCCGACAAGGACCGGGGCTGGCACCGCACCGCCACCTTTGGCATCTTTGGCGCCACCGCCGCCGCTGGAAAACTGCTGGCTCTGACCCAAGAGCAGATGGTCCACGCCTTTGGCATCGCCTACAGCCAGGCGGCCGGAAACCGGCAGAGCATCATCGACGGAGCGCTGACCAAACGGCTCCAAGCCGGTCAAGCGGCTCACGGAGCAGTTCTCTCAGCTTTCCTGGCCAAAGAGGGTTTTACCGGAGCGGAAAACGTGTTCGGCGGGGAGTACGGTTTCTTTGCCATGTACCAGCCGGAAGGTTTTGACTTATCGGTCATCAACCGAGGGTTAGGAGAGGAGTTCATGGGAGACAAGATGAGCCTCAAGCCCTACCCCTGCGGACGCCCAACCCATAGCTATATCGACGCGGCGGTCAAACTGCATCACGAACTGGAACTGCACCGGAATGCCATTCGTTCCGTGGTGGTCCGCACTGACCCGGAGACTTTCGCCTCCCGCTACAGCGTTTCCTCGGGCGTCGTGCGGCCCAAACATCAAGTGGAAGCACAATTCAGTCTGCCCTACCTAATCGCCTGCGGGCTGGTCCTCGGTGGTGTGGGAATCGACCAGATCACCACTTTTGGCAAGCCGCCAGTGTTGGTGGCCTCCTCCCAAGTACAGGCAGAAAGTAAAGAGGGTATGCCCAAGGGCTGGGGAGAGATCGAAGTGGTTTGTGCCGTAGGTATATCGGGCACCATTAAATTGGAGCCGCCCTCGGGTTCTCCGGATAATCCACTCACCACCGATCAGCTACGGGAGAAGTTCGTGGACTGCGCAGCCCACGCCTTGCAACCAGCTTCTGCCGAGTCGGTCAACAAGATGGTCTCTTTGATTCTTGAACCGGGCGCAATGACTGATTCCAGAGAACTGATCAAGCTGTCACATCCGGTGTAGGTTAACCGAGAGGAAGATTTGTCCACAGAACAAACGATCAAAGATGCCATAGATACCCTGATCAGGGCCCGGCCAGGGTTCTGGACGCGCTCGGCCTGCGGCGTCACCCGGTCGCTGGGCCAGATTCCGGCGCTACTGGACCGCAATGCCTACTCGGTGGAAACGTCCCGGATCAGGATTTTGATCATAGGCGGTTTGACCGGCTACAAGGCCGATGTGGACATGGCGCTCCATGCCCTAGAGCTATTCGCCGGCGGCGGTGATTCCCTGTCATTGCGCATCGCCCTGAGCGCCGTACCCTGCGCCAACCCCGACGGTCTACGCTTAAACGTCGCCCCGGAGAACGGCGCGGGCGGCAACCCGTCGAGTGAATACCCGCCCGAAGGCAAGTACTACTACGACCCGGAAGACCCTGAAAAACGCTATCTTTGGCGCTGGATCTGCTTCCAGGCCCCGGACTTGGTCCTGGAATTGCAATCTGGCGATTCGCTAACCTGGGAATACAACCCCGCTGCTCAGAGCCTAGCTCCCGGCCTCGGCGCCAAGACCATATCCGGCGGACAGAGGCTTTTGGCTGCCCTGGGCAGCGGCCACCCTGACGGCTTGGGCACCGTGCCCGGTATGCGCCTGACTGCTACCGACGAACAGCTACCCCGGGAATTGGGCCGCCTGTTCAGCATGCTGCGTCAGTTGGACGTTCTGGGCCGGTCGGACGCCCGCACAGCGTTGGACTCCCGGCGAGACCGGACAAAGACAGAGATCGCCAAGGTCTTGGCCACGACTTACGGCCACACCTTTGAACCGGTCGTCTACACCCAAGGAGTGCCCATCAGCGGCCGTCTCCGGCTGCACCAACTGGAACCCTCAGGCGAGAACCCCCTGCCGGACATCACCAGCCTGCTGGAACAGTTCTCCACCGCAGGAGTGCCCGAAGACCTGGCCCCGGCGGCATTGGCGTCGGCCGTGTGGGCGGACGAGTTGGCCGACGCTACCGGCGATGCGCGCTACAACGAATTGGTCATTCAGGCTGCCGAACGCTTTCAGGCCAATGGCAAAGGCTCTGCGCCCAAGCCATGCGACCCGGATTTCCGCACCGAAGATATGTTCATGAGCGGCGCCATCTTGGGGCGGGCGTTCAAGCTCACCGGTAACACCAAGTACACCGACATCGTGGCCAACTTCATGTTGGACGGCAAGATACAGCAGACACATGGGTTGTTCTGGCACTGCCGCGCGGCGGCTTATTACTGGGGCCGGGGTAACGGGTTCGCCGCCATGGGGCTGGCTGAAACTTTGACTTATCTGCCGGAAGACCACGCCCAACGGCCCGCGATAACAGCCATGTTCGGGCGTCTGATGGAATCACTGCGCCGGTTGCAGCACCATTCGGGCATGTTGAACCAAGTTTTGGACATCCCCGGCTCCTATCTGGAGTTCACGGCAACCTGCATGATGGGCTACGCCATGGCCCGGGGTATTCGGCTGGGCTTCCTCTCAGACGATTTCCGGGAGTCTTTAGACCTGGCCTGGCAAGGAGTGTCAGAAAGGGTGGACGACGTTGGTAACGTGGTCGACGGCTGCGCCAGCACCGGTGTGCAGAACAATGTCAGAGAGTACCTTGACCGCCCGGCCATCTTCGGATTTGACGACCGCAGCGGCGGCCTGGCCCTCTGGTTCGCCGTGGAGATGGAACGGCTGGACCGTGGAATCTGATTTGGAAAAATCGATTTAACAATCGCGGAGGTGGCCCATTGGCCGAATCCCTGGCCTACATCTACAGCAGTGTCGCTCAAGAGGTGGTCTGCGCCGAAGACGCCATTAGCGGCTTGCCCGGTATCCTAGAACGCCTGGGAGGCACCAGGGCAATGGTGGTCTGCGGGCCGTCTATCCTGGAGAAATCCGATGTTGTCCGCCGGGTTCAAGACGCCCTTGGCGACAGAGCAGTCGGCCTGTATTCCGGCGTTGCTCCGCACTCGCCGGTGCATACCCTGGACGAGGCGATGCGGCTGGCCGATGACCTGAAACCGGACGCGTTGGTCAGTGTCGGCGGCGGGAGTACCCACGACACCACCAAAGGTATCGCAACGCTTTTGGCCGAAGGCGGGAAGATACACGACCACCAGGTGATCTTCGAGCCGCCGGACAAGATCATACTCCCGAAATTTTCCGGGGACCGCGTGCCCATCATCACGGTACCCACGACCATGGGCGCGGCAGAACTCAGCCGCGGCGGCGGTTTTACCGACAAAGAACTGGGTCGAAAGATCGTGGTCGCCGACCCCGCGACCATTCCCCGCTCCATAGTGATCGACGGCCAAGCATTGGCAACCACTCCCATGAGCATTTTGCTGTCCACCGCGATGGGGCAGTTGCGCATCGCCGTGGAGTCGGTCTATTCGACCGTACACAATCCGATCTCGGACTCCATGGCATTGCACGCGATCACGATGCTGGTCAAATACCTGCCGCAATGCTCCGAACTCGACCAGGACTGCCTGTTGAACACCAAGACTGCCGCCTCAATGGCAACGATGGCGGGGGGCAAGCTGGGCCTCAACACGGCCATGGCCCATCACGTGGGCGGTCTATATGACGTGCCTCACGGCGACGCCAATGCCATCATGTTGCCAAACACCATGCGCTTTAATGCCGAGGTCTCGGCTGACCGTCAGGCGCTTATCGCCCAGGCGATGGGCATCGACACTGCCGGTATGAGCGACATCGATGCCGCTCTGGCAGCGGCTGACGCTGTGGAGGACTTGCGCAATTCTCTGGGTCTTCCTGGCCGCTTGCGAGACGTAGGCGTGCCGGAGGAGGGTCTGGAGTTGATTGCCGCGGCGACCCTGCATGACCGCTCTTTGGCAACCAACCCAATGCCAGTCACCGATGCCGGGCCGATCATGTCGGTGCTTCGGAGTTCCTGGTAAACGGCCAATAACGCGAAGAGGAGTAAAAAATCATGACGATTCTTAACCGCAGGATATTCCAAGCCAAGGTTGGGCAATCTGGGCCATTGGTCGAGCACTTTCAGGTGGCTGTGGAGCAGATGGCAGGATTCGGAATCACCTGGGAAACCCGCATCAGCACCGACTATCACAACGGCCGGTCAGACCGTGTGTCCGTCGAATGGCTGGTGGAAGACCTGAGCGATATCGACAACGAATTGGGGCGCATCATGGAGATGCCCGAAGCAGCCGAGTTCTTCCAAGCATGGCTGGTCAAGCTGAACGAATTGGTCCTACACTCGGATGCGGAGAACTGGTCGGTGGTGTAAACCCCGGTCCTGCACAACGGCTGCTTGCACTACCGTAACGATGCGCAAAGTAAATCGCACAAAAAATGGGAGGCCAATTTGGTCTCCCATTTTCAATCGCTACTGTATCCGTATATCAGGCACGATGAGGTTACATAACTTGTGATGTAAGTCATAGAACCGTACCGAATTAAGGGTCAAGATTTACTCCAGATTGTTGCCTAAAGCCCATGGACTGGGTAATTTTCAGGCAGAATCGTCTGGAGCGCAGCATGGTACGGATGCAAGCGACATCTAGGCCGCTCTTCGTGGTCAAAGATCTAACTCCGGCGTTGCCCAAACTCGGGGGGTGTGTACTGGTAGTCTTGGCAGGCATGCTCATCTACCAGTTGGCCGGGCCAGGCCGGGCGGATGGCGGTTCCGGCGGAACATCGAACTGGACCGACGCTATATCGATCGCTCCCCCATCGCTCGTGTTTGAAGGCGACCATCAGGGCCAGATACACTTTGGGTCAGACCCTCGCCAGTAGTTCCCGCCAGTAGTTAGCACCAGTACTGGTCCTGCTGCGCGACTGGGCTAGGCGAAGAATTCCCGAACCAAACGAATGAACTCGTCGCTTTGTTCCATCTCTGGGTGGTGTCCGGAGTTGGGTATGGTCTGCAGTTTCGCGCCTTGGATGGCATCCCGGTACGCCTCACCGGCGCTGACTGGAATCACCCCGTCCTGCTCTCCCCACAAAAGAAGCGTCGGCAGGTCCTTCAGCCGTCCCAAAAGGTGTGGCAAGGCCGGGTGGTACATGTAAGGCCGCCAGGTGAGGCGGGCTGCTTCTTCTCTGGACGCCTCCCATATCTCGATCAGGTCCGCGTCGGCTTCCTCGGGATAGGCGATCTGGTATTCCGGGGTTGCACTGGTATCCAGGAACGATTCTTCCATGTAATCTCTCGCGACGATCAAGAACATGTCGAGAATCTCCCCTGTTGGGGGCTTGATGCCAGTCGGTGCGACCAGGGCCATCTTGTTGATCATCTGAGGGGCCTGGCAGGCCATCTCAGCCGCAAGCCAACCGCCCAGGGAGAACCCCAACAGATTGACCTTTCCCAGATCAAGCTCCTCGATGACCCTCAGATACCAACTTGCCAGGTCGCGGACGCTCATGATCCATTCCAATTGTTCCGTCACCCCAAAACCGGGATGGGCAGGCATGTGGACGCTGAAATCTTGGGCTAATGAATCGGCGTACCGCAGAGGGACAGTCTGTCCGTTCTCGTCGTGAAGCACAAAGAGTGGGTCGCCGCTGCCGCCCTGAATGATGTGGAGATCGGCGCCGGCTACCTGAATTTTCTTATCCGTCCAAGTTGAATGCCCGGTGGACATGGAACTGCTCCTGCTATTGGTAAATTGGCGTGCTTAAGGCGTGCTTATGGCGTGCTTGTGGCGTGCTTGTAAAGAAGGCCGACCTGATTCTGGGTTGTCATGCTAATGGTTGTCAACCTGATCCACGCACAGAAATCTGCGTCAAACTGCCTGTCCGCTAAGAATTGAACCGCACAGAATACACAGGAAATGCTGACTGAATCGGTGGACCGAATTGTGTCGGATATCGTTTGACTGGCGTTTTCGTGCCTGTTATCACACGCACGACCGCAGTATTGGCTCCGCAGACATCGTTGCGGCCGCCGATACGAGGAGACCCAACATTGGATAAATACACCTCTACTGACGTCTGCGTCACCAATCTCCGGGATATCTCTACCTGCACCCTTTCTTTCTACTAGTAACCGCTCTTCATATCCCCTCGCACCCTTTTCTGAATAGCAATAGGCTCGAGATTCGGCATCGGAACCATCCGAATTTCGGCCCGGATTATTCATTTCCATTTCTGCTGATACGCAACGGTCGTATCCAAAGGAGAAGATTATGGAATCGCAAGAAATGAAACACCTTTCTTCCCTCTATAGAGGGTTTTGGAACCATAACGTCTTGAATTTTTGCTACATGACCAACCGGTATTTCCCGCCCAGCCGGATGATCGAAGACCTGCAAGCGAGACTGCCGGAGCTCTTGGGGAGCTATCCGTCGACCAACTGGCATCTATCGGCTACATTGGCCGAGCAAGTAGGCCTCAGCCACAATGAGCTGGTTGTCGGTAACGGCGCCAGTGAGCTGATCAACGCAGTGGTTGCGCGGTACGTGAACAAGTTGGCAGTGCCAGTGCCCACATTCGAGGAATTCGTTAACCGCGCCAAGATCCTGGGCCGCGAAGTCTTCACGTTCAAACCAGACGAACGGTTCGACCTGGATATCGACGCGTTCATCGATCACATAAAAAGGACTGATTCAGACTCAGCGCTGCTGATTCGGCCAAACAACCCAACGGGCAGTTATCTGTCGAAGAGCGATTTGATCTACTTCCTAGACCGGATGCGGTCTCTCAACCTGGTTTTGGTGGATGAGTCCTTCTTGGATTTTGTTGACGCTGAAGAAAACCCTTCGGTATTGGACCGGATCGGCGATTACCCCAATCTTTTGGTGTTGAAGAGACTGTCCAAGAACTGCGGCATACCGGGAATCAGGCTCGGCTACGCGGCGACCGGGGATCAAGAGCGGCTGGCAGACCTGCGCAAAGACCTGCCCATATGGAGCATCAACTCCCTTGCCCAGTTCTTCCTTGAGGAGATGCGAAATTACGCGCGGGAGTACCAGGAATCGTGCCGCCAGGTTCGAAATGCGACCAAACGTTTGGTCCGCGGCTTGGAAGATGTCCCATATCTGCATCCCTATCCCACCCAGGGGAATTTCGTCCTCTGCTGGATCCTGTACGGATTCACCGGCCCGGAGTTGGCGGAACGATTGTTTGAAGACTCCAGGATCATGGTCAACGACTGTGGAGCCAAAGAGGGCCTGGAGGACAATTTCATCCGCATAGCTTGCCGTACCGAAGCAGACAACGACCGTCTGGTAGATGCGCTCCTGCGAATCACCAAATTCACGGGAGCAGGCAAGATCGAACCCGTCGAAGTCAGATAGCCGATGAAAGGCCTGATACTGGCGGCCGGGATGGGCACTCGACTCGACCCGCTCACCCGGGATTGTCCGAAATGCATGGTCCATGTGGCTGGGCGTCCGATGATGGAATTCCAATTAGACGCGCTACTAACGGCCGGCATCGAGAATTGCACCGTCGTCTTGGGCTACATGGCTGATTCGGTTCGCGATTACTTCGGGACAGAATACAAGGGTGTCCGTCTCTCCTATGTGGAGAACTCGGTCTACGCCGAAACCAACAACCTCTATTCTTTCCTGCTGGCAAAGAAAGAGTTCGACGACGACTTACTGCTTTTGGAAGGGGACCTGGTGTTCGACAGCCGGTTGGTGAGCGAATTGGCGGGCCTGGCGGACGAAAACGTCGCTGTTGTGGACCAGTTCCGGTCCGACATGGACGGTACATTGATACTGGCCCAAGACGGATTCGCCAAGGCAATGGTCCTGAAAGCAGACCAAGGCCCCGAGTTCGATTACGGCCCTGCGTTGAAAACCGTAAATATCTATAAACTCTCTCGCCAAACTCTGGCGGACGCAATCATCCCGGAGATGGAGAAATTCATAGCCGAAGGCCGTACCGATCAGTATTACGAAGCTGCCTTTTCCAAACTGATAGAGTCTGGCCGCATGAAAATGGCGGTCATGCATACCGATAAGAATAAATGGGCGGAGATCGATACGTTGGACGACCTCCGCCAAGCTGAAAAAATGTTCGTCTCAGGTTCCGCCGCATCCAGTTGATGCCGGTAAGTTGAGGCGACCACCAAGAGCCGTCAGATCAATTGCATTCGATTTTCAAAATCTGTGATGACGAGACATTGCTGGTTGAGTTGGACTAGCCAGACGAGCCGGACCTGTCGTGCCCAAAGGCGTCTGAGGACAATTCCGAAGATTTCTATCGGCACCACGCGCAGCGTTATTCAGAGGTTGCCCACCAATTTCTCCGATCGGTCTATATCAAGTCGTTCCATCAGGCGCTGAAGGGCGACCTGGACCTTCTGGATAGGCTGGTGATATTGGCACCCGGTAAAAAAGGGCTGGACGCCGGTTGCGGCACCGGGGCAAGAGACGTGCATCACTCTGGGAGCAAGGCCTCGATATCCAGGGCGTAGATGCCGTTCGCGACGATATCGCCGCCGAAGCCCCTGACGAGCTTGGAGGCGTGTTGTATTTCACCGACCCCCAACCGATGGACCACTGCGTCTTCCACGTCTGTAAGTCTAGCTGAAGCATTGAGCCTAGGTTTGATTCAGGTTTCCGGCGGGAATTGAACAACTTTGCAGGATGGACCCTGCGTAAATGATGCTATATTGACGGCCAACCTCGTTCTGCCCTCGATGAGAGATTCGTTGAGTGGCGTTTTACCGCCTGGTGAATGAGAGCTTCAGGCTGGAGCCAGCCATTAGGAAACCGGGAAGATATCAGGAAAATACCGGGAAGATACCAGGAAAATACCTGCAACCAGCTTTAAAGCGAGTTGCATTTTTAGATGATTGATCTATGGGGCAGTCAGGGTCACGCCGGTCAACCGAGGATGGACGGTTTGGACCGATGGGCAACCTGGTCATTTTCGCCATCCTCCCTCTGATTATTCTGGGTGGCCTGCTGGCCGGGCTCATCGCCTCTGGTGTGCTGACTCTGAAGCCGTCATCGGACAGTGGTAGCGTGCTGGACGCCCTTCTCCTGGGGCCTGCCGGTGTGGTAATCACAAGTAAAGACGAGATTGAACTTAAGACCGCAGACGGCTCGGTCATGGTGGCGATACTGCCCGGGTCTGTTTCCGATCCGATCATCTTCGACTACCAGGAATCTGACCTATCAGGCGCGCCAAGCCTGCCCGCCGGATACCTCAATACTGGCCGCGTCTTCGACCTGTCCGCCCGTTCTGCGGACGGTAGTAGCAGCCCGGTGGAATTTCAGCGTATGCTCACCATCACGGTCGAGATCGGACCGCAGGACTTGGAGCTTGCTGGTGCGGATTTTTCGCGGTTCTTCATCCAGAACTTCCATGAAGATTCCCTGGCATGGGATGTTTTGCCGACCACCGGCGACCCATTCGCCTCCACAGTTGCAACCCAAGTCGGCCGGTTGAGCCGGTTCGTGCTCACGGTTGGCCCATCTAAGAGCGTTTCGCAGCCAGCATTGGACGGAACTCCCTTTGCCGATACTCCAGTCCCAGCACAGGTTCAGACCGGGCCGGTCTCTCCGACGCCTGAGATCAACAACCCAAAGCCTGGACCGACACCTAGCCTGGTGCCAAGCGAGTCGCCTGATGCTACACCGACCCTGTCACCGGCTCCCACAGACAAGATGGACCCCAACGGCAACCCCAGCGGGTCGCACACCCACCCCGGTCTCGACACCGACGGCTATCCCGGTGCCTACTCCCGTTCCGGCAGCCACTCTATTGCCAATCCCAACTCCAACTCCGGTGCCAACTCCGACACCGGCACCGCAGCCAACCCCGACGTTGCTGCCCACTCGTATTCCGACGCTAACCCCAACTCCAGCCCCAACTATTCCGGCGCTAACGCCGACACCAACCCCGGCGCCGACTTCGACTCCGGTGCCGACTCCAACGCCGCAGCCAACTGCAACGCCAACGCCGACCGCCACACCCCAACCTACCGATACCCCCCTTCCCACACCGACGCCAACCCCCGCGGCGTATATCGCGGGAGGTCGGATGGCCTTCCAGTCTGACCGCAGCGGGAACCTGGATATCATGATCATGGGTTGGGATGGCGCAAACCCCGTGAGACTCACGGATAACCCAGCATCTGATATGGAGCCGTCATGGTGTGGCGGCAACACGCTGGTGTTCGCATCGGACCGTGACGGCGACCTTGAGATTTACCGCATGTCTGATGATGGCGCCGGTCAGACCAGGCTCACTAACAGGTCTGGCACCGATTTCTTACCGGCCTGCTCCCCTTCCGGAGGCCAGATCACGTACACCTCCAACGGCGACGGCAATGACGAGATATACGTGATGAACACCGACGGTTCCGGAAAAACACGCTTGACCACCGACTCGGCTGCCGATAATTTTCCGGCCTGGTCTCCAGATGGTTCAAAGATCGTGTTTGTTTCGTACCGGGACGGGAACAGCGAGATATATGCCATGAACTCCGACGGCACCGGGCTGGTGAACCTGACCAACGACGCCGCACAAGATTCCGGTCCGGCCTAGTCTCCCGATGGAAGCTCCATCGCCTTCGCATCAAGTCGGGTTGGCTCATGGGAGCTACACGTGATGAATGCAGACGGCTCAGGTGTCATTCAGCTGACCAACAGTGGGGCCTTGGACACTGCGCCCACCTGGAAGTCCGACGGCTCTCGAATCGCTTATCATAGCGACCGTGACGGCAATGGCGAGATCTACTGGATGGCTGCGGATGGGTCGTTTCAAACTAGACTGACCAGCCATGCCTCGGCCGATAGCGCTCCAGACTGGGAATGACGGCCTGGCTTTTCCTCAGAAGATTTGTGTATTCTCAGTCTGGGTGGCAGAATGGCCAGGCTCACCGCCATGACAGTAAAGGCGCGGCAGAGAAAATCCGGAATCAGGAGGACGTATATGGCGTCGATCAGAGTTAATAAGGCAAAGCAGAAATTACAGAACGGGGAGCCGATCACCGTTATCTCCGGACTGCAAAGCAGTGACATCATCGATTTTCTAGGACCGATGGGGTTCGACGCGGCCTGGATCGAATGCGAGCACGGCTCGGTGGACTGGGACGCATTGGGCGATATGACCAGGGCCTGCGACCTGTGGGAGATGGCGTCAATAACCCGGGTAAATTCCAATGACCCCGGGCTGATCACCCGCACGTTGGACCGGGGTTCCATGGGCATCGTAGTGCCCCACGTGAACTCCAAAGAGGCTGCTGAGCAGGCTGCGCAGTCGACGAAGTACGCACCACTTGGGTACCGGGGAATGTTTGGTGGGCGTCAGTCGTTTGGGGTCGGAGATTACTTCCACCAGGCCAATGACCAGACTATGGTTGTGGTGCTCTTGGAAGAGGTTGAAGCCCTACAGAACCTGGAAGAGATACTGACCGTGCCCGACATAGATGTCTTTTTCATCGCTCCGTCTGACCTGTCACAGACCATGGGCCACATCGGCAATGCCGGCCATCCTGATGTACTGAAAGCCATCGATGAAGCCATTGCCAAGATCACCGGGGCCGGCAAGGTTGCGGGCACCCTGGTGAACGACGCGAACCTGGAAGAGTACATGCAAAAGGGAGTCCAGTATCTGATGACTTCCTGGAACGGCTGGGTGGCCCGGGGAGCCGCCGATTTCGTCAAGAAAGCCGGGTCCGGCCGCTAACCCCTACCGGACAATTTACTCCAGAGCTACGACGCCGGCGGGGGAGCAACATCGTCTGAGAGATGCTCCCTCCCGGTGGTTTTAAGTGGCATCAGCAATAACGCTCCAATGAGGAATAATGCTGCTGCGCTCGCGATCATTACCTGGTAGCCAAAGTCATCGGGCCGACCGGGGATCCGGTTTAGGGCGTCGATTCCGGGGCCGAGTAATTTCGCGATCACAGCGCCGCCAATCGTTGCCAGGTTCACGATTCCCATGTGCAACCCCGCCTGGCTTTCGTCAGCCAATTCGTTGGCCAATGCCCAGTTGGCGCTCAGAAGAACCCCGATCGATGAGCCTATGACGATGGCGATGATCAACACTTCGGTGGAGCTGCCAGCCGTCAGCATCCACAACGTGCTCAAAGAAGCTCCAACCGCACCGACCATCACCACCGGCTTTCTCCCTACACGGTCAGAGATCCAGCCAGAGATATAGACGGCTATCCCCATCGCCCCGGCGATAACCAAGATCATGCGCCCCAACGCCTGAGCCGGGTTTTCCAATCCGACCGAGTCCCGAAGAAAATAGAGGCCGTACGTCTGGAAGGACATGATGGCGATGATCATTACCAGCCGTGAAGCAAGGAAGAAACCCAACTGCAGGTTCAGTACCGACAAAAATGACGACGCAACTTGAACACGGGGCTGGGATTCCGGCGCTCTTAACTCCCGAATCGATACCTTAACCGAAGTGATGGAGATGGCCACGATCATGAGGAAGGCCAGTATCCCCATCGTGAGCCATTCCCAGTCGATAGAAGAACCAGTCTTGCCGATCAAAGCCCCGGCTATGGCGATCATCACCGCTCCGCCAGCGGCATCTGACATGATCTTCATAGACGAAGCCGCGCCGATCCGGTTAAGCGGCACGTGATCCCCGATCAACGCCAACCCGGGTCCGTAGGCGATATTCACGTTGGCCTGGATGAATATCCAAACCCCGAAAAGAACGCCAAAATTGGGGGCTAAACGAATGCCGACCAGGCCGGTCGCGGCAAATACGCATCCCCAGAGTATGAACGGGACTCTACGGCCCAAGGGGGATTGGGTGCGGTCGCTGATGCGCCCGATGGTCGGTTGTACCAGGGCCGCCATGACCAGGCCACTGATTCCCAGTATGGCCAGGTAGGTGTTTTTGAACTCTTCGGGCGCCACCGTAAGGACGATGACCGGCAACACCACAGTGTCCATGGCCAAGATGAAACCGGTTACTCCAAAGCTAAACGCATTTAGCTTCAGGAGGTCCAGTTGGCTCCATTTCTCTACCCATGAACCCTGGGCCATTCTTGGCATCCGCCTGCTCTAAGATTGGTCGAGGTCTATAATATATCAGGCTCCACACTTGAACCCCCGGCTGGAAACGGCTGTCGCCCAGGGTTTTTGGTGCAAAGTTGGCGCGCCGGGTGTTGGCCAAGTAAAAAGCGTGGCCGCAAGTCTTTCTCCCCGGCTAAGGATGTCTGATCAGGCATGAAGATCTGCTCATTGCTACCGAGTGGAACGGAGATACTATTCGCGTTGGGTCTGGGGGACCAGGTCGCTGGAGTCTCCGACCTGTGCGACTATCCTGCTGAGGCCAGCTCCAAAACAGTGGTCAGCCGTAGCAAGGTCGATCCATCCGTGATGAACAGTGAGGAAGTGGAAGCTGCAATGAATGCTCTGTTGGTCAACGGCGAGAACCCTTACGAACTGGACCAAGAGTGGCTGATGAGAGAGTTGCCGGACGTGATCTTGACCCAAGACCTGTGCCACGTCTGCGAGGTCGATGCCGGACAGGTCATCGGGGTTGTGGCCGGAATGGCTGTCCAGCCAGAGATCGTCGTGCTGCAACCCAGGACCTTCGAAGGGGTACTGGACTCCATATTGGAAGTGGGACGGGCTTGCGCCGCGGACGGACCTGCGGCACAGACCGTGGCCGCAATGCGTCAGCGATTAGAACGGATACAGGCAAAACTGCCCACAGAATCGCAGCGCCCACGGGTGTTTTCCCTGGAGGGAATCAACCCGCTGGTGGTCGGCGGACACTGGATACCCGACATGATTGGACTCGCCGGTGGCATCCAAGATATGTTCGTCCCCGGCTGTAACTCCGAGCGGCTCGATTGGAAAACCGTTCGGAACTACGACCCCGATAAACTGTTCATCGACCTGTGCTCGTCCGACCTGGCTAGAAATCTGCGGGAAGCGCCGTGGCTCGAGACTCAAGAAGGGTGGCGTGACCTGTCTGCGGTTCAGAGCGGAGAGGTGTATCTGATCGACCATTCGTACTTCAGCCGTCCTGGTCCGAGGACCGTCGACGGTGTGGAATTATTGGCCGGTCTGACGCATCCAGAATTGTTCACAAACCTGGTGCCACGAGGGTCGGTTGTAAAGCTGGATGCCTCTCTCTACTCAGGCCGGACGGACGGAAATATAGGCGCCTGCTTCGGCCGCTATCCGTAAACCCGTAGAACGACAGTAAATATCCACGCTGGCGGCACGATATTCGAATGTATATAATATCGGCAGTATCGCTCGGATCACATTTAGTGTAGGTACATTTTTGTTAGACAAAGACGAATTTAGGTCAGCCCTCGGACAATTCGCCACCGGTGTTACGGTGATCACGACTTTGGACGAGGAGGGTCAGCCTCATTCCATGACGGCCAATGCGTTCTCATCGATCTGCCTCGACCCGCCGACAATCATGGTCTGCATCGCCCACGGCACCAATACCCATGGCTACCTGGAGAAGACCAGCCGCTTTGGGGTGAATATCCTGACACAGGACCAGCAGGAGCTTGGCGTCTATTTCGCCAGGCGGCCCGAAAACCGCACCGGCGACGTCGAGTACCATTACTCCGAAGCCTCCGACAAGACACCGGTGTTGGATGGTTCCATGGTTTTTTTCGGCTGTGAAGTACTGGGCCGGCACGAGTACGGAGACCACACGATCTATGTTGGTTCAGTAATAGAAATGCGCCGGAACGAGTCCGGCGCACCTTTGATGTTCTACAACAGCGGTTGGTATAACCCGGCCGGAGAATAGACCCGGTCTATCTGGTCGACTTAGTCTTAGCCAGGGTTATTGGGGACAAGAGACTACTTCAAGCTGGCCATGAAGTTCTCTATCTCTGCGTTGACCGTCTTGAATTTTTCCATCTGCACGAAATGAGTACCGCCCGGGATCACAGTTTCCCGGGCGTTTTTCATGTTCTCGGCTAGGTAATTCGAGTACTTCACCGGGGTCATGACGTCTTCGCTTCCGCACAGCACCTGAGTCGGAAGGTCAATCTTCCCCAACTGGTCCATGACATCAAACCGGTCGCAGGCCAAAAGGTCGTTGAGTTCGACTTCCGGGCCCAATTCTTCCGCTCGTTGTGAGAGGACCGGGAGCATGTCTGAGGCCACACGGTTGAACGATTTCATGTACCAAGCCAGCCATTGTTCGTTGTCCGGACCCGGCTCACGGCATCGCTCCAGATAGTCGGGATGTACGTGGAGACGGGCCCCAGTTCCCATCAGGATCAGCCCCTTCAGTTCCTCGGGATATAGAGCAAGGCGATGGCGCCACCCATGGCGTGGCCGCAGAGGACAACATCTTTGTATCTCCGGGCGGTGATGAACCCCCGAACCCATTCCAAGTAGCTCCCGATATCGTGACATGCTTTGCCACTGGAATGCCCCGGAAGGTCGATCGCCTTGGAATTTCTGAAATGCCGGAGTTGGTAGTAGTAGGAAAGGCTGGAATTGCCCGCCCCGTGGAGGAAAACGAGTTTCATTGATGGTTGCTCTCTTGGTAATAAAGAACATCATAATTCCGTATAATGATGTTCCGTCAGTATCAAATATCTATAGTCATATTACAAAAAAATATAACTGTCTTCAAGATAAGGCAGTTATATTGACCGGATATATCTAAACCTGGAAATTCGCAAAAAGAAAGCGCCGTGGTTAAACGGCGCTTTCCTTACTGTTAGCGGTTAAAACTTAGTTATTCGCTATCGGTGTCTTCTTCCTCCCCGTCCTCATCGTCGTCCATATCTTCGTCATCGTCTTCGTCGTCCACAGCGTCTTCGACAGCGTTTTCTTCAACATCTTCGGTCGCGACGTCTTCGTTCTCGTCCTCGTCTTCGTCCGACTCGTCGACGCCTTCGCCTTCAACCTCTACTTCGTTAGCCTCATCGGCTTTGGAAGCTTTGCTCTTAGCTTTGGACGGTTTCTTTTCAGCGCCTTTTTCATCGATGTTGTCATCAGCCTTTGCAGCGGCCTCTTCCTCTGGGGACATCTGGGTATCAGACTCCTGGAAGCAAGCGATGGAGGCTACATAGTCATCCGGTGCACGGTCGCGCCAGACGATCACGCCCTGGGTGTTTCGCCCGGTAACCCGGACGTCTTCCAGAGTGATGCGCACCACCTGAGCCTTGGCGGATATGATCAATATCAGCTGGTCTGGGCCTTCAGTCACCACCCGCGCCGCTGCTACCTTGCCAGCCTTGTCGGAAGTGCGGAACGTCCGCACACCCTGGCCGCCTCTGGAGTGGCGAGGATAGCTGGCCAATGGGGTGCTCTTGCCGTAGCCCCGTTGGCTGACGATCAGCAGATGGCTGTTGGGAGTAACCGTGGCCATGGCGACCACTTCGTCTTTGTTCAGTAGCCGTATACCCCGGACGCCGCCAGCGGTGCGGGAGCGAGGGGTTAGCCCGGTTATCGGGAATTTAATGGCCTGGCCCTGTTCCGTGACCATGACCACGTCTTTAGCCTCTCCAACCTGGGCAACAGAAACCATTTCATCACCCTGCTCCAAGTCAAACACTATGAGACCGGATGGGCGTATACGGGTGAGTTCGCCCGTTTTCAGGGCCTTTATCTCACCGCGTTTGGTGGCCAACAACAGCGGGTATTCGTCCCTTGGGTTGGCTATGAGAAGCATCGCCTGAATCGCTTCTCCTCGGTCAAGTGGCAGTAGGTTGGCCGCCAGGACTCCTCGGCTGGTCCGGGACGAATCTCCGTGGATCTGGTAGGCCTTCAGAGGGTATACCCGTCCCCGGTTGGTGAAGAAGAACAAGGTGTCGTGAGAGTCGACGACCACCAGGTCCATCACCGCATCGTCTTCCCGGGTCCGCATCCCCAGCACACCTTTCCCGCCGCGGTGCTGCGTACGGAAGGTATCCGACCGCACCCGTTTGACGTAACCCTGTTGACTCAGCGTGATTATGGAGTCTTCATGGGGGATGAACGACTCATCGGTCTGGTCCGCCAACTCGGCGTCGTGGATGACCGTCCGTCGCGGGTTGTTGAAAGACTTCTTTAGAGCTTGAGTCTCCGTCTTGATATCGGCTAACACCAGCTCGGGGCTGGCCAGCAGTGTTTCTAGCTCGGCGATCCTGGCAACCAGGTCATCGTGCTCTTTCTCCAACCGCTCCCGCTCCAGTGCGGCCAAACGGCGAAGCTGCATATCCAAGATGGCCTGTGCTTGAATCTCGCTGAGGTCCAACGTACTCATCAGGTTTGCCCGGGCGGCTTCCACGTCGGCGGAATTCCGGATGATCTGAATGACTTCGTCCATGCGGTCCAGGGCTAGCAGGAGTCCCTGCACCACGTGGTCGCGTTCCTGGGCCTTCAGTAACTGGAACTCGGCACGACGGCGGATAACCACCTGACGGTGCTCTATGAACAGTGTCAGGCACCGTTTCAGCGGTAGTATCTGGGGCTGGCCGTCCACCAGGGCCAGCATGATGGTATTGAACGACGACCGTAGGGCTGTGTGGCGGAACAGGTTATTCATCACCACGTAGGTCTGTGCGTCGCGGCGCAGTTCTATGACGACCCGCATGCCGTGGCGGTCGGACTCGTCGCGGATGTCCGAGATCCCGTCCAGCTTCTTCTCTCTGGTCAACATGGCGATCTTTTCGACCAGGTTGGCCTTGTTCACCTGGTACGGCAGCTCGGTAATGATTATCTGTTCCCGGTCTCTGCTGCCCTTGATCTCTTCGATCTCGGTGGTGGCTTCCATGATGATTCGGCCACGGCCGGTGGTGTAGGTGTCGTAGATGCCCTGATGGCCAAGGATATTGGCGCCGGTCGGGAAGTCGGGCCCCTTGACCGACCGCATCAGTTGTTCGGTGGTGGCGTCTGGGTTATCGACCAGCGTGATGATGGCGTCGCAGATCTCACCTAGGTTGTGGGGTGGGATGTTGGTGGCCATGCCGACCGCGATGCCCGATGCGCCGTTGATCAACATATTGGGCAGCCGTGCCGGCAGGACTGTGGGCTCGCTTAGTGAGTCGTCGAAGTTGGGGGTGAAGTTGACCGTATTCTGGTCAATGTCTGCCAGGAGTTCCTCCGCGATGGGGGCCAAGCGGGCCTCGGTGTACCTCATGGCAGCGGGCGGGTCGCCGTCGATGCTGCCGAAGTTACCCTGACCGGTGATCAACGGGTAGCGCATGGAGAAATCTTGGGCCAAACGGACCAGGGCGTCGTATACCGAACCTTCACCGTGGGGATGGAACTTGCCCAGCACTTCACCCGCGATCCTGGCGCTCTTTCTATAGGCGCCGCCGGGGCGGATACCCATGTCGTGCATCGCGTACAGGATGCGGCGGTGGACGGGTTTCAGGCCGTCGCGCACATCCGGAAGCGCTCTAGACACGATCACGCTCATGGCGTAATTCAGATACGAAGTTCGCATCTCTTCTTCGATGCGTATCGGGCGCTCCCCCGAGTTAGGTTGTTCGGGTGTGGTTGTTACCATCGGTAGACGCTCCTTGCGGGTCCGCTGGATCCCTTGGCCGGGCTAATTGATTCTCTTGTACGGGCTTACTGGTGCCCATGGATAGTTTCTGTTTTCTTAACGTGACTTGATACTGAGAAATGACACCGTATTAGATCAGTTTTCGTTCTGTGAGGCCAAACCGGAAGATTTCCGGGTGGAGAGGCTATCATGTGGCGAATTCGGAGAGAAATGTCTCGGCGCGTTCGTGCAAACCTAGAAATAAGTTGTTGAACATCTTTGGGACTTCGTCCTGGCGCTCGGGATGACACTGCAATCCGATAACCCAGCTGTGTTCCGGGCTCTCCAACCCCTCGATCAACCCATCTTCCACCTCATATGCCGTGGTCATCAGGCGCTGCGCCCGCTGCGCTTCTTTCAGCCCTTGGTGGTGCAGGCTATTTACCTTGAAAAACCCTGCCATTCCAATCACCGGCGCTGCCTTGGCGCCGGGCGCAAGGTATATCGTGTGGGAGGCAGACACCCACTTGCCGTCGGTCTTTTCCGCTCGATGGCCAGGCAGGTCCTGGATCAACTTGCCGCCAAAGGCCACGTTCAGCAGCTGCATGCCGCGGCAGATAGCCAGTATCGGCATGTCTTGATCGAGGGCGTAAGCCAAGATACGCAGTTCCAGGTCATCCAGAGGCCGGTTCAGAGTCAGGCCCGCGTCCGGGTCGGGTTCCTCTCCGTACAGCGTGGGGTCAATGTCCGGTCCTCCGGAGAGAAGGAGGCCTCCGGCGTCGCTCATCAATTCTTCCGTAGCGATGGCTGAGTGGTCATCGGGCAAAAGAACGCGCACATCCGCCCCTGCGGACTCCATTACTTCGATATACCGGCGGGCGTTCTTGGTGGTGGAAGACGTGATTACTACAGTGGCCATATGACATAACATTGTAACGGAATCGAGCCTGGACTTACAGTGGTAGGCGTTCGGGGTTGGCCGGGTTTTCGTGCGTATCAACGCCTACTGTTATTTGCTCCTACCCATCTTGTTTTGTTAAGCTATGGGTAGATATATAGCTGCGAATACAGTGTCAGGAATAACAACCGGCTCTTAACGAGGGATTTGATGAAAGAAGTGATTCAGGGCGCGATCGACGACTTGAAAGAAGGTCAGCCCTGTGTTTTGGCGACCGTGGTTCGGACCAAAGGCTCCACACCCCAGAAAGCCGGCGCCATGCTGCTTGTCAGGCAGGACGGCAGCGGTGTGGGCACCCTGGGCGGCGGCTGTGTCGAGGGCGACATCTGGTTCGCGGCCAAAGAGATACTGCGTCAGAACGGTGGCCCCGAGTTCAAAGACTATTACCTCAACGAAGATATCGCCGCCCGTGACGGTCTGGTCTGCGGCGGCACGATGTATTTCTATCTGGAGCCGATGCGAGAGCCAGCGGATTTCACGGCTATCGGCGACGAGATCGTTGAAGCCTATGACGGCGGCCAGCCGGTGAGCCTGGCGACCGTGGTCAATTCCAAAGAGGGCGGACCGGCCCTAGGCTCGAAGCTCCTCTTGCGGTCAGATGGCTCGATCACCGGGACTCTAGGCAACGCCGAACTTGACGCCCAGGCCATCGAGATCGCCCAGAAAGTTGCCGACGTCGGCAGCAATGAGGCATTCAGCGTAGCCGACGGCACGGAAGTATTTGTCGAAGGGTTCACCACTCCCCCGACCCTGGTGATGGTCGGTGGCGGACACGTTGGCAAGGCGACCGCCGACCTGGCCTATTCTCTAGGCTACCGCGTCTACTTGGTGGATGACCGGCCGGAGTTCTCCAACGAAGAGAGATTCCCCTATGCCGAAGAAACGGTGGTAGCCACCTACGACAAGTGGACAGACCACCTGGACCTCAACGTGAACACCTTTGTGGTGGTTGCCACCCGAGGCCACCGCTACGACGATATGGCCTTGGAATCGGCTTTGAAGACACGCGCCCGCTACATCGGAGTGCTTGGCAGCCGGCGCAAGACCATCATGATCTTCCGGCGGCTGTTGCAACAAGGCGTGTCATTGGAGCGCATCAAAGAGGTCTACGCACCGATCGGCCTGAACATCGGTGCCCTTGAGCCCGACGAACTGGCCGTTAGCATCATGTCTGAGATCATCATGGTCCGGCGTGGTGGCGACGGTGGGCAGATGCAGATGGGCGACTGGTACATCGACCGAGCCGCTGACATCGTCGAACGCGCGTCTGAATCCTCGGTAGAAGCCTAGGCCCCGGCCAATGCCCGGAGTTTGGGCGATCCTTCTGGCGGCCGGCGAATCCAGCCGCATGGGCGAGCTGAAAGCCCTGCTTCCCTGGCAGGGAGCAACCCTCCTCGAACACCAACTCCGGTCTCTTCTCGAAGCCGGTGTCCAACAGGTCGTTGTGATCTTGGGCCACGACGCCGACCGCTTGAAACCGGTCGTTGAAGCCGTTGACGGCGCGACATGGACATTGAACCCCGATTATCTCCAAGGCAAGACTACTTCGCTCAAGACCGGCGTTGCAGCGCTGACCGGACAGGACGTGGCTGACGTCCTTTTGCTCAACGTGGACCAACCCAGAAACTCAGACACAGTGCGGACTCTGCTGGAACGTCATCAGGCGTCAACCTTCCTGATAACGATTCCAACCCACGGCGGCAAGGGCGGCCACCCGATACTTATAAGTGCGGAATTGCTGCCGGAGCTTGCGGACATTGACGAGGAATCCCAGGGTTTGAAGGCGGTCGTACGGCGGCATGCCGACGCCACGGAGCGGTTTGAGGTTGATGACCCGACATTGCTCTGGGACTTGAATACGCCGGAGCAATATCAGCAGGCCGTGGATTCGGGGTTTTAGCGGCCTTCTGTTCTGCCTTTTCCCTCACCCGTCATTCCTGCGAAGGCAGGAATCCAGAACGCTGTTGCAGAACAGTGCTTGCCCGATCCAACCAATCTGGGTTCTGGCCTTCGCCAGAATGACGGCAATCAGAATGCGATAGAAACACCGGCGATGGCCGAGCTTGTGTCGCTAGCCATGCCGACCCAATGTCATTCCGAGAGAAGCGAGGAATCTCATTGCTG
>Ga0115002_10001960_pt1 | contig 27368 bp, 37 predicted proteins | sample ArcticOcean_MG_C_8_FD_89576 | JGI IMG/M metagenome (GOLD analysis project Ga0115002, IMG submission 89576) | Marine microbial communities from western Arctic Ocean - ArcticOcean_MG_CB11_86 | ecosystem: Environmental > Aquatic > Marine > Oceanic | place: Arctic Ocean: Canada Basin | collected... | reverse complement strand
CCACTTGCCTGAATCGCATTCGGTTCCCAACCACCGCAGACCCAGGCCTCCCGTCGACTTCTGCGCGCATGCCGAGAGCAGCGAGCACAGAATCTATTTCACTTCTCACAGGGACATCTTGTAGAACAATCTTCAGCGTTCCCATATTCAGCCGAGCACCAACGAGAAGATCCTCAACAATGCCGGCTAAATCCTGTCCGTCCCTGATCATGAGATCCAGTAGCTCAGACCGCTCGCCTGCGTCCATCTCAGGCGTTTCGAGAATCGACTGCGCGAGTCCGACGACCGTGGACAGAGGAGTCCTAATCTCGTGAGCGATGGACGCCACGAAACGCTCACGATTCACTATCTGGCGCGCGAGCTCAACACCCTGGTTCTTGTCCTTCGACACGTCAGACGCAATTACAGTGACTCGGCTTACGTCTCCCACGGGTAGTCCTCCGTAAGCCTGGAAACGATAGTGTTGAGCGGACGGTCCTTCTCCAACCGACACGGCAATCTCGTCGACGCGTCCTCCCGCCCAGAAGGCCTTCAGGAGAGCGATCATCAGTGCTCGACCAAGAGGGCTACTGATCGCCGACAGGGGGCTTGCGTCAGGTCCTGTGGCAGGGAGTAGCCGGTGACCTTCAGGATTCACCTCCAACACCACTAGTCGATTCCATGTTTCTTGCAACAGTTCCTCGTTATCTTGCATTCGTAAACAGAAGTCCGAAATGCCCTGCGACCGCAAGCTCACCACGAGTTCTCCTATCCCCCTCAGATCCACCTCCCACATGGGTAGCGGAGCTGAATCGATGAAGTTCCGATACTCCCGCAGACTCTCCCTCTCGGCCTTGATGGCCCCTCCGATAGCTACCAGCGTTGCTCCTACCAGTAACGAAACCAACAAAGCTACTCCCAAACACTCTATCGAGCAGTCGTGATGGTGATCCAATATCGTTCCGAATAAGAATCCAGAACCGACTATATAAGCGACACCCTTCTCGGAGCCTTTGAAACTGATCATGAAGGCGACACCTAGGGAACCAACCACAAGCTGAGCGGAGACCAAATCTAGCGGCCAATGGAAGAGTATCGCGTGACCGAGTATCAACGCAGAATACGCCGCAAACAGTAACAGCCGATTCCGGCTTTTCAGTCGCTTGAGAAGTGGCACAGCGGCAACGCCTGTAAGCACAAGAGCCAGCCAAGAACCGGACTCGATGCCCATCCCGGATCCCCAAACCCCAGCAAGACCCATCGACCCAAGTATCAAGAGCAGCACAAGGTGAAGCCAGCACGCCCTCAGCTTCACAAACCTCCGGTAGGAAGACGACTTGACCTCGGGAGCGCCATGCGGCACCACAAATTCGACGCAATCGTGATGATCTGGATCTGATGTTGTATGTGCTGACTTCACGGCAACCTCTCATGGACTAGCTAAGAATCGGCACGTCCGACGTCGCCTTTAGCGATCTACCCCGACACCTATAGCCATCGCTATGACCATTGCCGTCTCGTCCGTGTGAGTGATCGAAACCCTGACTACGGAGACCCCCAACTGGGCAGCCCTTCGAGAAGCTGTCCCCCGGAGATTGACAGTGGGAGCACCTCCACCAGTAATCTCGACATCCTGCCACCTGATCCGCCGATACCCTGTTCCGAGGCTCTTCATGACCGCCTCCTTGCCAGCGAACCGCGCGGCAAACCTTCTTGCCGGTAACGCGAACTGATTGGCGTACTCACGTTCATGCTCGGTGAAGCAACGTTCCTGAAAGCGAGGGTACTTCTCCAGTAACCGGCCAACTCGAGCAATCTCACATAGATCCAGACCGACACCCAGCGTTTCCATGCGAAAACCTTAGCCAGAGAAACCCCGACTGGAGCGAGAGCCAGAGCTAACCCGACTGCGCGCTTGCCCCCCGCAAGCAATTGAGCAGGCGCCCTATAAGAATCTTTGGGTACACTGCCATCTACAACTGAGAACGCACCTTCCAGCGCCTGGCCCACGTCAGTGGGCGACGAGGAAGAGGATTATCGAAACATTCGGCGGATACCCTCTCGGCTTTCCAAAGTCGTAACGTGTCGGTGAAAACCCGAGAGCAATCTCGGAACAAACACCGACACGATTTGGAGCGGCACGATGCTCGTGCGGCTGCTACACCAGTGAGCGCGTTCTCCTAGGTAAGGAGAAAGAGCATGTGTGGAATTGTTGGCTACGTAGGACCGAAGAACGCCATCGAGGTGATCTTGCCGGGACTCGCCCACCTCGAATACCGGGGATATGACTCTGCCGGCATTGCCACGGTGGCTTCAGATGGCATCTCAAGGATTCGAAACGCTGGGCGGATCGCCGATCTTCATGACGCTTTCAACGGGGACTTCAGTTCCACGGGCGCCGGAATCGGCCATACAAGGTGGGCAACACATGGGGCGCCGACTGAAGAGAACGCTCATCCTCACGTCGACTGCTCAGCAGGCGTTGCGGTAGTGCACAACGGGATCATTGAAAACTACGCCGGTATCAAAGATCGTTTGACCGCCGCCGGCCACGCCTTCACCTCTGACACCGATACCGAAGTACTCGCTCATCTCATCGAGAGTCACGGAGAACTCCCCTTAGCGGAAGCTGTCCGCAGGACAATGATGGAGTGCGAAGGGGCGTTGGCAATCGCTGTGATCAGAATCTCAGAACCGGATACGATCGTGGCGGCCCGCGACGACAGCCCTCTGGTAGTCGGACTTGGAGACGGAGAAAACTTCCTTGCTTCTGATATCCCTGCGATTCTCGCCCACACGCGCAAGATGCTGGTGATCGACGACCATCGAATCGTCACTCTCCTTCCCGACAGCGTGGAGGTAACAGATCTGGATGGGACTGTTGTGACGCCTGAAGTACGAGAAGTCGACTGGGATATCGAAGCCGCCGAGAAGGGTGGATATGACGACTTCATGATCAAAGAGATCTACGAACAGCCACACGCCATGAGAGACACGCTCAGAGGGCGGATCGACGACCAAAGCAACGTTGTCCTTCCAGAAATCCCACTGTCGGGACAGGCCATAAGAGGCTTCGACAAGGTCTTCGTAATCGCCTGCGGCACCAGCTACCACGCTGCCATGATGACCAAGTACGCACTGGAGCGATGGACCAGGATGCCAGTTGAAATCGATATCGGATCAGAGTTCCGGTACAGAGCGCCAGTCCTCGACGACAAGACACTCGTCATAGGCATCTCCCAGTCCGGAGAGACCACAGACACATTGGCTGCGGTTCGATACGCAGCTCGACAGGGCGCCTATGTCGTTGCGGTCACCAACGTAGTGGACTCGTCGATGGCCCGGTACGCCAATGCGACGCTGTACACCCGATCCGGCCCGGAAATTGGAGTCGCCGCAACAAAGACCTTCATCTCCCAGTTGCTGCTGCTGCTTCTGTTCTCGGTATACCTCGCTCAGGAACGGGGGTCACTTGACGCTGGGCGACGTATAGCGTTGCTCGACCACATCAAGGCTTTGCCGGACCAAGTTGCTGGCATCCTCGAGCGTGCTGACTCGATCAAGGTGTTCGCCGACAAATGGACAGACGCCCGTGACTTCTTCTTCCTAGGCCGCGGGGTCTCATGCGCCACAGCAGCTGAAGGAGCGCTCAAACTCAAAGAGATCTCCTATGCGCGAGCCGAGTATTACCCGGCCGGCGAGATGAAGCACGGGCCCATCGCTCTGATCGACGATAGCGTGGTTGTTGTGGGCGTGGTCCCTCAAGGAGATCTTCACAGTAAGTCCTTGGCGAACATGGAGGAGATGAAGGCCAGAGGAGCCAACCTACTTCTCCTCTTGACCGAAGGCGACCAAGACGGCATGCGAGCCACCGACGATGTAATGACGATCCCGCCCACTGAGGAAATGCTCAGCCCTGTGCTTGGCGTGGTTCCGTTGCAATTGCTGTCGTACTGGATAGCGAAAAACCGTGGACTGGACGTCGACAAGCCCAGAAACCTTGCCAAGACAGTGACAGTCGAGTAGTCGGCAAGTAGCGACTAGCTCGGATGACGGACAACCGCTGACGCGATGTCTGCTCGAATCGCCGATTGTGCAGAAGCCAAGCGAGCGGTCGGGACCCTGAAAGGCGAACAGCTGATGTAGTCGACACCCACCTGGTCGAAGAACTCGATAGAGGCCGGGTCACCGCCGTGCTCACCGCACACACCAACCTTCAGATCGGGCTTGGCTGCACGTCCATCGGCTGTGGCAATCTCCACAAGGCGTCCGACACCGCTGACATCAATGGTCTGGAAAGGGTCGTGCTCGAGGAGCCCGGACGCTAGGTACTCCGGGAGGAAGGTACTCACATCATCACGGCTGAATCCAGACGTGAGTTGGGTGAGGTCGTTGGTGCCGAACGAGAAGAAGTCGGCTTCGAGCGCCACCGCTCCAGCGGTAAGGGCGGCCCGGGGTATCTCAATCATGGTCCCGACAGGGATCACCAGCTCCTCCTCAAAGCCCAATCGACTCCGCACCGAAGCGACTGTGGCCAGTGCCTCAGCCCGCAGACGAGCAAGCTCCTTGTCCGTTCCCACCAGCGGCACCATGATCTCTGGTTGCGCATCGACACCAGCCAGCCGACAGGCAATGGCAGCTTCGGTAATCGCCGTGACCTGCATGTGAAGGATCTCGGGGAAGGTGATGGCGAGTCGGCACCCGCGGTGGCCGAGCATGGGGTTGCTCTCATGCAGCGCTTCTACCCGCTCCCTAATGAACGTTCTGGAGACACCCATCTCCTCAGCTAGCTCCCGTTGAGACTGCTTATCGTTCGGAAGGAACTCATGGAGCGGAGGGTCCAACAGCCGAATCGTGACTGGCAAACCTTCCATGGCGGTGAGAATGCCCTCGAAGTCACGTCGTTGATACGGCAACAGCTTGGCCAAGGCTTCAACACGGCCCTCGGTCGTGTCGGCCAGGATCATCTGACGCATCGCAGATATACGCTGGCCATCGAAGAACATGTGCTCAGTGCGCGTGAGACCGATGCCGGTTGCCCCAAAGGTTCGAGCCCGCTCAGCATCGGAGGGCGAATCGGCGTTCGCACGCACCTCGAGTCGCCGTTCCTCGTCTGCCCATTTCATGATTGTCTCAAAGTCGGTCGACAATGGCGCCCTAGAACCGTCGACTCGCCCAACCAAGACCTCTCCAGTTGCGCCATCAATCGACAAGACGTCCTGCGGGCCAAATACTCGATCGCCAACGCTGACCGTTCTCCCGGCGGCGTTGATCTGGAGAGCCCCTGCTCCTGCAACGCAACACTTGCCCCATCCTCGGGCGACCACAGCCGCATGGGACGTCATCCCGCCAGTGGAGGTAAGTACACCTGAAGCGTGGTGCATCCCCTCGATATCTTCAGGGGACGTCTCGTGTCGCACCAACAGAACTTGTTCCCCCGCGGCTGTCCGCTCCACCACTTCATCTGCCGTGAAGGCCAACTTGCCCCACGCCGCCCCCGGCGAGGCTGGAAGTCCGGTGGCAAGTAGTTCAGCATCGGCCTTGTCGTCCGCGGAGTAGCTGGGAAGGAGCAGCTGGGTGAGATCACCGGCTGGAACTCCCAGCAGGGCCCTGCGCCGACCAATCAGCCCCTCTTCGACCATGTCAACAGCAATTTTGACTGCAGCAGCGGCAGTGCGCTTGCCTGTTCTGGTCTGCAGCATCCAAAACGTGCCGCGTTCTACGGTGAACTCTATGTCCTGTACATCCTGATAGTGCTGCTCAAGCTGAGCCCGCACATCAAGCAGGCTCACGAAGGCGGCAGCGTCCCATGCGCCCATCTCAGAGACCGGTCGAGGTGTTCTAATACCCGCGACAATATCTTCACCCTGTGCGTTGATCAGGAACTCTCCAAACAACTCATTCTGGCCAGTGGACGGGTCGCGAGTGAACGCAACACCTGTTCCTGAGTCGTTGCCCATGTTCCCGAACACCATCGTCTGTACTGAAACGGCCGTCCCCGACAACCCCGAAATGTCATTAATCGCTCTATACGCGATCGCCGTCTTCGAGTTCCACGAACGAAAGACCGCCTCAATCGCCAACTGAAGTTGCACTTCCGGATCTTGGGGGAACTCCTCACCCACTTCTTCTTCGTACACCGCCTTGTACTTCTCACACAGTTCCTTAAGACCCTCGGACGAGAGATCGGTGTCCTCGGTCACTCCGTATCGGCTCTTGATGACGGTGAACGCCGTCTCAAAGTGTTGGTGGTCGACGTCCATCACAACACCAGCAAACATATTGATAAGCCGCCGATAGGCATCCCAAGCGAATCGCTCGTTGCCGGTCAGTTCTACAAGGCCTGCCACGGTCTCATCGGTCAGCCCAAGGTTCAGCACCGTATCCATCATTCCCGGCATTGACACCGCTGCGCCGCTACGAACCGAAACCAAAAGCGGCGCTTCAATCGCACCAAAGCCCTTGCCAGTGGCCCGTTCAATAACCCGGACGTTCTGTTCCACTTCGTCCAACAACCCCGCCGGCATCAGACCGCCGTTCTCAAGGTAGAGAGCGCAGGTATCAGTCGTGATGGTGAAGCCTGGAGGCACGGGGAGACCAATGGCGGTCATCTCGGCAAGGTTGGCCCCCTTGCCACCCAGTAGCGGGATCAGAGCTCCGCTTCCCTCGGTGCGCTCGGGGCCGAAGGCATACACCATCTTCGGACGAGGTCCGCTCCCGGCCAACTGCTCAGTGGCTCCCCAATCTACGTCTTGTTCTGCCACCTGGTGCGGTTTCCCTTCCTGCTTTGCAGGCGCTCCTAGTGAACGCCGATAACACTAAAACTACCAGTCGGGCTGACGGACCGTGCTCAGGAAAACGCGAAAGAACGTTGATTTCTATCCGAACCTATCCACACCGAGGAACGGCGGCTCAGCCCATTGAAACTCGGACAACCTCACAGAGTTCCATAGCAAGCTCGGTAGCTTGATGGCCGCTGGATGCTTCGACCATTACCCGAACCAATGGCTCAGTTCCGGACGCCCGAACGAGGACTCGACCATCGTTACCCAACGCCGCTTCGGTCTTCTCCACAGCAGCCCACACTTGTCGGTTGTCCGACAACCCAGAGGCGTCGGCAACGGTTACGTTGCGAAGAACTTGCGGGTACTCGGTTATGACGTCATCGCGAAGCTCAGCCAACGTCTTTCCTGTTGCAGCGACTACTTCCAAGAGTCGGACTGCTGTCAGCAAGCCATCACCCGTTGGAGCGACCCTAGGGAAGATCACATGCCCGGACTGCTCTCCGCCAAGGCCTCCTCTGGTGTCTTCCAAGGCAGCGGAGACGTTCCTATCGCCAACCGCTACGTCGACATAGTCGATGCCTAGGTCACGCATCGCGTACCTGAAGCCGAGGTTGGACATGACGGTTCCGACAACCGTGTTGTTGCGGAGGGTGCCCGACTCTTTCATAAATCTGGAAAGCACTGCCATAACCACGTCGCCGTTTGCTTCTCTGCCGCGCTCATCGACAGCGATGAGCCGATCGGCGTCACCATCAAAAGCTAACCCGATCTTCCCGTCACACGCCTCCCGCAATGAAGCTATGTCTGTCGCCCCACATCTCAGATTGATGTTGTTGCCGTCGGGAGTGTCGTGGATGGTTTCTAAGTCTGTGTTGAGTCGAGCCATCAGTTCAGGGGCCGCCTGATAGGCCGCCCCGTTTGCTGTGTCCAGCACCACCGAAATACCGCGGAATCTGTACGAGACTCCAGAGGTCAGCATTTCAAGGTATTGATTGAAACCATCTGGGCTCGAGCGACGAGCGCCCACGCCGGATCCTTTTGGAACAACCCAGTTCGGGTTATCCAAGACTGACTCGATCACCGATTCACGTTCCCGTGATAACTTGGCTCCACGAGCATCAATAAGCTTGATCCCATTGTCCTGCGCCGGGTTGTGCGAAGCAGTGATGATGACACCCATCGTCGCATCAGAAGAGCCAGTGAGTCTCCCGATTCCCCCTGAAGGGAATACGCCAACATCTACAGTGTCGACGCCCACGGAATGCACGCCTGCTTGGAACGCAGCCGACAGCATGCTGCCTGACCGCCGAGTGTCGCTTCCAATGAGGACCGGCCCTACGGAGAGTTCACTCGCAGCGGCTCGACCGAGCTCGAGAGCGAAGTCGGCCGTGAGTTCGGTGTTTGCTACACCACGAACACCGTCGGTACCGAATGAGAGTTTGGCCAAGGCCGAAACTCCCTACCGCTTCGTGTACTGAGGGGCGCGTCGTGCTTTGCGGAGACCGTACTTCTTGCGCTCCACCTTGCGGGAATCACGAGTAAGTAGTCCGGCCTTCTTGAGGGTTGGCCGAATCTCTGGATCTAGCTCAATCAACGCACGAGCGATACCCAAGCGCACTGAGTCAGCCTGTCCCGTAGTTCCGCCACCTTCAACCTTGGCGATGATGTCGTACTGGCCTTCAATCTGGGCTGTACGAAGTGGCTCAAGCACGCGAATGCGCTGTGCCATGTTTGGGAAGTAAGCGTCGAGGGGTTTTCCGTTCAGGATCACACGACCCGTGCCTTCGTATACGAGTACTCGAGCAACGGACGACTTGCGTCGGCCGGTAGCCTGGATGAGTGGCTTCGCCATTTACTGCACCTTCCGAATGTTGAGGGGGTACGCAACGGGCATCTGAGCCTCGTGCGGATGCTCTGGTCCGACAACCACCTTGAGCTTACGAAGCATCTGGCGGCCCAACCGGTTCTTGGGCAACATGCCGCGAACGGCACGTTCTACAATCTGACCCGGACGACGTTCCATCAGGTGCTCGAAGGTCTCTTCCCTCAAACCACCTGGGTACCCAGAGTGTCGGTAGTAAATCTTGCTACGGCTCTTTGCTGATGTGACGGCGACCTTCTCGGCGTTGACCACAATGACGTGATCACCCATGTCCATGTGGCGCGCGAAGGTTGGCTTGTGCTTACCACGCAGGAGCAAGGCAACCTCGGTTGCCATGCGACCAAGCGGGAGCCCTTCAGCATCGATGACCAGCCAGTTACGAGTGATCTCAGATGCCTTGGGCGAATATGTCTTTTGAAGCTTCAAGTTGGTTCCTTGAGTAGAAGAAAACCGGGACTGCGCACGGGCGTTACCCACGTGCATGTGCGGGAAAGCCCAGCCGAAACCGAGCGGACTAAATGATAGAGAAACCAAAAGAAAAGGTCAAAGTCGGGCCCACCTTCGGCCCACCTCCATCATCACCACAACAACAACGACCAACCCCAGGTGCGCGTATATGTGCTCCCCAACCCTAGGTTGGCAGACACATATACGCGCACCTGGGAACTGGAACCTACTCCGCTGGTGGATACCTCTGAGTTTGGTTGTCGTTGTCGTTACTCATAGTCAACCTTCCATAGGAACAGCCCCTGGGGAGGCGCGGAGCCGCGGCTTGCTCTTCGATCTCTTGCAGCCAGCACTGCTGGAGTATCTTGAGGCGTGATCTCGCCGCGACCAACGTCGACCATCCAGCGGACTATTGAGCGGATCATCTGTTGGCAGAATGAAGAAGCTTCCACCTCGAGGATCGTGTGTGTCTCGCTGCGTTCCCACTCGACACGTCTCACTGACCTCACAGGCGAGCGTCCGTCGGTTGCTTTGCAAAAACTAGAGAAATCGATGTCGCCGACGAAGTAGTTGGCAGTCTCGACCATCGGTGTGAAGTCGAGTCGCTCCTTGAGTATCCAATTGCGCCGTCGCTCAAAGGGGTCTGACCAACCGCCATCCTTTATGAAGTATCGGTAGGTCCTGCCCGTGGCACTGAATCGAGCAGAGAAGCCCTCAGCAACCGGGCTGACCGACCGCACGGAGATGTCTCCCTTCAACATCGTATTGAGTGCTTGCAATGCTCCCTTGCCATCAAGTTCCCTCTCGGTCTTGAGGTTCAAGACCTGGTGATGAGCGTGGACACCGGCATCAGTCCGGCCAGCCACCACTGTCTTGATCTCTCCAGCTATGCGACTCAGCGCCGCCTCGATCTCCCCCTGGACGGTGCGAAGCCCCGGCTGGATAGCGTATCCCCTGAAATCAGTGCCGTCGTACGAGAAATCCACGCGATAAGTGAACATCAGTACTCAGTTTCAAGGGCGATCAAAAGAGCAGGAGTCTGACAGCCCAAAGCCCGACGGCAGCAATCGCCGCGGAGTGCACCGATTTGGGGCGTTCGACGCCAACGGCCACCTCAGCTACGAGGACCATCCCGAGTCCGGTCCAGAGAAGGGCGATCGGAACTAAGACCGCCCCGACGCTCACCCGAAGCGACCACGAGAGCAGTGAGAAGCCGAACGATGACATGAGTACCCACGGAAGAAAAGCAAACCCCGCAAGCGAGATCGTGTTTTGGATCCCTCCTAAGCCGTCGAACAGCTTGGTCGCAACCAGCCAGAGCAAAGCACCAGCCACGACCCACAACACGACCGAACTGAGAATCGAGGACAGCAGAGGCGACAGCGAGAACCTTCCGTCAAACAGAAGCCGCAGCCATCCGACAACGAGGAGCAGCGCCATAGCCACAACCGCGTCGCCAGCGGTTTCGCTGGAGAATTGGAGTTCTTGGTAAAGCGACCGATCAAGCCGGAGCGCTCGGAGTCCGTTACGTGCTACTCGAGCCAACATCCACAGAGCCTAGAGCAAGCCAGCCCAACCCGCCTTCCCATCCGCAAATTCACATCCGCCTTGACTGGGTGACCCGAACACTCCTCCGATGAAAGGCTTCGGGCGGAACTACAGGAAGCTTTGGTTGGCCAGTCTCATCTCCACCTTCGGGGACGGCCGGCATTGATGATGCTCGCTCAGCGGTGGTGTAGACGTTGGTCATCCGAGCTAGGCGGTTGGCCGCGCAGAACATGACATCGCAACCAGATCCCCTGTCGCTCGGGGAGTGCATCGATAACCGCAGAAATCGCTGAAACCACCGCTACCAGTCCGCCTACTCCCCATACCCACGACAAGCCCACCATCTGAGCCGACGGTGTCAACACTGCAACCCCAGCCAGAAGAAGGAACCCAACCGCGTGCCACCATCTGACACGCATGAAATCAAACCGCACCTGATGCGATAGGCCCCGCCGATCTATGGTCCTCAACAGAAGCAACAGTCCAGCCGAGTAGAAAGCCCAAGCCACCCAATATTGCTCTGGGCTGATCAGTATCTCGGTACGTTGCGTCTGGTACATCAAGGTAATGACCGCAACGATCAGAATATGCAACAGCCCAGACTGATTCCGCGTCGGTAGGACTTCCACCAAGTGTTCAATCGGCTCCTTAGGGGTCATCCATCTGGCCGCCGCGACCAGCGCTACGGCGGTATAGGGAAGGCCTATAGCAAGGGCCAGCGGGCAGCGGTGAACGCTCCAGTCGATAGTGCTGAGAGGACGACAAGGACGACCAACGTGAGGCGTTTCGGCGAACGGAACCAGATGGGAAGCAGACCCGCGATATGGGGCTGCCGCACCATCAAGCCCTCGCTGATGGCAAGCGGGAAGATGAAGGCCATGTACGCGTGCCAAAAGCCCGCCGTAACCACCAGGGTTCCTGGCTGGAAGAGTCCGCTGTGAACGACATCGTCGCAGGGCTGATCCCAAAGTACTTTCGTGAGATAGAACTCATAGAGGCCCAGGATGAATCCTGCCGCCCACAACGCTGACATGGCTGGCTTCGCGTTGCGCCGAAACACAAAAGAGCCAACACCAGGACTTGAGCGCCGTACACAACACCGAGAAGGACCACTTTTAGAGGGTGAAGCAACCCGAAGGGGGGCTTCCTACGACATCTGTTGAAGCTTGTGGAGGGGGCGGGAGACGCTATCGTCGAAGCCCGTTGCTTCTAGCTTCACCCAAGAGAAGTCGTCTGCACCATCACCCGCGTACGCATCCTCTGACCCCGCGACGAACGCGTAACGAACATCGAAATGGGCGTGGGCTGGTTCTCCTGGGCGCTCCGGGATGTCATGTACGTCGAGATCAAAAAGGCCAAGCAACGCGAGGTCGACAACACCAGTCTCCTCCCCAATCTCTCGCCGACACGCCGCTTCAGGGCCGGCATCCTCGGGCTCGATGTGGCCCCCGGGCTGCAGCCACAGTTGCAGCTTGCGATGGAAGATCAAGAGCGTCTTCGTACGATCAGGCGAAAGGACGAAACCGCTAGCGGTGAGATGACCGGGAAGGAACGTGCTACGTTCAAGGGCAGCTGTTCCCTGCTCATCTAGTAGGGCGTCAATGCTATCCAACGCCTCGCGATCCCCTTCAGGGCGATAGCGGGCAAGGTCGAGTCGCAGAGTGTCGACAAACTGTCGATCCCTCACCAGCGCCTCAACCAGACCTCTGACACCGCGTGATCCGGACCCTTGTGCATAATGAGATCGGCCCGTTCCTTGGTGGCGTCAATGTGGTCGCGGAGGTTTGGACCGTTGATAAGGTCCCAAATACCGCCAGCGGTGGATCTGGCTTCGTCATCATCAAGGCCGGCGAACCGATGGAAGTAGGCTGCCTCATCTTGAAACGCGGAGTCCCTAAGCGTGAGGAATCGCTCTACGTACCATCTCCGAACATCGGGTTCGGCCGCATCGACGAACACACCGAAATCAATGAAGTCCGAAGCCATCATGGTGGTACCACTCGTCTGTAAGACGTTGAGACCCTCAAGTACCAGGATATCGGGGGCTTCCACCTCGCTGTACTCCCCCGGCACCACATCATACGCATGGTGGGAGTACACCGGGGATTTCGCAGCGTCGCCTGCCTTGATCCGTTCCAGAAACTCTAGGAGGGCACCCGTGTCGAAACTCTCCGGGAATCCCTTTCGATCCATGATGCCTCGTTCTTCGAGGACCGCGTTCGAGTGGAGGAATCCATCGGTAGCGACCAGTTCTACCTTCGGGTGATTGGGCCATCGAGCCAACAGGGCCTGGATAACCCGGGCGAAGGTCGACTTCCCTACGGCGACAGATCCAGCAACAGCAAGCACGTAGGTTTCAGCTGAGGTAGGCCTCTCGAGGAAGGTGTCCGTGACCTGATGGAGGCCTTGAGACGCTGCAACATTGAGGTTGAAGAGTCGCGACATGGGCAGGAACACCTCCTCAACATCAGCCGTCGATATCTGACTGTTGAGACCCCGCAGCGCCAACACCTCATCCTCGCCCAGCGTCATAGGCGTGGACGCCCGCAACGCCGACCACTCATCGCGACTGAATCGGAGGTAGCTACCTGAGTACATCGCCTAAGGATAACTTGGACTTGAACTCAAGAGGCCTTCACACCTCGAGACTGGTGGTTCACTCGGGTTGCCCATCCGCCGGCTCCGCCGACACCTTCCCCGTAACCGGGTAAGGAAGCACAAAACGGCTGCCCCTAGGGGCAGCCGTCCTTACTTCTATAAAAGCTCGGGGCTAGACGAGCTCGATAATAGCCATCTCGGTGTTGTCGCCTCGACGAGGGCCGATCCTTACTACTCGGGTATACCCGCCGTGGCGGTCCGAGTACTTGGGTCCGATCTCGTCGAAGAGATGGGTGATCACTTCATTGTCCTTCATCACCTTGAGAACCTGACGGCGGTCGTGAAGACCACCCTTCTTCGCCTTGGTGATGAGCTGCTCAGCGTACGGCTGAAGAGCCTTCGCTTTGTGATGTGTGGTCGTGATCCGGCCATGCTCGAACAGCGCCGTAGCGAGGTTCGAAAGCATCCGCTTCTGGTGGCTTGGGCTCCCGCCCAAACGCTTACCCTTGGTAGGTCGCATTAGATGTCGCTATCCGACCCAGCTGCCAATGACAGTCCGAGCTCATCCAGCTTACCGATAACCTCTTCAAGGCTCTTCTGGCCGAAGTTGGTGATGTTGAGCAACTCGTTGTCGTTCATCTTTACCAACTCACCGACTGTCTTGACCTGCGAACGGCGCAAGCAGTTGCGGGGGCGCTCGGAGAGGTCAAGAGCCTCAATCGGTAGATCGAGATCTGGAGAGGAGGGATCAGCGATCTCAACATCTCCCAGCTCAAGTCCGATACCATCGCCCATGTCAGCGAAGAGACCTAGCAATTCGCCCAGCGTCTTGCCGGAAGATGACAGTGCCTCAGATGGATTAATTGACCCATTGGTTTGAACGTCCAGTACTAAACGGTCGTAGTTGGTCATCATGCCAACCTGGGTTGGCTCAACGGTGTAGGACACCTGACTCACAGGGCCAAACAGAGCGTCAACGGGTATAACCCCGATCTGGTCCGCAGCAGTCTTTGCTACCCGGTAGCCAACACCAGCCGAGATGTTGAGTTCCATCTCAAGTCTCGCGCTCTTGGACATCGTCGCAATGACGTGATCCTTATTGACGACCTCGATACCAGCTGGCACGGTGATCTGACCCGCCTTGATGATTCCATCTCCGCTAGCGGAGATGTAGGCAACAGCTTCTGCGTTGTCGTCTGAGGAGAACACAACCTCTTTGAGGTTGAGGATGATGTCAACGACATCATCAACAACACCAGGCACGGTTCCGAACTCGTGTGAGACTCCCTCAATGCGAACCGAGGAAATAGCAACACCAGGGATGCGGGACAAAAGCGTCCTGCGCAGGGTGTTACCGAGCGTGTAGCCAAAACCTGGCTCCAGCGGCTCGACGATGAACTTCGAGCGGGTGTCGGTGACAACCTGCTCTTCGATTTGTGGACGTTGAACAATGAGCACAGTCAGTTCCTTACTTCGAGTAGAGCTCGACGATGAGCTGTTCTTGAATCTGAGTATCAATCTGTTGGCGGCTAGGGATGTCCCTTACAACGATCTTGCGACCATCTCGTGTGACGTCAAGCCACTCGGGAACGACGATTTCTGCGGTGTCGAGCGAATGCTCAACAATGAGGAGCTCTAGGCTCCGCTCTTTGAGGGTGATCACATCACCAGCGGAGACGCGGTACGACGCAATGTCGACCTTCTTCCCGTTAACAAGCACGTGACCGTGGTTCACTAGCTGGCGTGCTTGGGGACGAGTGGACGCAAACGTGGCCCGGTAGATCACGTTGTCGAGTCGGGACTCGAGGATCGCCAGAAGATTCTCGCCAGTAATCCCTGTGGCCCGAGCTGCAGTCCGGTAGTAAATGCGGAACTGCTTCTCAAGCACTCCGTACATGTAACGAAGCTTCTGCTTCTCGCGAAGCTGAACGAGGTAATCACTCTCGCGAATTCGACCGCGCCCGTGCTCACCCGGTGGGTAAGGGCGGACGTCGGCTGCGCACTTCTTCGACTGGCAAAGCGGAGTACGAGCTCGGCGACACGCCTTATGTGTTGGACCTGTGTAACGAGCCATTAGTTAACCCCTCCGGCGCTTGTTCTGACGGCATCCATTGTGCGGGATAGGGGTGATGTCACGAATGCCACCCACCTCTAGGCCCATATTCTGCAAGGTTCGCACCGCAGTGTCTCGACCAGAGCCGGAGCCACTGACAATGACGTCAATCTTGCGAATCCCGTGCTCGCCTGCGCGACGAGCTGCTTCTTCAGCTGCCACCTGTGCAGCGTACGGGGTCGACTTGCGCGACCCCTTGAATCCAACGGATCCACCTGATGTCCAAACAATCGTGTTGCCCTGAACGTCGGAGATGGTAACGATGGTGTTATTGAAACTTGCTTTGATGTGTGCCACGCCGTGCGCAATGTTCTTGCGGTCGGCTGCTCGGACACGTCTTTGTGGTTCTGCCATGTTTACGTGCCCTTACTTCGTGACTTTTTTCTTGCCAGCAATAGCAACTCTCTTGCCTTTGCGGGTTCGAGCGTTGGTATGTGTGCGTTGTCCACGTACGGGAAGGCCTCGGCGATGGCGGAGTCCTTGATACGAGCCAACTTCGATCTTGCGGCGGATGTTCTGCGCGATCTCTCTGCGGAGGTCACCCTCGACTTCGTAGTTCTGATCGATGTAGCGACGGATTCGAGAGACCTCGTCCTCCGTCAGATCACGAACTTTGGTGCCTGCATCGATCTGTAGATCTTTCAGCATTTCAGTGGATCGGGAGCGACCGATTCCAAAAATATAGGTGAGTGCGATCTCAAGCCGCTTCTCACGAGGAAGGTCTGTCCCAGCTATACGAGCCATTCAATTACCCCTGTCGCTGCTTATGTCGGGGGTTCTCGCAGATCACCCACACTCTTCCGCGGCGCCGGATGATCCGACACTTTTCGCACATTTTCTTGACTGAAGGCTTTACCTTCATGTCTTCACCTCTTATGTAATTGCTTCTTTGCATCCGGCCAAAGGGCGTCAAAGACCCCGGAGGCTCCGTCAAAGAAGGTGAAACTTGTAGTGTGTTGGCTAGTTTTTCAGCCACCTAGGCCCGAGTCACTGCGGGGTCTAGGACACACAACACGCGGCCAAAGGCCGAACCCATATTCTAGGCGCGCTGCAGCAACAGCGCCAAATCTGTATTGGCACCCGCGGGTACCGTGGTGACCACCATTCCATCAGGGGTCAGCGCAACGGTGTGTTCCCAGTGGCACGATCTCGAACCGTCTAGGGTGACCACGGTCCAGCCATCATCGAGTACGGCGGTTTCCTCCGCGCCTGCGTTGAACATGGGCTCCACACACAACGCCATTCCCTCACGAAGCTTGAGACCTTTATCGCCCTCCCCATAGTTGGGAATCTGAGGATCTTCATGCATGTTCTTGCCAATGCCGTGCCCGACGTACTCGCGAACAATCCCGAAACCGGCTTGATCTCCAACCGCCTGCACAGCAGCCGAAATATCCCCCACTCGGTTCCCCGGCCGAGCGGCGGCCAACCCGGCCCACATCGCTCGTTCCGTCACATCGATGAGGCGTCGATCTTCGTCAGAGATATCCCCTACTCCCAACGCAACGGCTGCATCGCCATGCCAACCTTGAAAGATAGCCCCCACGTCCACGGTTATCACGTCGCCATCGGCCAAGGCGTAGTCCCCTGGGATCCCGTGCACCACCACTGAGTTCGGTGAAGCACAAATGGAAGCCTCGTACCCAAGATATCCCAGAAACGACGGAGTGCAGCCTTGATCATGAATGATGTCGTACGCAGCCGCGTCCAGTTCTCGCGTGGTGGCTCCTGGCACTGCAAGCAACTTCATTGCTTCATGCACCGCACCAACGCAAGCGCCTGCGGTTCGCATCTTTTTGAACTCCGAAGAGCTTTTGAGGGTAATCATGAAACGACGAGCGTCTCAATGATGTCCTTGGTGATTTCGCTGATCTCTCCAGCTCCCACGATATGACTGACAATCCCACGGGGCTCGTAGAACCCGATCAACGGCTCGGTCTCAGTAGCGTAAATATCGAGCCGATTGGCAACGGACTCTTCGGTATCGTCGGCTCGTCCACGGCTTAGTAGCCTTTCAAGCAGATCTACGCGGGATACCTCTAGAACGACAATATGGTCTAGGCCGTCATCGCCGAGGTTCTCGTCAAGAGCTTTGGCTTGGGCCAACGTCCTTGGGAACCCATCCAGGATATATCCCTGAGCGGCGTCTGACTGCTCTAGGCGACCTTCCAACATCTCGATGGTGATCGAGTCGGGAATAAGATCCCCCGCCTCCATCATGGCCTTGACTCGCCCGCCAATGTCAGTCGAGGTATCGAGTGACCTGAACATGTCGCCGGTTGAGACGTGAGCGATCGACAAATGCCCAGCCACCTGTTCAGCTTGCGTGCCCTTACCGGCTCCTGGAGGACCTAAGAAAAGTACCCGCACTGTTTCACCTCTGTCTAGGTAAGAAAGCCCTCGTAGTTCCGCATCGTCAACTGGCTCTCAACCTGCTTCATGGTTTCGAGAGCAACCCCGACCACAATCAGAAGAGATACCCCGGAGAAGCCAATGGGAATGTTCCAGATATTCGAAAGGATGGACGGCAAGATCGAGACGAAACCTAGGAAGAGCGCACCCGGAAGGGTGATCCTATTGAGGATGTGCTCAAGGTGAGCAACCGTCGCTCGGCCGGGCCGAACACCGGGAATGAAACCACCTTGGCGCTGAATGCTGTCCGCCTGCTTATACGGATCGAACTGAATGGCCGTATAGAAGTAGGTGAAGAAGACAATCAGGAAGAACAGCGAAAAGATGTAGATCCAGGTAGAGCCAGCGGTGTAGCCATAGTTGGTGTCAACCCACACCCGCACAGTCTCGAGCCAAGTTGCGTTCGACGGAATCAACGTCACGACGAGGGCCGGGAAGATCAAGAAGGAGGTCGCAAAGATGACCGGAATCACGCCGGCAGTATTGACCTTAAGTGGGATGTACGTGCTGTTACCACCCAGCATCCGCCGGCCACGCACTCGCTTCGCGAACTGGATCGGAATCCGTCTCTGCCCCTGGTCCACGTAGAGGATCACAATGATGAGAAACAGGAAGGTCAACATGAATACTGCGAATCTTCCCCAGTTTCCTGCGGCAGCCGTCAGCTGGTAGATCGTGGTGAACTGGCCGGGCATCGCTGACACGATGCTCACGAAAATCAGGAGGGACATTCCGTTACCGATTCCCTTTTGCGTGATCAGCTCACCGATCCACATGACAAACGCTGTACCAGCCGTCATCGTGAGAACCGCCAACAGAGCAATACCGATCGGCAACTTGCCAGTGGTTGGCGAAGGCAGAATCAACTGCACTCCGTTGAGGATGGAGGAGCCCGAAAACGCAAGGTACACGAAGGTCGTTGACTGGATAAGCGCCAAGACGATGGTGAGGTACCGAGTCCACTGAGTGATCTGCTTCCGGCCGGCATCCTCCTCTTGAAGAGCCTGGATACGAGGGACAACGATTCCCATCAACTGCATCACGATGGAGGCAGTGATGTACGGGAGAATACCCAAACCGAGAACAGCGAAGTTCTCAAGACCGCCGCCGAAGAGTGACAGCAGACCCAGAATTCCGCTCTGCTCCGCTGCCTGACCCAATTGGTCTAAGCGAGCAAGGTTGATGCCCGGAGTTGGAACATTGGCACCCAGACGGTAGACCGCAAACATGCCAAGGGTGAAGAAGACCTTGCGCCGGAGATCCGGGATCGTGAACATATGTCGGTAGACAGAGAGCATGGCTCAGTTCCTTTTCGATTACGTTGCGAGCTTGAAAGGGTAGAGGTCTCTCGACCTCTACCCCGAAGCCTTGTTACTTGCTAATGATGTCGAGGATCTCGACAGTACCGCCGGCGGCTTCCACCTTGGCAATCGCCGAGCCTGACGCTGCGTGTACTCTCACCGTCACGGCCACTGATACCTCGCCCTGTCCGAGGAGCTTGATGAAGCCCTTCTTCTTAGCAAGACCAGCAGCGCGCAGCGCTTCGGGGGTGACGACAGCACCCTTCTTGAACTGGTCAAGAACAGCGACGTTCACCGCTTTGTACTCAACACGGTTGATGTTGCGGAATCCACCTAGTTTCGGAATCTGGCGGTGCAACGGCGTGCGACCACCCTCAAACCATGCCGGAACGGTCCCACGAGCCTTCTGGCCCTTAGTTCCTCTTCCAGCGGTCTTTCCACGGCGTCCGCCTTCTCCGCGTCCTACGCGAATCCTGTTCTTCCGGGAGCCCTGTGCGGGCTTTAGGTCCTGAAGTTGTAGTTGATCCATTTGCTACTTCTCCGTCACAGTCACGAGGTGAGCAACAGCGTGAATCATGCCACGGATGGCAGGAGTGTCGTTGTGTTCAACCGTCTGTTGCATCCTGCGGAGGCCAAGACCGCGCACTGTGGCCCGGTTCTTTGGCTTCTCGCCGATCACACTCTTGGTCAGTTTGACCTCAAGCTTCTTTGCTTTGGCCATGGCTAGCCCTTCTTCTTCCCGTGTGATCGAGCGAGCTCAGTCGTCCGATAGGCTGCGAGCAACCCTGGAGGGAAGATATCATCTGGGCTCTTCCCGCGTAGCTTCGCTACCTCGTCGAGCCTACGCTGCGAGCGCAATCCGTTCATTGTGGCTCGTGCCACATTGATGTAGGTAGCGCTTCCGAGAGACTTGGCGAGAACATCCTTGATGCCTGCGGCTTCAAGAATCTGGCGGACTGCCCCACCAGCGATAACACCCGTACCCGGAGCGGCTGGCTTCAACATGATGCGAGCTGCATCATGCACACCAATTGTCTTGTGAATCAGAGTGGTGCCGGTCATGGGGATCAGTTCCATACGACCCTTGGCGATCTCCATCGCCTTCTGAATCGCTGATGGAACCTCGCTGGCCTTGGCGTATGCCAGCCCAACTCGTCCCTCACCGTCACCAACACATACCAAGGCGGTGAAGGCGAACCGGCGTCCACCCTTCACGACCTTACTGACGCGGTTGATCTGGATGACTCGCTCATCGAATGGCGAGACTTCCTTTTCTCTCTTCTGTCGCGGTCGTTGTTGTGCCATCGTCAGACTCCTAGAACTCGAGGCCAGCGTCACGAGCAGCGTCCGCCAAGGCCGCTACACGGCCGTGGTACGGATAGCCGCCGCGATCGAACACGACCGTAGCGATACCAGCTTCTTTGGCGCGGCCCGCAATGAGCGTGCCCACCTCACCGGCGGTCTCCTTGTTGAGGCGCTTCGCAGACAGGTCCTTCTCATTAGATGAGGCGGCTGCGAGGGTTGTGCCCGAGAGATCGTCGATGATCTGGCAATAGATGTACTTGTTGCTGCGGAACACAGCCAAACGAGGCCGGTCAGCGGTACCGGCCAGCTTCTTGCGAAGCGAGTAGTGCCGCCTTTTGCGAGCGACCGCACGAGACTTGTTCATCGGACACCTGCCTTTCCTGCCTTGCGGCGCACGTACTCATCGACGTAGCGAATGCCCTTGCCCTTGTAGGGCTCAGGCTTCTTGACCGCACGGATGTTTGCTGCGTGTTGTCCAACCAATTCCTTGTCGATGCCCGACACGATGATCTTGGTGGGCTCTGGAACCTCAACAGTGATACCGTCAGGAGTCTCGAGATTCACCACATGGGAAAAGCCCACCTGAAGTTCAAGGGTCTTGCCCTTGAGCGCAGCTCGGTAGCCAACGCCGAGGATGGCAAGTTCCTTACTGAATCCCTTTTCGACGCCGATCACCATGTTGTTAAGAAGCGCACGGAAGAGGCCGTGGAGCGCCTTATTCTGGCGGGCATCATCGAGGCGCTCAACAGTGAGCACTCCGTCGTCGACCTTTGCTGTGATGGGTTCATCCATCACGCGGGTCAACGCTCCCTTTGGACCCTTCACAGTCACCGATTGACCCTTGACTGTGACGTCGACACCCGTCGGGATATCAATTGGTGCTTTACCGATACGACTCATTACCAGACCTCACAAATGAGTTCGCCACCGAGCTTGCGGCGACGAGCCTCACGGTCGGGAAGGAGACCCTGGCTGGTGGACACGACGGAAACGCCGATTCCACCTTGGACCCGAGGGATATCATGAGACTTACGAAAGACGCGACGGCCGGGCGTTGACACACGGCGAATGCCCATGAGGGCCTTCGCCGAGTCATCTCCGTACCGAAGTGTGATGGTCAACGTGTTGCCCTGCTTTGCGGGCTCCACCTTGTAGTCATCAACAAATCCTTCGCTTACTAGAATTTTGGCAATGCCTTCCTTCATCTTGGAAGATGGCATTGCGAGCGATGCATGCCCGACCATATTCGCGTTGCGAATTCTGGTCAGCATGTCTGCAATTGGATCAGTGTTCATTGGTTACCACGATGCCTTTTTGACTCCAGGCAGTTCGCCCCGAAGTGCGAGTTCGCGAACGCAGATTCGACACATGCCGAAACGTCGCAGGTACGCACGCGGACGCCCACAACGCTCACAGCGGCTGTAACCGCGGACTGCGTACTTAGGCTTGCGCTTTGCCTTGGCGATTTGGGATTTCTTAGCCATGCAATTCCTTTTCGATTCTTATTTCTTGAACGGGAAGCCGAGCTTCTCAAGGAGAAGCTTTGCCTGCTCGTTTGTCTCAGCAGTCGTACAGATGGTGATGTCCATCCCACGAATTGCAGAAATCTTGTCGTAGTCGATCTCCGGGAAGATCAACTGCTCGGTGACGCCGAACGTGTAGTTACCGCGGCCGTCAAACGAGCTTGGCTTGAGGCCTCGGAAGTCACGGATACGAGGGATTGCGATAGCAACCAACCGGTCGTAGAACTCCCACATCCGGTCTCCGCGCATCGTCACTGAGGCGCCTACTGCCTGGCCTTCACGAAGCTTGAATGTCGCAATGGACTTCCGAGCTCTGTTCACCTTTGGCTTCTGGCCAGTGATGATCTGCAGATCCTCCATGACGTGTTCCACCACGCCACGGTTAGCCGCGGCTTCACCCATACCAACGTTGACCACGATCTTGTCAAGGCGGGGAACTTGCATCACGTTGCCAAGGCCTAGTTCGTCCTTGATCTCAGATCGCAGTTCTTCGTTGTACTTCACTTTTAGACGAGGCATGGTCATAGCGCCACTCCACACTTATTGCACGAACGGTGCTTCTTGCCATCAGCATCAAAGGTGTAACCGGTGCGAGTTGGTCCACAGTCCTTGCAGATGAGCATCAAGTTGGACACGTCAATAGGCATGTCTTTGTCGATGATCCCACCAGGCTGTCCTTCGCCCAGCGGGCTTTGGTGCTTCTTGGCTGTGTTTACGTTCTCAACAATGGCTTTGTTACGGGTAGGAAACATCTTGATGATGCGTGACTCCTTGCCCTTGTCTTTGCCTGTGATGACTTTGACTTTGTCGCCTTCACGCAACTTCATCTAGATCACCTCCGGGGCGAGCGAGACGATACGCATGAAACGCTTATCACGTAGTTCACGGGCAACAGGGCCGAAGATACGAGTACCACGGGGCTCCTTGTTGTCGGTGATTAACACGCATGCGTTATCGTCGAAGCGGATATAGGTACCGTCATCGCGACGGACCTCTTTAGCGGTACGGACAACCACGGCTTTAACCACGTCACCCTTTTTCACGCCGGCGGCGGGGATTGCGTGCTTCACCGAAGCCACAATCACGTCACCGACACGAGCGTACCGACGCTTGGAACCACCGAGAACACGGATACAAAGGACTTCCCTTGCACCAGAGTTGTCAGCGACCTTGAGTCGAGATTCCTGTTGGATCATCGAGCACGCTCCAGCACTTCTTCAAGACGCCACCGCTTAAGCTTGGAAATGGGACGCGTCTCAACAATGCGGACGGTATCGCCCAACTTGGCTGAGTTCTCTTCATCGTGTGCGTGCAGCTTGTTGCTCGTTCGCACGACCTTTCCATACTTGGGGTGAGGTCGTGACATATCTATACGAACGGCGATCGTCTTATCCCGAGTATCCGAGACGACGACGCCAACACGTGTCTTACGACGACTACGGTCGGTCATCGCGCACCTTCCTCTTTCTCGCGGATCACTGTAAGGATCCGGGCTACGGACCGGCGAACATCGCCAATCTGAGCCGTGTTCGTCAACTGGTTAGTTGCTATCTGGAATCGCAGGTTGAACAGCTCATCCTTGGCATCGGCCAGCGCTTCATCAAGTTCCTCAACGGAAAGGCTTCGTACTGATTCAATGTTCATTACTGGTCCTCCCGTCGAACGAATCGAGTTTTCATTGGCATCTTGTGGCCAGCTTTTCGCATCGCCTCGCGAGCAAGCTCTTCTGAGACACCGGCCACCTCAAACATGACGCGGCCAGGCTTCACGACGGCGATCCAGAACTCGGGGGCTCCCTTGCCTGAGCCCATTCGGGTCTCAGCTGGCTTTGCAGAAACTGGCTTGTCCGGAAACAAGTTGATCCAGACTTTTCCGCCACGCTTCAGCGTTCTTGTGATGGTTACACGGGTGGCTTCAATCTGACGAGCGGTCACCCACGCAGGCTCAATAGCCTGAATGCCATACTCCCCGAAGCTCACCTTGGTGCCACCCTTGGCAACACCCTGACGGCGCCCACGATGGACGCGACGCCACTTGACGCGTTTAGGCATCAGCATCTGTGTCGCCTCCTTCGTCGGCCGCGTCTGCTTCTGGTGCAGTATCTGCATCAGCGCTTACTGCTTCTGGTGCAGCTTCGGTCGTTTCTTCAGCAACTGCTTCAGTCACTTCTTCCACTACTTCGGCAGCTGCCTCGACAGGGGCCTCAATCACTTCTTCAACTACCTCGATAGCAGCTTCAACAGGCGCCTCAATCACTTCTTCAACTACCTCGATAGCAGCTTCAACAGGCGCCTCAGCGACTTCTTCTACAGCCTCTTCGCCTGCTGCTTCAGCTTCCTTCTTGGCCTCAGCGGCTTTGGCCTTCTTGCGAGTTCCGCCACCAGCCTCAATGACGAGGGGGGCTTTCTTCTCACCAGCAGCCTGCTCGGCACGGGCCTTGATCGAAGGGCGACGATTCATGTTGCCAGAAGCCATATCGGCCTCAGCCTGGATGCGACGCTCACGGGCACCAGCAAGCGAGCCCATGATCTGGCCCTTGTAGATCCACACCTTGACACCGACGGTGCCGGCTCCGGTCTGGGAATGCACTAGGGCGTAGTCAATGTCAGCTCGGAGCGTATGGAGAGGAACACGTCCCTCGAGATACCACTCACGTCGACCCATGTCAGCCCCACCAAGCCGACCCTTGAGCTCAATGCGAACTCCTTCGGCACCAGCACGCATGGCTTGCTGTACAGCACGCTTCATGGCACGGCGGAACGCAACTCGGTTCGCCAGAGCGTCACTGACGCCCTTGGCAACAAGCATGGCGTCGGTATCGACATCCTTGATCTCGGTAACGTTGAGTTTGACGTTGCGTCCGGTTAGCTTCTCGAGACCCTCGCGGAGACGTTCAGCTTCGGCGCCACGTCGTCCAATGACTACGCCTGGACGACCGGTGAATACCTCTACGACGATCTTCTCGCGAAGTCGCTCGATTTCGATGCGAGATACCGCACCACGATCCAGTTCTCCGTTGAGATAGTCGCGAATCTTCCAGTCTTCGTTAACAAGTTCCTTGTATTCAGTATCTGAGTACCAACGGGATTTCCAGTCGGTCACAATGCCGAGACGGAACCCGTATGGGTGTACTTTCTGACCCATAGTTAGCCCTCCTCGCCGTTGGACACGACGATCGTTATGTGACAGGTGCGCTTGAGGATCTGGGTTGCACGACCTCGGGCACGCGGACGCCAACGCTTCAGCGTCGGTCCTTCGTTTGCGTAGGCCTGAGCAACGACTAGATCCTCCGACGGAATGTCAAAGTTTTCTCTGGCGTTGGCAATCGCTGACTCCAAGACCTTCTGAATGGTCCCGGCGGCCTTACGATCAGTGTGATTGAGCACAATGACTGCTTCCTCGGCAGGCAAGCCCCGAACAATGTCGAGCACTCGTCGAACCTTGAGAGACGATTGGCGAACGTACTTCGCGTGAGCTGGAACGTTCATCCTCGCCTCACAGATTTGTCAGCAATGTGGCCACGGAAGGTACGCGTTGGAGCGAATTCTCCCAGTTTGTGGCCCACCATTGATTCCGAGATGTACACGGGAACATGCTTGCGACCATCGTGCACGGCGATCGTGTGACCGACCATGGTTGGGATGACCGTCGAGCGGCGGCTCCACGTACGAATGACTTTATGTTCTCCTCGGTCGTTCATGTCTTCGACCTTTTTCAGCAGGTGATCGTCGATGAACGGACCCTTTTTCAGGCTTCTTGCCATGAGCTACCTCGTTCCCTTCTTCGAGCGGCGGCGCACAATTTCTGAATTGCTTGCCTTCTTCTTCTTGCGAGTACGAGCTTCAGGCTTACCCCAAGGAGTCACAGGGTGACGTCCACCAGAGGTCTTACCTTCACCACCGCCGTGTGGATGGTCGTGGGGGTTCATCACTACACCACGAGACTGAGGGCGAACGCCCTTCCACCGGTTGCGGCCAGCTTTCCCGATCTTGATGAGTTCATGGTCGGTGTTACCAACCTGGCCCATTGTCGCCCGGCAGTCCAAAGCTACTGTCCGCATCTCACCTGAAGGGAGTCGCAGCAACGCTTTGTTGTTCTCCTTCGACATCAGCTGAGCTGAAGATCCAGCCGAACGAGCAAGCTTCGCTCCCCCGTTTGGTCGCATCTCAATAGCGTGAACGACTGCACCAGCAGGGATGTTACGCAAAGGCAATGCGTTCCCAACTCGGATGTCAGCGGAAGCACCCGACTCAACCATGTCGTCAACGTTGAGGCCGACAGGCTGCTGGATATACCGCTTCTCGCCGTCGAGGTAGTGCAACAGAGCAATGCGAGCATTTCGGTTTGGGTCGTACTGAATAGAGGCTACCCGAGCAGGGATCCCATCCTTGTTGCGACGGAAGTCGACAACCCGATAGGCCTGCTTGTGACCACCACCGCGGTGCCGACTAGTGATTCGTCCATTGTTGTTACGGCCACCGGTTGAGTGCTGGGACTCAACCAGAGACTTTTCTGGTGTGGTCGAGGTGATCTCGGAGAAGTCCGAAACCGTCTGGAACCGACGCCCTGGTGAAGTTGGCTTACGCTTTCTAATAGACATGATTAGACCCCAAAGATCTCGATCGACTCGCCAGCGGCGAGCTTGACCAGTGCGTGCTTTACGTCTTTGCGCTTTCCGAGGTGAGCCCCAGTGCGCTTGACTTTGCCCTTGCGGTTGATCGTGTTGACCCGCTCGACCTTGACGCCAAACACGGCAGTAACTGCCTGCTTGATTTCAGTCTTGTTGGTCCCGCGATCCACCACGAAGGTGTAGATGTTCTGATTCTCGATCAGCTCGTAGGTCTTCTCAGACACAACGGGAGCGAGAATTATTGAGCGAGGATCTTTCATGCGTCCTCACCTCCTTCAGTGTCCTTGACGAAGTCATCATCAGCCACTGCGTAGGAAGCGCTGAAGGCACGTCCCAGCGTGTCCGTGGTAAAAATCACGTCATTAGACCACAGCACGTCGTACGTGGTGACCTGTCCAGGAGTGGTGAGTTTAACCTGAGGTAGGTTGCCGAAGGAGCGGATTGCGAGCTCATCGCTGCGATCCAACACCATGAGCACCTTGCCCTCCGAACCAATGGCAGAGAGGAGCGTCTTAGCGTTCTTCGTTTTGCCTTCGTCCCAGGAGAACCCATCAATGACCTTCACTGCCGACTCAGAAGCCCGAGCACTGAGCGCAGAGCGCAGAGCGAGCTTCTTCATCTTCTTCGGTGTGCGTTGTGAGTAGTCACGAGGCTTGGGGCCGTGTGCGATACCGCCACCACGCCACTGAGGAGAACGGATGGAACCGTGACGAGCACGGCCAGTCCCCTTCTGAGCCCAAGGCTTGCGGCCACCACCGTGGCGTTCGCCACGAGTCTTGGTGGAAGCGGTACCTCGACGAGCGCCGGCGAGTTGTGCGGTCACAACCTGGTGCATCACTGGGATG
>Ga0115002_10001956_pt1 | contig 27410 bp, 22 predicted proteins | sample ArcticOcean_MG_C_8_FD_89576 | JGI IMG/M metagenome (GOLD analysis project Ga0115002, IMG submission 89576) | Marine microbial communities from western Arctic Ocean - ArcticOcean_MG_CB11_86 | ecosystem: Environmental > Aquatic > Marine > Oceanic | place: Arctic Ocean: Canada Basin | collected... | reverse complement strand
TATTTCTATTCGTTAGCGAAAAAATCCGTATGGATGTGGTCGCCCTTATGGTGCTAGGCGCACTAGTTCTAACTACATTAGTGACTCCGGAAGAAGCTGTAGCTGGATTCTCTAACCCTGCCGTAATCGCTGTGTGGGCAATGTTCATCTTGAGCGATGGCCTGACCAGGACCGGCATTGCTAATGTGATTGGACGTGCCGTTTTAAGGCTTGCAGGCAGACAAGAGCGCCGCATGATCATTGTAATTATGCTAACGGCTGGAGGCCTTTCCGCTTTCATGAACAACATCGGCGTTGCAGCATTAATGTTGCCCGTAGTGATTGAAATCGCCAGGCGCACCCGAATTCCAGCCTCCCGGTTACTTATGCCTTTAGCTTATGGAAGTCTACTAGGCGGCCTCACTACAATGATTGGCACACCACCCAATCTTTTAATCAGCGGTGCTCTGCTGCAAGCAGGGGAGATCTCATTTGGATTATTTGATTTCACACCAATAGGTCTCGCCGTTCTAGTTTCTGGCACACTTTTCATGGCGATAGCGGCTCGCTATCTGTTACCAAAAGCTAAACCAGAAGAAGGAATGCAAAAACGTAGCCAACGGAATCTTCGCTCGTTATACGGTCTTCATTCCCGCGCATTTGAAATGCGTGTGCCAGAAAATTCGATTCTTGCAGGGAAAACACTCGGTCAAAGCCGAATAGGTACGGCGGCAGGCCTGATCGTAATTGCCTTGGAGCACAATGGAAAAACCGAGCTGATGCCTTCCCGTCAAACCCTCCTAAAAGGAGGGCACAAGCTTGTTATTCAAGGAAGACTTGATCGATTCCGGGAATTTCAACGCTGGAGTGAGTTGGTAATTGAACGCGAAGCTCCAGTACTTCAAGGCTTAATGCAAGGACAAGTAAAGCTGATTGAAGTTGTTGTGGAAAATCATTCACCTTTGATTGCAAAACTATTACATCACTCGGAATTCCGTAAAACATATGGCGCTAACGTACTAGCAATTCGCCGCGATAAATTGGTTCGTCGTGTGAACTTAGCCTATGTTCCGCTCAAACCGGGAGATACTTTACTGCTACAAACCAGCCCAAACACAATGGAAAATCTTAAGCTCTCCACTGAATTTTCCGGGTGCCGCGAGGTAAATGAAGACGACTTGAGCCAAATATATCGCCTACAAGAACGTATTTTTGTAGTCCGAGTGCCGCGCGAATCTCAGTTGGCAGGGGACACTCTTATGCGAAGCCGGATCGGCGACGCTTTTGACTTTCGTTTGCTAGCCCTTTTTCGAGAGGGAGAACTGAAAATCATGCCAGAATCAGATCAATCTCTCCGTAGCGGAGACCTACTGTTGATCCAGGGTCGAGAGGAAGACCTAGATGTCCTTAGAGGGCTCCAAGAACTTCAGGTGGAGCGTGGTGCTCCTACAGACTTCCAAGCATTTGAGTCTGATCGACTAAGCCTACTCGAAACTACATTGGATCCTCGCTCCACACTCGCAGGAACACCAGTATCTGAGGTTAATTTCCGGGATAAATATGGTTTGGAACTAGTGGCTATTTGGCGCAAAGGCGAGGCGCTCCGCTCAAACCTTGATAGCCTGGTCCTGCAGGCAGGTGATGCTCTGCTAGTCCTTGGACCAAGAGAAAGACTCATGGTGCTCGAGAAGGATCCCGAGTTTTTGATTCTTACACCGATAACTAAGAGAGCTATAAATACAGCCCGAGCACCACTTGCCGGGGGAATAATGCTGGCGGTTATTTCCTCAGTGCTAATTGGGTGGCTTCCGATCTATATAGCAGCAATCATTGGGGGAACACTAATGGTACTCACACGCTGCTTGACTATGGAGGAGGCCTATCGCGCGATCGACTGGCGCGCTATTTTTCTGATTGCTGGAATGCTGCCTCTAGGCACAGCAATGGAACAATCAGGAGCGGCAGAGTTTTTAGCACAGCAAACAATGGCCCTACTAGGGCCATTGGGACCTTGGTGGGTAATAGGAGGTCTCTACCTTATAACAGCTGCTGGGACGATGATCATTCCAACAGCAGCCCTCGTTGTCCTCATGTCTCCCATCGTTCTATCAGCCTGTGCTGATCTAGGGGTTGCCCCCCAAACTGCAATGATGGCTGTAGCGATGGCCGCATCAGCCAGCTTCACAAGTCCAATATCTCACCCTGCTAACATTCTAGTTATGGGTCCTGGTGGCTACCGGTTCGCTGATTATATTAGGCTCGGCCTACCGTTAACGATTATTGTCTTCATAACCGTGATGTTGCTGTTACCAATTTTCTGGCCACTAATTCCTGCGCCTTAATGTACTTCTGTACTAGATCAGGGTAACAATACCGAAGATCCTATTGTTCGACGCGATGTCAATTCACGATGCGCGTCAGCAGCATTACAAAGATCAAAACGCTGGCCTATTTTGATGACGACATGCCCACCAAGCACCTGTTCGAATAAAGCAGAGCAACCAGCTTCAAGGCCTTCTCTATTGTTCACATAACTCCAGAGAACAGGCCGTGTCACATAAAGTGAATTGCGCTTGGCTAGCTCCAATAAATTGAGCCCCTCAACAGGACCTGATGCATTCCCAAAGCTGACCAAAAGCCCCCTCGGCCTAAGGCAATCCAATGATGTAATAAGCGTGTCTTTACCCACCGGGTCGTAGACCACTGGCACACCCTCGCCTCCTGTCAAGTCCCTCACCTTGGTTACGATGTCATCTGTTGCAAGCAATACAGATTCGCATCCATGTTGGAGAGCTAACTGTCTTTTGCTCTCTGTACTGACAACGCCAATAACATGCGCTCCTAGGTTACGCGCCCATTGAGCAGCAATAAGACCAACACCACCGGCTGCCGCATAGAGAAGTATCCAATCTCCTGGTTGGACAGAATACGTCTGGCGCAATAGATACCAACTCGTTAAGCCCTTGAGCATCATGCTCGCGGCAATCTCATCACTTATGCCTTCTGGAAGCCGAACAAGCCACTTTGCAGGCATTATGCGCTCTTCAGAATAAGAGCCTTGGGGTCCTATGGCGTAAGCAACTCGATCCCCAGGAGAAACGTGATCAACATCAGGGCCAACACTAATAACAATACCAGAGGCCTCTGTTCCTAGGCCGCTTGGTAGATCTAAGGGATACAGACCGGAACGACGATAAGTATCAATAAAATTAAGGCCAACTGCCTTATGAGCAACGCGAGCCTCTCCGGGTCCAGGCTCTCCCAAATCAATTGCTACCCATTTTAAAACCTCGGGACCGCCGAACTTTTTTACCTGAATTGCACGTAACATTTTGTTGCTCATCCACCTAGAAAAGTTAAGATTAGCCTTCTTAATAAAGAATCGGAAATAAATAAATTCATGGCGAAGCACTTTGTTATCGTTGGAGGCGGTCAAGCAGCCGCTCAAACGATACAAACATTACGGCAAAACAAGTTTGATGGAAAAATCACGCTTGTTGGGGACGAAATTTATCCGCCCTATCAACGCCCGCCTCTCTCTAAGAAATATATGGCAGGGGAGCTACAACGCGCTCGGCTTTTCCTCCGTCCACTGCCATTCTATGAAAACAACAATGTCGACCTTCAATTGGGTACCCGTGCAGTAGAGATTGATCCAATAAACTCTCGGATAAGATTAGATAACGATCGAATTTTAAAGTTTGATGGCCTAATGCTCGCTACGGGCAGCAGGGTACGGCGACTTAAATTGCCTGGGTCAAATCTTGAGGGTATTCACTATGTGCGCACCTTAGCAGACGTAGATGCCATCATACCTAGATTAAGGACGGCCAAACGGCTCGTGATTATTGGCGCAGGATATATTGGTTTAGAAGCTGCGGCAGTATCAGTTTCGACAGGTCTAGAAGTAACAATTCTAGAAGCCACGGAACGGGCAATGGCACGTACCGTATCCTCCGAAATATCTACATTCTATTCTGATTACCATGTCCGGTCAGGCGTTAATTTAAAATATTCAACCACCGTCAATCGGTTTGAGGGGAACGGGCACGTTAGAGCAGTCGAGACCGTAGGCGGACAAAAGTTTAATTGTGATTTGGTCATCGTTGGGATCGGAATCGAACCTGAAATTGAACTAGCGGAAACCGCAGGACTACCCTGCAAAGATGGCATTATCGTAGATGAGTTTGCATGCACGGAAAGTCAAAACATCTTTGCTGCTGGAGACTGTGCAAATCATCCAAGCCAACTGCTTAATAAACGCATCAGATTAGAGTCGGTTCAAAATGCTATTGATCAAGCAAAAACGGCTGCAAAATCTTTCCTGGGTGACAAGACCCCATACTCAGCTGTGCCATGGTTTTGGTCGGACCAATACGATCTAAAACTTCAGATTGCTGGATTGTCGAAAGGTTACGATCAGATTCTGGTAAGAGGCAACCCTAAGCAAGCTCCCTTTGCTGTGTTCTACACACGTTTAGGTCAAGTTATTAGTGTTGAAGCGGTAAATTTTCCCCAGGCATTTATGATTGGCAAGCAACTGATATCAACCGGCACTCCTGTAGAAAATAACAAACTAGTCGATATGGGTTTTGACTTAAAGGCCCTCGTTAAACGTTAAGATTTCCTCAAAAAAGCGCGCTAGCTTGCACCTATTCCTGCCCAAAATAACCCTGAAGATAATCCCCGAATGACTGTTTAGTCCGTTTCTCTAACTCCTGCTGTTCCGTAAGAGATGTTTTTGCAAGTCGGGTCAGTAATTCTTGTTTTTCAAGGTTTAACGGTAAACTAGAAAAATATCGCTCGTGGGCGTTTGAGCATTCCAATGTAAAGTCTAGAAAACTTGTGCCCGTCTCCATCATGTGAGCAAGGATCTGGGCTGATGGCGTAAGCTCTGATTCCTTAACGGCTAAGATTTGAGAATCTATGGCGCTTAAATAATCCTCTCCTCCCACATCCAGTGCAGCTGCAACATCACGGATTGGCTCCAGAATTTCAATGGCCCAGGACTCAAATGACACTTCTCGGCCATTTCGCGGCAACTTCAAGCCCTTACGACGCCCTTCCTGAGCAACCAACAAGTCTCTCATATCAATTTCTACTTGTTCCTCCTGAGTGATTGGCGGACTTTCAATAAGCAAACAATAAATTAGAAATGCTTCCATAAAGCAAAGTTGTGTCTCACTTACCCCCACCGGATCTCTCATGCTCAAATCTAAGGTTCTTACTTCTATGTATTCAACCCCAGATTTTTTCAGTGCAGACATGGGACGACTAGTGCTATCAGCCCGTGGTTTCGGGCGTATGGAGCTGTAGTACTCATTTTCGATTTGCAGGGTGTTTGTATTTAGCTGCCTGTACTGACCATCCACAAGCACACCGATTTGCTCATATTTCCGATTAGGTGTTGACACTGCCGTTTCAAGCCCAGAAACATACCCATCCAAGGAGTTCGCAGAAATTCGAAGAGATGCTTGGGACTTGTTCCGATACCCTATTCCACTCATCCTAAGCGAGGTGCTAAAAGGTCCGTACCAAGTAGAAGAGTCTAACTCTTCTAGTATTGAGCTAGACCCTTGCAAGAAGGATTTGCAAAGTGCTGGTGACGCTCCGTAAAGATAAATCAACAACCATGAATAACGCCGATAATTCCTAAGAAGGCCCATATATTGACTAGAAATAAATTCCTGTAGCTCTTGACTACTTTGCTCACGATCTCGATAAGGCTTCCAAAACTCAACTGGAAGGGAATAATTAAAGTGTATCCCCGAGATAGCCTGCATTTTTCTCCCATACCTATATCCAAGACCATTTCGGTACACGGTCTTCATTACTCCCTGATTAGATTTTCCATAGTCCGCAACCGGAATTTCGGATTCCGACGACATTACACACGGCATGCTCTGAGCCCAAAGCAATTCCTGTTCCATATTTTTCATGACAAAAATATGCAAATCGCGGAGAAACTGTACTGTCTCCCCATTAGTTGGGCAGGGTGGCGTGACAAACTCCAGCATAGCCTCGGAGTAATCAGTCGTCAGATAGGGGTGAGTCAACGCTGCGCCAAAGCGTGCTGGGTGAGGCCAACCAGAAAGATGTCCTTTTCGATTAACACGAAGATTCTCTTTCTCAAGGCCACGTAAGCCCTGCCGCAGGACCTCAGCGTTGCCTGGGCCAGACAACCAGCTCAGTCGCGAATCTAACAAATAATTCTCCACATATACCAGACTATTTTACAGTCTAACCAACCGGTTCCTAATACGCAGGCAGATCATTTGGTATCATCACAATTCTTAGGGTATAGTGCCTCGGATAATATTTGCAATATTGAGGTAAGCGTATGAATGCCTTGCGGTTTCTTGTCCTTCTGTTTTTGATCAGCTCAGCTGCGTCTGCCCAAGAATGTGATTATCCACCCCTAGTATTAATTCCTGATGGCGCGACCTCCACGATGGATGATCTATTGGCGGCTCAAGGTTCTATACGCGAATATATGGCAACTATGGACGAGTACTTAGACTGCATTAACAACGAGTTAACTGCAGCAGGAGATAACGCTCCAACAGAATACAAAACCATAATTCTTAGCAGGCACAACGCAGCCATTAGCGAAATGGAGACTGTTGCAGCAGACTTTAATGTAGAAGTCCAAGCATATAGAGAAGCTAATCCAGAAGGTGGCTGATAAAAGCTTATCGTCCGATCAGACCCGATAAACCGGATCGCTTTTCAGGTCAACTCAAGATCTGCATCTTATATAGGTGCTCTTGTAAGCAATAGGTTTAAATAATGCCTGTTTGAATGCTCTGATAGAACCGCGGCTCGTGCTAAAATCCCGAGTCCTGTATATACCTCAACCCTTATGGCCCACAGCGGAGCATATAAATCACTATGACAGACTTAGCAGCTAAACCCGCACCAGTGCGAGTTGCCATCACCGGCGCCGCAGGACAGATAGGTTATCAACTGGCTTTTAGAATAGCCTCTGGTCAATTACTTGGCCCAAATCAACCGGTTATTCTTCAACTCATTGAGATCCCGCCCGCTATGGATGCCTTAAAAGGCGTAGCAATGGAATTAGATGATTGTGCTTTCGACACACTTGACTCAATTGTCATGACTGATCAAGGCCAAGTAGGTTTTGAAGATACAGATTACGCTCTGCTAGTAGGGGCTAGGCCACGCAGTGCAGATATGGAGCGAAAAGATTTATTAATAGCGAATGCCCAAATTTTTTCGGCTCAAGGCAAAGCCTTAAACAAAGTTGCAAATCGTAATGTGAAGGTACTAGTGGTGGGAAACCCAGCCAATACTAACGCGTTAATAGCTCGCTCAAATGCTCCGGACCTTGACCCTAAAAATTTCACTGCTATGACACGCTTAGATCATAACCGAGCAAAAGCACTACTGGCAGAAAAGTGCGATGCGCATGTATCAGAAGTACAAGGAATGATCATCTGGGGAAACCATTCAGCCACTCAGTATCCGGACATTGCCCATACGATAGTTGCAGGATCTCCAGCACCCGACCAGGTCCCTCTCGATTGGTATCGAAAAACCTTTATTCCCACAGTACAACAACGAGGTACGGCTATTATTAAGGCGCGTGGAGCTTCTTCCGCTGCCTCCGCAGCTTCTGCAGCAATTGACCACGTAAGGGATTGGGCTATTGGTACTGCTGGAGATGATTGGGTTAGCATGGCCGTAGCTTCTGATGGGAGTTATGGCATCGAGGATGGGGTAGTCTACTCCTATCCTGTCAAATGCAGCGGCAATGGAACTTACCAAATCGTTCAAGGGTTAGACATAGATGACTTCAGTCGTGAACGAATGGATGCCACGGATACTGAGTTACGAGAAGAACGTGAGAATGTAACGGATCTTTTATAGGGCTAACATCATGACTGAGGTTTGCACATAGTGGAAACATTCTTCTGGCTAATCGCAGTTATCTTCATCTCCCTAGCGCTGGCTTATAGAAAGGTCAATCTGAAGACCTCAACGGCCGTTCTTGGCGTCTTTTTGATTGCCTATACCACCCTATCCGATGGTTTCACTCTGCTGCACATCATCCTGTGGCCCGCATTTATTGCCGTGGCCTTACTGAATGTTCAATCGCTCCGACGTGAACATATAAGTACAAAAATTTTGGGGGTGTTTAGTAAAATGCTTCCTACACTTTCAAAAACAGAGAATGATGCGCTTGCTGCAGGCAGCGTATGGTGGGAGGGAGAACTGTTTTCTGGTTTTCCTAATTGGCAAACACTCAATGATTTACCAGCTGCAAAGTTAACAGATGAAGAACAGGCTTTCCTAGAGGGCCCCACCGAAGAGCTTTGTAATCTCCTGAACGAATGGGAGATTACTCACAAGCTTCTAGATATGCCCGAAAACGTATGGGATTTTATCAAAAAGAATGGATTCTTCTCAATGTTAATCCCGAAAGAGTATGGAGGACTTGAATTCTCCCCAGTCGGGATCTCAATGGTTCTAACAAAGATAGCTTCCAGAAGCGCTACTGCGGCTTCCAGCATTGGTGTACCCAATTCGCTTGGTCCAGCTGAACTGTTACTGCATTACGGCACAGACGAACAGAAACAATACTGGCTTCCTAGACTTGCAAGAGCAGAGGAAATTCCATGCTTTGCATTAACTTCAACACGTGCTGGCTCTGACGCCACAGGGATAACAGATAGCGGAGTCATATGTCGAGGACAGCACAAAGGCAAAGAAATCATTGGAATTAGGTTGAATTGGGACAAACGCTACATCACACTTGCACCAATAGCGACGGTACTCGGACTTGCCTTTAAACTATACGATCCGGACCATCTCATCGGGGAACAGGAAGAATACGGAATCACCGCCGCCTTGATTCCAACAAATCTGCCTGGAATAGCTATAGGTCGTCGTCACTTCCCAATCAACACACCCTTTCAGAATGGTCCAACCCAGGGCAAAGACGTTTTCGTGCCTATTGATCACATCATAGGTGGTCCAAGTATGGCAGGAGAAGGTTGGCGAATGTTGGTTGAACAACTGTCTGCGGGACGCGGTATTGTTCTCCCAAGCAATGCCCTTGGCATTGCTATGTCAGGTGTTTATGCAACTGGAGCCTATGCCAGAATACGACAACAGTTCAACCTTCCCATAGGAAAGTTTCATGGTGTGGGGGAGGTCCTCGGACGGATGGCAGGATATACCTATATCATGACGGCGGCGTCCCGCGTAACTTGCGCCGCGCTAAACACGGGTGAAAGACCAGCCGTGCCAACTGCCATTCTTAAGTACCACAACACAGAGATGGGCCGCCTTGTCGCAAATGATGCCATGGACATCCATGGCGGCAAAGGCATCATGCTGGGGCCTAAAAACTATTTAGCTAGAGCTTACGAATCCATTCCCATCGCAATTACTGTCGAGGGAGCAAATATTTTGACCCGCAATCTGATCATATTTGGACAAGGTGCAACTCGTTGCCATCCATTCATTCTAGAAGAAATAGAAGCGGCCAATGATGCTGACAGAGAAGCTGGGTTAGAAAAATTTGATAAGCTCATTTTTTCTCATATAGGACACGTAATTTCCAATGCCGTTAGATCTTTCGTAATGGCTATTACGCACTCCCGGTTTACATCCGCTCCGGTTCAGGGCCCGACTCGACGCTACTATCAGCATATCAATCGCTATAGCGCATCCTTCGCACTAATCACCGACGCAGCGATGCTCACTCTTGGCGGCACGCTAAAAAGAAAGGAACTTATATCTGCTCGTCTAGGGGATATTCTCAGCTATCTATACCTTGCGTCCATGGTCCTAAAACACTATCAAGATCAGGGCCGGCCCACAGCTGATCTTCCCCTGGTTGAATGGAGTTGTCGAAACCTGCTTTATCGGGCTCAAGAACAACTACATGGGTTACTCAGAAATTTTCCTAGTACATGGGTAGCACGCGTATTGAGAGTGTTAATCTTCCCTAGAGGTAGAACTTACTCTTCTCCCTCCGACGAGCTTGGGCAAGAGATTGCAGAGCTCATCATGAAACCAACGAGCACCCGCGAACGTCTCTGCCACGGCATCTATGAGAGGACAGAACCTAGCAACCATCCAGTACTTCTACAGGAAGCACTAGAACTAGCTCACCAAGTTGAGTCTGTAGAACGGAAAGTCGCTGATGCTCGCCGTGCAGGGCAAATCGAATCAGTCACTCTACATGAACAGATTGACGAGGCTAAGGAGCGTGGCATCCTTACAGAGGAAGAAGCCATCCAGATTCGGAAATTTGATGCCAAGGTGATGGGCCTGCTCGCCGTGGATGATTTCCTGCCTACAGATCTTGTCCAAACGTCAACTCCTGCGCTAAAAAAGAAAAAAGTATCAGCAAAACATAATACTGAGCAAGTTTAGAGGAACAACCAAATGCATATTCGAACTATCATAATTCTAGCGGGCAGCGTCTCACTGCTTGCATGTGGGCAACAATCACCTGAGATGCCAGCAGCTACACCACAATCCCAACCAACAACCTCCGCAGCGCAAGAACAGCCTGCAGCCATGCCTCAAAATCCATCACCGGAAGGTGCTTTGGTGTACATCATTGCCCCTAGAAACGGTGCTGAAGTCACTAGCCCAATCAATATTATATTTGGGCTAGAGGGCGCAGGTATTGCCCCTGCTGGAACTGATAGACCAAATACAGGACATCACCACCTGATGGTAGACACTGAGCTTGTCAATCTAAATCTGCCTGTGCCTGCAGACGAACAAAATATTCATTTTGGTGGAGGACAAACAGAAACAGTGATTGAGCTGTCACCGGGCCAACACACCTTGCAACTAGTCTTGGGCGATTATCTGCATATTCCACACGACCCACCTCTTCTCTCCGAGCCAGTTACCATTACGGTTGTGGAGTAATCTAAAGTTGAAGCGCCTAAAGCGAGAATAACTGAACGATATAAGAGAATCTCAGGAGCGCCATAAGTGTACACGCAATTCTATGGCCTAAGAGAGAGGCCGTTCTCGATCACACCAGATCCAAGATACTTGTATATGAGCCAACGCCATGCGGATGGACTGGCTCATCTAGTCTATGGAGTTTCACAAAGCGGTGGATTTATTCAGCTCACCGGAGAGGTAGGAACCGGGAAAACAACCTTAGTACGAAGTTTGTTTGAACAATTACCTCACGAAGCTGATCTTGCCGTTATTTTAAATCCTGAACTCACCACGCAAGATTTTTTGATTGCGATTTGCGAGGAGCTTAATCTCGCAGTTTCCCCCCATTGCTCCACTAAAACCTTAGTGGATCAGATTAATAGGTATCTGCTCGAAGCGCACGCCCGAGGAAGGCGTACAGTATTAATTGTTGATGAAGCCCAGAACCTTGGAACGGACGTGCTAGAGCAAGTCCGTCTTCTCACCAATTTGGAAACACCAAAACAAAAGTTACTGCAAATCATACTCATCGGTCAGCCAGAACTCAGAGAGATTCTATCGCGCGAAGATATGCGGCAATTAGCACAACGCATTACCGGACGGTATCACCTAGAACCATTGAGTCAGGAGGATACTGGAAAATATATTAAACATCGGATGAAGATAGCAGGGGCCTCTGATGGAATCTTTCTGCCAGCTGCAATTCGCGAAATCTACCGATGGTCCAAAGGCGTACCTCGATTAATAAACGTTGTAACTGATCGAGCGTTGCTCGCAGGCTACTCTCAGGATAGAAGGAATATCGACAAACGGCTCGTGCGACGTGCGGCTGCAGAGGTCGACGGCAAATATTTAATACCACGATGGCGCCAACGGCTTGCAACCCTCTTAGCCGTCGGAGGAATTGCACTTCTCGCACTGGGAGTAAGCCTATGGCTCTCATCTGAATTTGATGTTTCATTGAAATTACAACCTATCACCAAATCTGAAACTACTGATGTAGTATTTAATACTGAAGCAACTCAGGTAATCGCAGTGCAGGATTTTGAGATTCCTGAAACAAACCTTCCAGGGCTAGAGAATTATCTTTCAAACTCATTAATACCAAAAGATATCAATACTGCTTTTAGCGCTCTTTTTGACCTTTGGGGAGCACACTATCGGCCTGGAGAGAATGGTCCCTGTGAGCAGGCCAAAGCTCAAAAACTACATTGCTGGTTCCAAAAAGGTTCCATCAATCAGATCAAACGTCTTAACCGTCCTGCAATACTCACTCTCATCGGCTCTGATGGTGAACAACATCAAATCGTTGTTAAATCTTTAGAGGAAGAGACGGTAGACATCGCTATTGGCAACCAAACTCTAAACGTAAAATTGGTTGATCTTTCGAGGTATTGGTACGGAGACTATCTACTTCTTTGGCGACCTGGAACTCTACTTGGAAATGATCTGATACCTGGCATGGAAGATGTTGGCGTTCGTTGGCTAAAAGAAAGCCTTGCCATTATCACTGGCAATAACGATACGAACTCGCCACCAGGATTTTACGGAACTAGTCTAGAGGGCTACGTTCGAGACTATCAACGGGAAAAACGTCTCACAGTTGATGGTATTGTTGGAGTGCAGACACAAATTGTAATAAATACTGATCTACAGGTACCTAATATCCCCCTTTTGGCAAGGGTTCTCTGAGATGTCTTTCATACTAGATGCTTTGAGAAAATCGGAAAATGAACGCCAACAATCTTCGGCTCGCCGTATAAGTGAGATGCCTACAGTCGTCCATCGCAACAAAGTGCCTCTATGGATGATGGGAACCACCATCGGACTCACGGCTGGGATTTTTCTCCTAGGATGGGCATGGCTAAATGATGTGAGTCCTCGCAATCAAGAGGTAAATGCTACTGCTGAAAATATACTTGATGAATCACCGCAGGTTGGCTTAATTCAGACACCAACATCTTCGCGTTCGGAACCAGCAAATATTCCAAGGCTACTAATAGAATCAGATCAGCCCATCCCCCCATCAGAGCAAGCTATAACATCAGAAAATTCTTTAGTGGAGTTAGTGTCAACACAAGCAGTCTTAGTGCCTAACAGTGCGGCTATACCCAGCATGGCAGACCTACTCTCATACGGAACGAAAATTCCAGAATTAGTCTTGGAACTCCATGCTTTCAGCGTATCTCCAACTGATCGTTTTGTGTTCATAAACTCGTCTAAATACTTGGAAGGAGAAAGCATCACTGAAGAAACAGGCGTTGTAACAATAACTGAGGAAGGGGTGGTCATTACCCATAGAAATCAATTATTCCTATTGCCTCGTCAGTGATACATAGTCATCTGTTGATGGTAGCTTTTATCAAGTTAGAGTTATATTGAAGGAACACCAACTTAAGGGTTGTACAGCTACACCAAATTATTCTGCCAAATCCCCTTATGTGCAAAACATGCGCAACGTCCGCACGCATTAAGTCCGGATACCTATACCACGCCGAAAAAGGAACAGCGTTAGCCCAAACAATCCAAATACTGAGACCAATATGATTACGAAGGCAGTGCCAAGAGGAATATCAGAATACCCAAGCATCCCATATCTGAACGCATTAACCATGTACAAAATGGGATTGATCAACGCAATTTTTTGCCAGAAAGGGGGCAACAAAGATACAGAAAAGAATACGCCGCCAAGATAGGTTAAAGGTGTTAGGAAAAACGTCGGTATGATGGATATATCATCAAAACTATTAGCAAAAATAGCATTTAAAAGCCCAGCGAGAGAAAAAACTATTGAGGTTAATATAACTACGGAAATAGTGATTAGAGGGTAAGCGATACTCAAATCTGTAAAAAATGATGCGACAACAGTCACCAATGCCGCTACTCCAAGTCCTCTCGCAACCCCCCCAGAAACATACCCAATTATGATTGTGGTAAAAGCCAAGGGCGACACCAACAGTTCTTCTAGATGTTGTTGCATTTTTCCAGAAAAAAAAGAAGACACAACATTTCCAAAAGAATTTGTAATTACCGACATCATGATAAGACCTGGCGCAATAAATGTTGTATATGGCACGCCTCCCATCTCACCAATCCGGCTACCGATAAGACTGCCAAAAATTATGAAATAGAGTGTCATCGTGATTGCTGGAGGAACAATAGTTTGCACCCATATACGCATTACTCGGCGAATCTCTTTGGTCACTATGGTTCTTAAGCCCACTAGATTGATTCGAACAAGATCAGGACTTTTAGAATTTTTATTCATCAAAGAGTTACTACCAAGTGGTGGGCTAGGAACATCAACTTGACCCTTCCCGGTCTGTATCGCCTAAATCTGCAATTTTTGATTGGCGAGGGGTCCTAACATTTTGGTTTTTATTCTTAACAAGACGCATGAACAATTCTTCAAGTCGATTTGATCGCGTTCTCATACTGCTCACATGCAGTGACTTGTTCGAAATAGCTTCAAAAAGACCATTCAGCCCCTGCTCTTTAGCTACTTCAACCTCAATCTCATGATTGTTTCTGAGCCTAACTTCATAACCGTCCAGGACGGGTGGCTGCTGCATAGCGTCTCTCAAAGTTAAAACGAACACCTCTCGTTGGAGTTTACTAACAACGTTCTCCATAGAGTCATTCTCTATCAGTTTTCCCTCATCAATGATTGCTATGTTTCGACATAGACTCTCAGCTTCCTCCAGGTAGTGTGTAGTGAGAATAATCGTCATTCCAATCCCATTTATTTCTCTCATTAACTCCCACATAGATCGTCGAATCTCTATATCAACTCCTGCCGTGGGTTCATCGAGAATAAGTAATCGAGGTTCGTGCACCAGTGCCCGTGCAATCATTAATCGGCGTTTCATTCCTCCTGAAAGATTACGAGCAATGTCATCACGACGATCCCATAAGTGAACGGCCTTTAGGTATTTCTCCGCACGTTGCTTTGCTACCGCTCTAGGCACCCCATAATAACCAGCTTGATTAATTAAGATATTTTCATTCTTCTCAAACATATTGAGATTCACTTCTTGAGGCACAACCCCAATACAAGCCTTTGCAGCCTCACCTTCCTTATCAATATCATGCCCAAAAACAGACACGGTTCCGCTGGTTTTATTGACCAAAGACGTAACAATACCGATTGCTGTTGTTTTACCTGCGCCGTTAGGACCAAGTAGAGCGAAAAAGTCACCCTCCCTCACCACAAGATCAATGCCTGACAGAGCTTCCATGCCATTTCGGTAAACTTTGCGAAGTCGTTGTAGACTGAGTGCGTTCAGTGCTCTATCCCCTGACTATAAGAAAAATCAATATACTATTTAGCTATAGTAGAAAAAATCGCATTTTGAGGCGATTGGTATTTTCAGAATGATACGCTGTTATATCTATGGATTGCGTGCTTAGCGTACTGCGAAACCCATAAATCTTCGAAACTGAAGCCTCATTTCTATATTTAGATATTTCGGACTCAACAATGATAAATTTTTTTTACAGAAGCATGGTCTGATTGCATGTGCCTAGTAGCCTTCTCTTTCGGTGTTTCCAAAAATTACCCATTACTATTTGCAACGAACCGGGATGAATTGCACACAAGGCCCACTTCAAGGTCCAAGTGGTGGAAAGATCATGATCATATCCTCGGCGGGCGAGATCTCCTTGCTCACGGTACGTGGCTAGCGATAGATCAATCCGGTCGGTTAGCTGCAGTAACAAATATGCCGTCTAACTCAGAAATTACATTCAAAAAATCAAGAGGGCATTTAGTACGAGACTATCTCATCAGCAAGCTTTCTGCCGATCAATTCGTGTCCACGCTTAATAACGATGGCAACGGGTACGCACCATATAATTTGCTGATTTTTGACGGTATTAATATGTTTTATTCAAACAATAAGGCATCGGAAAAACTACTTGCTCCAGGCACATACGCAATCAGCAACGCCCCAATTGGGACGCGTTGGCCAAAAGTACGTTTTGCTGAATCAATGGTTACATCCGCGTTGACTAGCACCACTCCAGAAGATGATTTATTTGAAATGCTTGAAAACCAAAATCTTCAGAACTCTAAAGAAGATTCATTCAGCTACGACGATCGCCAATCCCGTACATTCATAAAGAACAAGATGTTTGGAACACGTTCTTCAACAGTTGTAGTTATCTCTGGCGAAGGAGAGGTTCGGTTTATAGAGCGCCGTTATAGTCCGGATGGCATACGATTAGAAGAAAACCAGCACCAATTTAACCTTGGTTCCTGAACTGTGTTTCTAACCACTCTTTAATGTCAACTATTTCCTCTTCACACAGAGAATGCCCCATAGGGTAAGTGTGCCAGTCTATTTGGTAACCTTCAGATTCCAAAAGATTTTTTGAAATTCTACCGTAGGATTCAGGAACTGTGGGGTCCATGTCTCCATGTGCCATAAAAATAGGCACTAACTCGTTAGCTTCTGCTTTTTCAGCTGAAAATTTCTTTGCAAGTGGCAAGTAACCGGATAGTGCAATGATCCCCGCAAGCGGCTTCATTTTTGTTAGTCCTGTATACAGCGCCATAGCAGCACCTTGTGAAAATCCAACAAGAAATAATCGACTGGAGGGCGTCCCGCGTTCAGCTTCTATTTCAATAAGCCGTAAAACCTCGGCAGAACTCGTGCGAATACCATGCTCATCTTCCAACCCTCCACGTTCAAGGGAAAAAATGTCGTACCACGCCCGCATTGAATCATTGCCATTGATAGTAACGGGTCGAATAGGTGCGTGCGGAAAAATAAAGCGCACAGGCTCCGTCAAATCAAGTTGTGGAATTATTGCCTCGAAGTCATGTCCATCTGCCCCTAAACCATGCAGCCATATCACGCTCCAAGACGGATTGATGCCTGTCTCTATCTCCAGAGTTTCCAATATAGTAGTGCTTATTTTCATAAATAAAGTATGAATGATTTCCCATATATAAAACAAAAAATAATTATTTAGTTGTATTATTTGCGCATAATAACTAATATATGCGCAAATTTATTCATAAAATTAATAATGCCTGCACTTACCCAACAACACGGTCGACGCCAACTGATTACGGAGCTATTAGCGCTGCATCATATTCATAGCCAGGCTGAGCTCGTTCAATTACTTCGCGTCAAGGGCTATGACGCAACCCAATCCAGCGTAAGCCGGGATCTTCGAGACTTGGGAGCAGCTAGACTAAAGGATGGTTATAGCTTGCCAGAACGTTCAGATCAGAACAATGAGCAGTCTTTAGAAATGGTGGTGGGATTCGTGAAAGACCTTCGCTCCGCTGGACCAAATCTGGTTGTTATAACCACAGCCATTGGAGCAGCCAACCGTGTAGCACTTGTACTGGATAGAGTTAGTTGGCCTGAAATTGTGGGTACGGTTTCTGGAGATGACACTATTTTTGTTGCGACGACGGGCACAGCGTCGCAAAAACGTCTCATGGCTCGATTCCGACGTCACACAAAAAAGATCCGCCACGAAGCTCTATAAGTGGAGCTCCACTGCAACAAACAATATGGTTTCTAAATTATGAAAAATAGCACCTCACCAATAGTACTGGCGTTTTCTGGCGGACTGGATACATCTTTCTGTGTCCCATGGCTTATGGAGACATATCAACGTCCGGTAGTCACAGCAACAATTAATACAGGCGGATTAACTGTTGCTGATGCAGCCGCTCTATCGAAACGATCTCATGCATTAGGGGCGAAAGAGCATTTTCTGGTAGATGCCCGCGAGGAATTCTTCAACGAAGTTTTAAAGTTCCTCGTTATGGGTAACGTCCGACGCGGTCAGCTCTACCCGCTTTGTGTCGGCGCTGAACGGGGAATTCAAGCGAAATGTTTAGCCAATTTTGCCAGCAAGATTGGCTCATGTACGGTAGCTCATGGTTGCACAGCAGCGGGCAACGATCAGGTTCGATTCGAGATAGTATTCAAAGCGTTGGCGCCTCAACTCGAGGTACTAGCGCCAGTCCGTGATCATTCTTGGGCGAGAGCGGACCAAGTGGAGTACCTCGGAAACCGTGGACTGCCCTTGCCTGATGCTGGGTCCTCATATTCGATTAATCGTGGGCTATGGGGGGTAACTATCGGCGGCACCGAGACCCTATCTTCTGAACAAAGCATCCCAGAATCTGAGTGGATCTTAAGCGCCGGGGCGCTAGATAAGCCTACAGAGCGAGAGGCTTTATCAGTAGAGTTTTTGCAGGGCGTCCCAGTTAGTCTAAATGGACAAGCATTGGCTCCAGTAGCCCTGATAGAAAAGCTTGAGACTATTGGCTCAAAATTTGGCATTGGTCGTGGAATCCATCTCGGCGACACCATACTTGGAACCAAAGGTCGTGTGGCTTTTGAAGCCCCTGCAGCAGAAATTCTTCTGACCTGTCATCGAGAACTGGAAAAACTAACGCTCTCGGGCCTTCAGCAACGCATTAAAGACCAAGTAAGTCAGGCTTACGGTGATTTTGTACATGAAGGCAAGCAACTTGACCCAGTGTGCCGAGATATAGAGGCGTTGCTCAAGTCTTCGCAAGACCGTGTAAGTGGTAGTGTTCACTGTCTCCTCGGACCAGGTCATGTATTTGTAAGCGGGGTAGAGTCCTCTCACTCACTTATGGCAGCAAGTCGGGGTCAGTACGGCGAATCTGTGGGCGAATGGACATCCAAAGATGCGCTCGGTTTTTCTCGCATATTAGCAATACCCGGGATGCTGCATTCCCGGTCTAAAGATAGCGGGAGAGATTAAACATGCGTCCCTTGATTGTAGACAAGATTGCGTCGGTAGCAATTGGCACGGAAATTGGTCGAGAAATTCGGGTCAGCTCTGAGATTCCCTGTGAAGAAGGCGTGCTAATTGCAGTTGAAGTGCTAAATAATAAATCACGCTATAACACACTCGAACTGACAAGCGGTCGCATGGCCCAGGTTAAGCAAGGAGACATAATTATCGGTGCGCTTGGACATCGTAAAGCGCTTTTCGGGTACTCCGGGCATCTGCCAAAACACCTCTCTCCCGGGGACCTCGTTCAGTTACTTAACCTAGGTGGTGTATTGGGCATTTGCGATTCTATCAATCCAAATCAAGGGCAACCCTTCGACTGCCGGGTTCTGGGGGTTGTGCTTGACTTCCCCTATCTAGGCGAACGAATCGGCGTACCGGCACGAGTCAACAACGTGCCTGTTGAGGATCCTTCGCCATTCAATCTGGCTGGTATTCCAATAGTGGCTTTTGCCGGGACCTGTATGGATTCCGGAAAAACGGCAGCAGCATGTGCTGTAATCAGCCGTTTTTCGCAACAAGGACTAACCGTGGATGCATTCAAATCAACGGGAGTTGCTCTGCAACGTGACATTCTTGCCATGGAGGATGCGGGGGCCAGAAATACAAGGATTTTTACTGATCATGGTGTAGTTTGTACAACATCCGAAAATGCACCGGGATTAACTCGCAAGCTCATGTTTGGACTTGCTTCTGAAAAACCTGACGTGATTGTGTTTGAACTGGGAGATGGAATTCTTGGCGCCTATGGAGTCGAGGCTATCCTTATGGATCCGGAAATACGCGAGGCTCTCAGTGCTGTGGTTCTATGCGCTAATGACCCAGTGGGCGCTTGGGGTGGGGTCAAACTTCTCCGAGAGGAATTTAATATCGAACCGACTGCGGTAACCGGTCCAGCCACTGATAACTTGGTTGGAATTGAAATTATTGAACGACGCATAAAAGTTCGTGCCGCGAATGCTCTTACCCATGGCACTGATTTAGGTGATCTGATCCAAAGTCATATAGGGCTCTCCTCCGAACAAGTTGAGGTCTCGCCATGAATGAACCGCTACCCGTAATTTTATTAGGTGGATCGGGCTACGTTGCAGGCGAGCTTCTTCGACTAATCTCTCTGCACCCCCGACTTAAACTGGCACACATAATCTCTAGTAGCCGACAGGAGGAACCTATTGCCGATACCTTCGAACACCTAGCTTCCGTTTACCCGATAGAAAAGTTTATCTCGATAGAACGGTGCCTCGAAAAACTAGGAGAATTTCCCCATTGGATAACTATTTCAGCTGCTCCCCATGGGGCATCTGCCGGTTTAATAGATCAATTTCTACAAAATGCAGAAAAAGCTAACGTCCAAATGACTGTAGTAGATGCTTCTGCGGACTTTCGATCTCCCTCTTCAGAACGTTTTATGGAAATCTACGGACAAGCGCATGCGGCGCCCCATCGACTCGAATCTTTCAGCTGCGCGGTACCAGAGCACCTGGATACTCTGATCACACCTCATGCGGCTCAACCCGGCTGTTTTGCCACATCCATGCTGCTAGCTATTGTCCCGCTGATAAAGTTGGGACTCGTTGAACCAGAATTTTTCGTCAGTGCAATAACAGGCAGTACAGGAGCGGGACGTACCCCCCGGGATACAACACACCACCCAATGCGCCAGAGTAATTTATTTGCATATCAACCGCTACGCCACCGACATGGCCCTGAGGTCTGTGACATTGTGCAAGCTTGCACAGGAAGCGATGTCACTTTGCACTTCGTGCCTCAATCTGGGCCATTTTCACGTGGAATATACGCAACAATATTTGCGCCATGTGCTGGGATAGCTGACCAAGAATTGATTGCTACCCAGCTAACAGCTTTTTATAAGGACTCGGACTTCGTAAACATTGTGTCAACGCCACCTAAGCTCAAAGACATCGTTGGTACAAATAATGCTGCTCTAAGCGTCAATGTAGATAAAGGCACAGTAGCCGTCTGTTGCGTAATTGACAATCTTGTTAAAGGAGCAGCAGGCGGTGCGATTCAGTGGGTAAACCGACTGGCTGGCTGGCCGGACTCGGAGGGGCTCATTATTGCTCCAGCAGGATGGGTGTGATGGCAGCTCCACGATCAGCCAATCTGTCTGAGGTTTATCCTCTAGTACCCTTTCAGCCGGTAACTGGTCAAGGCGTTTTTCTCAAGGATGCTCAAGGACGTGAAGTATTGGACCTCTACGGCGGTCATGCGGTGGCATCCTTAGGATATGGGCACCCACGACTTACAGCGGCAATTAAAAAACAGGCGGAAGAGCTTCTATTTCAAAGCAATCTCGTTGCAATGAGTGTCCGCGATGAAGCTGCGGAAAAGCTTGCTGATTTTGCACCTGATGGACTATCCCGAGTTTTTTTCGTCAACAGCGGCTCAGAGGCTAATGAGAACGCCTTGAGGATCGCACTCCAATCGACTGGGCGTTCCAACATCGTAGCAGTGGAGCACTCATTTCACGGCCGTACCGGTGCGGCTGCCGCAGTGACATGGGGCGCCAATACAAGTTGGTATGGTTTTCCACGCACACCCTTCAATGTCACATTCGTACCGCGGAACGATATTGCCGCACTGAAGGCGGCAGTCAACAATAATACTGCAGGAATAATCATCGAACCTGTACAAGGGGTTGCAGGCGCATTTGATTTTTCAAAAGAATTTTTAGTTCTCGCGCGAGAATTATGCAATCAACACAGCGCTATGCTAATCCTAGATGAAGTCCAGACTGGTGTGGGGCGTTTAGGCACACCATTTGGAGCTGATTTTTTTGGTGTGACGCCGGATTTGCTGACTACTGCTAAAGCTTTGGGTGGCGGCGTCCCTTGTGCAGCGCTTCTCATGACTGACAGCTTAGCTGCCGACCTTCGGCCCGGTGCCTTGGGCTCAACATTTGGCGGAGCCCCGCTTGCCTGCGCAGCCATCAAAACTGTGCTCGAGGTAATTGAGGAGGAGAATCTTTTAAAGCATGTGCAAAAAATAGGAGCTTTAATCCAGGATAAATGTGTTTTTGGTCCGATTGTTGGTGTACAGGGCGCAGGCTTCTTAATTGGCCTAAAAACAAAACCGCGAGCAGCTCTCGTGCAGGCTGCTCTGCTCCGCAGTGGAATACTTACAGGAACAAGCGCGGACCCGTATGTCTTGCGTTTGTTACCACCATTCATTCTCGAAGAGAAGCATGTAACCCTCCTCTTGAGAGCTCTACAGGAGTTTGAAAGTGAAACGTTTTAATGATCTGACTGATTTTTCCACACAGGAAATAAAATCTCTGCTCAAGCTAGCTAATCGACTTGAGCATCAACCAGAGCCACGTGCTTTAGAAGGCAAAGTTCTTGCCTTGCTCTTCCTGAGCCCTTCTTTACGAACACTGGCCTCATTCCAAGCAGCCATGTCTCGACTTGGGGGCAGCTCATTTGTCATTTCGCCTGAGATGTCAATCCATGGTCTAGAGACACGGCCGGGTATTGTCATGGACGGTACAGCAGCAGAACATATTCGCGAAGCCGTACCGGTCATAGCCTCGTACGGTGATGCCATTGGAATCAGAGCATTTGCCGAGCGTAAAAATCTTGAGAATGATTTAGCCGATCAGGAGTTTGAAAACCTCGCTTCTCTGGCTAACGTTCCACTAATCAATATGGAGTCTGCTATTCAGCATCCATGCCAAAGCTTGGCAGACTGGAAAACCATGAACGACTTAGGCATACCTAGCAACGGTGGACGTTTCGTTCTCTCGTGGGCATACCATCCAAAGGCGTTACCATTAGCTGTTCCCTCTGCAACAGTCCGTATGGCAGCTCAACGCGGCATGGATGTTGTTGTACTTCGTCCTCCTGGGTTTGAGTTACCGTCGACAATTATGCAGGATGCCGAAAGGCTTGCTGCTGAAAATGGCGGCAGCATTTCAGAAACTACTAATCGTCGTGAGGCCATGGAAGGCGCAAACGTTATCTACGCTAAATCATGGTCATCAACCTCTCACTATGGTGATCGGTTGGGCGATCAGGCGCTACGAGAAGACCTTCTGGATTGGTGTATTGATGAACCTTGGTTCGACAATGCTCAAGAAGATTGCCGCTTTATGCACTGCCTCCCTGTTCGTCGAGGCGTAGTCGTAGCTGATCGTATACTAGACGGACCTCGCAGTGTCATCCTCCAGGAAGCAAATAATCGCATGAAGGCGCAAATGGCAGTACTTCATCGCATGCTTAAAGGTTAATAAAATATGCCGCGACTAAGTCAAAACGAGAGGGCTATTGCCGTGAATTCTCTAAAACGAGCTACACCCTACATCAGAATGTTCAAGCGTAAGGTCTTCGTGCTTAAAGCAGGTGGCGATGCCTTTGCGACGGTAGAGGGAACACGCGCCATCATGGAGCAGGTCGGGATTCTTCATGATGTAGGAATCCGCGTCATCCTAGTGCATGGCGGGGGTCCACAGTCCACTGAACTGTCTAAAGCTCTCGGCGTATCAGCCGAGTTTATTGATGGACGCCGAGTGACTGATGAAAAAGCGCTTGAAGTCGCAATGATGGTCTTGAACGGACAAATCAATACCCGCCTTCTGGCCGCATGCCGGGATCTTGATATACCTGCTGTTGGCCTCAGTGGCGTGGATGCCGGCCTGATCAAGGCCCACAAAAGACCACCAATACTTAGTGATTCCGGTGGAACGATTGACTACGGTTTTGTTGGCGATATCGACGAAGTCGATTCTAGTATTCTATTAAAGCAGTTGGATAACAATCTCATTCCAATAATCAGTCCACTATCGGCCGATGAATCAGGCACATTGTTAAATATCAATGCAGATACGGTAGCAGCTGCTGTGGCTGTGGCGCTTAACGCTGAAAAACTGATATTAGCTACCGGAGCACCTGGCATTCTGGAAGACATAAACGATCCCCGCTCCGTAATCTCTTATTTAGACGTAGCAGGTCTGGATAAATTGCGTAGCGAGGGGCACCTCTCTAATGGCATGCTGCCCAAGGCTGCGGCAATTAAACATGCCCTTGCCGGGGGTGTTTCACGTGTCCACGTCATCTCTCACAATCTGCCTGATAGCCTACTGCTTGAGGTTTTCACAAATGAAGGGATGGGTACTCTAGTTGTTAATGATATCCAGAATCTCACGTCTGCTGAGCAACAGGAGTAAAACTCTATGACACGATTATGGGACAAGGGTCTACCTCTAGATGAACGGATTCTTAAATTCACTGTCGGAGAGGATCATCAACTCGATGAACGGTTACTTAAATACGACGTACTTGCTTCCATCGCCCACACCCAGATGCTGGAGAAACAAGGACTACTAACACCTTTGGACTCTAAAGCAATCTGTGATGGTCTGAAAAAGCTGCGTCAACAACATGCCCAAGGTCAGTGGTCAATCAGCTTGGAAGAAGAAGATGTTCATGGTGCCTTAGAAGCCCGACTCCTAGAACTTATTGGGCCGGCGGGCGGAAGAATGCACTTGGGACGTTCCAGAAATGATCAGGTGCTCGTAGCACTTCGCCTTTATTTAAAAGACGCTGCGAACATGCTTCAGTTGGGTGCCCAAGCCGTGTCAGAAGCTTTAGACTCACTGGCAAAACGTCAGGGAGATATTCCACTACCTGGTTACACACACATGCAACCAGCCATGCCTAGTTCTGTCTCACTCTGGGCTAAGGGCTTCGCCGCAGAAATTCGTGATGATGCACGAGGTCTAAACGCTGCAAAATCACGGTCTGATATCAACCCACTGGGTTCAGCAGCAGGATACGGCACTCCAGGAATTGATATAGATCGCGAATCAACAACGAAGCAACTAGGTTTTTCCTCTGCTCATGAGCCTGTAACCGCAGTCCAACTCAGCAGAGGAAAAGCTGAGGCCAGCCTTACGTTTGAGATAGCACTGTTGCTTGGAGATCTGAGTCGTCTCGCTTCAGACCTGTTACTGTTTTATACAAGCGAATTCGCATTTGTAACTCTCCCACATGAGATGACCACCGGCTCTTCAATCATGCCGCAAAAGCGAAATCCAGATGTGCTTGAACTGGTACGTAGCACACAGGCTGTTGCCACAGGGGCCTTGACCGAAATTCTATCTATTACGACAAAACTCAATTCTGGATACCAACGTGACCTACAACGCATAAAGGCTCCCTTATTCCGAGTCATTGACCTTGCAAATGACACGTTAGGAATCATGGAACATACCCTCAAAGGGATCTCTTTTAAGGCGAATAATATACACATGAAATCTGAGCTTAATGCTGCAGAACAGGCAAATAGATTAGCAGTAGAAGAGGGCATTCCTTTCCGGGAAGCGTACCGCAGAATTGCAGGCTTACTTGATGAAATTGACTCATAAATTTACGACTGATTGCGTGAGAGAACGGTGCTGATAGGGCCTCATAAAAAATTATGTTCAGTTGTTTTTTTGCTTGCTCTTGCGCTGAACGGTTGTGGACAAACAGGGCCTCTAATACTTAGTTCAACGCCTACTGAGCAACTAGAAACACCTGTCACCGAAACAGAACTAGAGGAAAAGCAAAAACTTGCAGAAGGCGCTTCCAATAACGATTGTTAAAAATACAGGGTTCAAGGCGATTCAGTGAAAGACTCTTTAAAACCATCAAAAAAGTCTACCGATAAGCCATTTGTGCTGGTCGATGGATCCTCCTACCTTTTCCGTGCGTATCACGCGCTCCCAGAATTCACTTCCAGTAAGGGCGAGCCAACAGGTGCAATCCTCGGGGTTCTGAACATGCTCCATAAGCTGCTAGACGATTTTGATCCACAGCGTATTGCCATAGTCTTTGATGCACCAGGTAAAACTTTTAGAAATGATTTATATGCCAAATATAAAGCCAACCGCCCTCCCATGCCAGAAGACTTACGGCCACAGATTAAACCTCTCTTGGAAGCTATTGAAGCCATAGGCCTGCCAGTAGTGATGATCGGAGGTGTAGAAGCAGATGATGTGATTGGAACGCTTGCCACTCAAGCTAGCGAATTAAATATTGCCACACTAATCTCGACGTCAGATAAGGACATGGCGCAACTTGTTAATAAGCACATCACTCTTATCAATACCATGAGCGACACAACAATGGACGCAGATGGTGTGTATGAAAAATTTGATGTCCGACCAGACCAAATTGTGGACTATTTGACGCTAGTTGGAGATGCCTCAGACAACATTCCTGGCGTTCCAGGTGTTGGACCAAAAACTGCGGCCAAATGGCTAAAAGAGTATAGCGACCTCGAAACTTTAGAGGCTCACGCAGAAGAGGTGAGCGGCAAGGTTGGTGAAAGGCTACGAGAAACCCTTAACACTTTACCGCTATACAAAGAATTAGTAACAATTGTCCGAGATGTGGCTCTACCTGTCGAAATTACGCATCTCAAGCTTCAAAAACCGAATAAAGAAAAACTCTATTCGCTCTATGAGCGCCTAGAAATCAGAACATTGTTAAGAAGATTGGAAGCTGAATCTGTTGATGAGGAATATTATCCCAATAAAACTGAGTATGAAATTATCTATACAGATGGACAGCTCGCTGATTGGTTATCACAACTAAACAATACCGATCTAGTAGCTATCGATACAGAAACAACCAGCCTCAATTATATGCAAGCTGAGATTGTAGGTCTTTCGTTAGCCACAGAGGCTGGCAGGGGTGCATACATCCCATTAGCTCATCGTTATCCCGGAGCACCAAAACAGCTGGATAGAGATCAGGCACTAAAAACACTTAAACCATGGTTAGAGAGCTCTGCAAAAAAGGTTGGACACCATTTTAAATACGATGCTCATATCTTCTTGAACTATGGAATTTTTCTGAACGGAATGACTTACGACTCGATGTTAGAGTCATTCGTATTCAATTCCACGGCAACACGCCACAATATGGGTTCAGTAGCCTTAAAGTACCTAAATAAAAAAACCACACAATATGAAGAAGTAGCAGGTAAGGGGGCCAAACAAATTTGCTTTGACCAGGTAGATATAGAGACGGCTGCTCACTATGCCGCAGAGGATGCGGACATTACCTTTCAGCTTCACGAAAACCTCTGGCCAAAGCTAAATGCAATCCCTGAACTCAAAAATCTCTATATGGAGATTGAACAACCATTAATCAGCGTCCTACAGAAAATGGAACGCACAGGCGTTTTAATAGACGCAAAAATACTTCGCCACCAGAGTCAAAGATTAGCCGAAACGATATCTGAAACTGTAGCCGAAGCACATGCTGAAGCTGAAGGGCCTTTTAACCTAGATTCTCCAAAACAACTGCAGGAAATTCTCTATGAACGTCTAGAGCTGCCGGTGCTTGGCAAGACTCCCAAAGGACAGCCATCTACAGCAGAGGGCATACTTCAGGAGCTTTCCAGTGAATACGAGTTGCCAAGCCTTATTCTCAAGTACAGGGGTTTATCTAAACTTAAGTCTACTTATACCGACAAGCTTCCACTGGAAATCAATTCAAAAACTGGGCGAGTTCATACTTCCTATCATCAAGCAGTAGCAGCTACAGGCAGACTTTCCTCATCAAACCCTAATTTACAAAACATACCAATACGTACAACGGAGGGTCGGAAAATTCGGCAAGCCTTCATCGCCCCCATCGGATACCAACTACTTGCGGCAGACTACTCTCAAATAGAATTAAGGATAATGGCGC